>Ga0335078_10006484_pt1 | contig 17312 bp, 10 predicted proteins | sample Lox_Sample_32_FD_206711 | JGI IMG/M metagenome (GOLD analysis project Ga0335078, IMG submission 206711) | Soil microbial communities from Loxahatchee National Wildlife Refuge, Florida, United States - Lox_Sample_3.2 | ecosystem: Environmental > Terrestrial > Soil > Wetlands | place: USA... | reverse complement strand
AGCCGCTCGCGAATGATTCAAAACAATGTTCGTGACTCCCGGCACGTCCCGGTGGCCGGACACCGCAACGCTCGGTACATCGACTTCGTTGGCCAGCACGGTATCCACAGCAATCAACCCTTCGACGGCACGCTGTTGGAGCAGCAGAGGATATTCTTCGATCAGCTCGTCGCGGTGGCGATGGCTGACCACAAAGTAGAAATAGCCCTCCTGCAAGAGGTGGTCTTCGATTCCGGACATGACCAGCGCCGCGTATCCTTCGCTAATCTCCGGCACGACCACGCCGATCGTAAAGCTCCGCTGCTTGCGCAGGGACCGCGCCAGGTAATTGGGCCGGTAATTCAGCTCGCGAGCTGCGGCCCGTATCAAGTCCTGAGTACGTTGAGGAATGGACTTAGCCGCAGGCGACCGGTTGATGACGAACGATACCGCAGCCTGCGAGAGGCCCAGGTGTTCCGCCAGAAACTTCAGGCTAACGCCATTCCCGGTAGCCCGGCGTGCCCCGGGGGCGCCATTCGATCTTTTGTTCGGCATGGCTAAATCGCCCGTAGTCTCCCACAAGGACCGGAATGGGACAAGGCCCTCTGCTGGGGCCGCGTGAATTTCCGTCTTCCGTCCCTTGTGTATCCTACTAAATCGGTTTACTATGCTCTTTCTGTGGGAGGACCGTGTGGCGCCTCTGCTTTCTTCCGGCGTATTCTGCGATATTTCCAATACAAAATGCTTTTTGTTGCGTGGGCCAGAGGCCACGTTGTCACTCTCTTCTGCCCCTGCGAATGGCTATAAAATCTGGACAAGCTCCATGCTCGAATGCTTGATCGTCTTTCATCCAACGGTGTGGTATTGGAGTTTTGAAACGTGCTTAGTCTGCTGAACCGCCTCGCCATTAGCGCCAGTCTGCTGCTGTATTGCCAGCCAGCCTTCGCGCAAGACACGGCACGTGCTGCTTCGTCTGCCGATAAGGCCATTCCTTCCGCCCTGAACGATCCCGCCATCGATCAGAAGGTTGAGGCTCTTCTGCGCAAGATGACCCTGGAAGAAAAAGTCGGCCAGTTGGTGCAATACTCCGCCGGGCAGCCCACCGGGCCGGGCACGGGCCGCACCGACTATAACGACATGATCCAGAAGGGCGAGATCGGTGCCCTGTTCAACGTAATCACGGCGCGCGAAGTCAACGCCTTCCAGCATGTCGCCGTGGAAAAATCCCGCTTGAAGATTCCCCTGCTCTTCGGGCAAGACGTCATCCACGGATTTCGCACCGAATTTCCCGTGCCCATCGGGTTGGCGGCAACCTGGGATCCTGAACTGGTTCGCCGCGCGGCGCGCGTCGCCGCCCGCGAAGCATCAGCCAACGGAATTCGCTGGGTGTTTTCGCCGATGGTGGATATCGCGCGGGACGCGCGCTGGGGCCGCATGACCGAGGGCTCCGGCGAAGACCCCTACCTCGACGCGGCCATGGCTCAGGCCTACGTCCACGGCTATCAGGGGGAGCGCCTCGATGCTCCGGATAGCGTCGCTGCGTGCCCCAAACACTACGTCGGTTACGGCGCTGCCGAAGGCGGCCGTGACTACAACACCACCGAGATTTCCGAGCACACGCTTCGTGAGTTTTATTTGCCTCCTTTTCACGCCGCTATAGACGCGGGCGCGATAGCCATCATGAGCTCCTTCAATTCGCTGAACGGCGTCCCCGCCTCGGCGAATCCCTTCACGTTGAAGCAGGTCCTGCGCAAGGAGTGGGGCTTTCGCGGCATCGTGGACAGCGACTGGGACTCGGTGGGTGAGCTCATTCCCCATGGCATCGCCAATAACCCGGCGATGGCTGCCCGCAAAGCCCTGCTGGCCGGCGTGGATATGGACATGGTCAGCAGCTTTTATCACGACACGCTGGTTGATTTAGTGCGCTCGGGGCAAGTCCCGGAGGCCGCTGTGGAGCAAGCCGTCCGCCGTGTATTGCGCGTGAAGTACGCGCTGGGGCTGTTCGATCACCCTTACGCGCCGGAAACCCAGCAAGCGCAGTCGGCGCTCCCGCCGGAAAGCGTGGCGCTGGCCCGTGACGCGGCGGAGCGCTCGTTCGTCCTCCTGAAAAACTCTAACGCCAACGGGAGCGCGCCCCTGCTTCCGCTTCCCGGCTCATCGCAGAACATTGCGCTCATCGGTCCGCTCGCCGACGACGCTTCAGAGATGCTTGGCGCGTGGTCTGGTCCACAGAACCGCCCGGAGGACGTGGTAACGCTGCGCAGTGCGTTGCTCCAAAGAATAGGCGTAGATCATCTTCACTACGCGCTGGGCAGCGAGGTTATGAAAGCCTCTGACGAGCAGTTGGCGGAAGCTGTCCGCGTTGCGCAGCAATCCGACCTCGTCATTCTGGCGCTGGGAGAAAACAGTCCGGAAATGAATGGCGAGGCCGCATCTCGCGCGCACCTCGGCTTGCCGGGCCGGCAGCAGCACCTCCTCGAGTCTGTCGTCGCCACCGGCAAGCCCGTCGTTCTTGTCCTCTTCACCGGCAGGCCGCTTACGCTGCCCTGGGCTTTTGAGCATGTCCCTGCCGCCCTGGCGGCCTGGTTTCCCGGAATCCAGGCCGGCCCGGCGCTCGTGCGCATTCTTTTTGGAGATGCAAATCCAACCGGGAGGCTGCCCGTGAGCTGGCCGCGCGCCGTCGGCCAGGAGCCGCTCTATTACGACGCGCTCAACACTGGCCGTCCCCCAGAGAACGTGGATCTCACCAAACCACCGACAGACACCGCCACGAAGTTCGTCTCGCGCTACATTGACGAGCAAAACAGCCCGCAATTTCCCTTCGGCTACGGACTCACGTACACAACCTTCCGCTATGGCGCGTTACGCATGGAAGGCCCTGCCGCCGGCAGCGCGCCGCAACTCAGCGCGCGGGCATTGACGCAGCAGCTCTCCTCGGAAAGCCTGCTTCCCACCGCGCTGCACGTGAGCGCCGAGATTACCAACACCGGCCCACGCGCCGCCGAAGAAACAGCCGAGCTGTACGTTCGCCTCGAAGGAACCAGCACGGCGCAGCCGGTTCGCGCCCTCAAAGGCTTCCAACGCATCAAACTCGGGGCCGGCGAGTCGCAGCGTGTCACCTTTGACCTCACCGCAGATTCGCTGTCGCTCTGGGATATCGAGAACAAACACGTCGTTGAGCCGGCGCGCGTCACCTTTTGGATCGCGCCCGACGCGGAGCACGGCTCCGCAGCAACCCTTCCGATTGGTCAATAGAACGAGAGCGAAATGTCCGAACCACACAGACTGTCACGACGCGGCATCCTCCGGCTGGGCGGCCTCGGCTTGCTGTCTTCTTCCTTGGCTCCTCTGGCCTCCTGTTCAAAGTTCGCTCAGAAGCCGTTCCTCCAGCCGAACGGCGCGCCCTATCAAGGCACGGACGAGCACTTGCTCGACGAAATTCAGCGCGCGAGCTTCAATTTTTTCTGGACCGAAGCTGGCCCCAAAACTGGTCAGGTCAAAGACCGCGCCTTGGCCAACGGCAACGACACGCGTGACTTCTCCAGCATCGCCGCCACTGGTTTCGGCCTCACCAGTCTCTGCATCGGCGACCGCCGCGGCTTTGCGAAATCCGCCGACATTCAAGCTCGCGTGCGCGACACGTTGCATTTTCTTGCCAACGATCTCCAGCCCGTCCACGGTTTCTTCTACCACTTCATTCACATGAACACCGGCGCGCGCTGGGAAAAGTGCGAGCTCTCTTCCATTGACACCTCGCTCCTGCTCTGCGGCGTCCTCACCGCTCGTCAGCACTTCGCCGACCAGGAAATCAAAGACCTGGCCACCAAAATCTACGAGCGCGTGGATTGGCCCTGGATGCTCAACGGTGGCTCGACCCTTTCCATGGGCTGGCATCCCGAGACCGGCTTCCTCAGTGCCCGCTGGGAACACTACTGCGAGTTGATGATGATCTATCTCCTCGGCATCGGCTCGCCTACCCATCCGCTTTCGCCGGAAACTTGGAAGGCCTGGACGCGCCCGGTCATCAAGTACCAGGGGCTCGAATATATTTCGGGTGACGACCCCATTTTCACGCACCAGTATTCGCAGGCGTGGTTCGATTTCCGCAACAAGCGCGACGCCTTTACGGATTATTTCGACAACTCGGTCAAGGCTACGAAAGCCCACAAACTTTTCTGCCTCTCGCTGCGCGATCGTTTTCCCGACTACAGCGAAAATCTCTGGGGCATCAGCGCCTCCGACTACGCCAAAGGCTATACCGCCTGGGGCGGACCATCGGCGCAGGGCGGCGTACTGGGGCCGGTGGATGGCAGTCTTGTGCCCTGCGCGACGGGAGGCTCCCTGCCGTTTCTTTACGACGACTGCATGCGCGTCCTCCGTCATATCCGCGGGCCTTACCAAGAAAAAGCCTGGGCGCGTTACAGCTTCGTCGACGCCTTCAATCCCCTCACTGGCTGGTACGACCAGGATGTCCTCGGCATCGACCTCGGCATCACCATGCTCATGGCGGAAAATCACCGCACCGGCTTTGTGTGGGACACCTTCATGAAAAATCCCGAAGCGAATGCCGCGATGCAAAAGGCGGGGTTCCGTCCAGCTTGAGTCTGCCGATACTGCCCAGCGGCCCCACTGGCACTGCATGAAAAAATCCGGAGGCGCAACAGGGAATGCGGATCGCGGGCTTTCGACCCGAATGAACTAGCTCGGGCAGCGGGATGGTTGCTGCTTGCGTCGTCTGCTGCAGGGCAGCGCGGCTGGCGAAATGGCGAAGCCGTCAACCTCCGGCTGTCTGTGACCGAAAGCTGACGGCTTCGCTTGGGGTGTGGAATACGCCCGCCCCACTCGCGGCGGGTTACGGCAAACCTAGAAGCTGAAGCGGGCTCCCAACGTCACGATGCGGCCCGCGAAGGCCTGCGTGGCCTGGCCGAAGTTGGCGTTGGCGATGTTGTTCGAGATGCTGCCCGGGTTGAAGTTGAGATTGTTGAACAGGTTGTAGGCGTCCATGCGGAACTCGAACCTGGCGTTTTCGCCGAGTATCGGCAGCTTCGGCAGGCCGAAGGCCTTGGCCAGCGTCAGGTCCACATCCCGGTACCCAGGACCGTTGAGCGAGTTACGCGCTACGCCGGGAGACTGGGGCAGCGCGCTTCCGAAAGTAGTGCCGCCAAACGCGGTATAGGTTGGCACGGAGAAATACGCCGCGCCGCCGTTGGGATAGTTCGAGCCCGTCCTGAAGGCAGAGTTGGTGGTACTGTTGCCAGCCCCGCCCAGGTACGCGCCCGGGAACAGTGTGGTGTAGCCACACGTTCCGCAATAGAGGCTTCCACCAACCACGCTGACCACGGGACTCCACGGGAATCCGGAGTGGATGTTGAAAATGCCGCTGATGGACCAACCGCCGGCGAGCTTCTCGAGCCACGCGTTGCTGCCGTGGAAGAACACCGGCTGCCACATGCCGTAGAGCTTGAAGGCGTTTTGCACGTTGTAGTCGCAACGGCCGTAGTCGAGGCTGGTGTTGTAGGGGTACGGCTGCTCGAAGTACGGGCCGGAGCTGGTATCCATGCACTTGGCCCAGCTGTATTGGGCGTCGGCCATGAACTGCTGGGAGAATCGGTGGTTCAGCTCGGCCAGCATGGCGTTGTAATTGCCGTAGCCGTTCACTCCCCAGTAGTCGCCGCCGCCGATCTGCGGGTTCAGGGCGAAGCCGGAAGCCGCGGGGACGGCGTTGGGATTCTCGTGGAAGAAGATGTTGCGCGACAGGCTGCCCTGATAGCTGACGGTCGCCACGGTCTGGAAGCCCAGATCGTACTGCACATCCACCGAGTAATGGTGCACGCGCATGGTGGGCAACGTGTTCGGGAAGATGCCGACGCCTAGTCCAACGCCGCCCACGGGCAGGCCGTTAGGCCCGAAGGTGAGAACGGTGTTCGGGTTTGCGGGATAGCCCGTGAGGTTGTGAATCCCTGACGAAACGGAGTAAATGATGCCCGGATTGGGCGAAGTTGGCGTCGACATACTCAACGACGGGAAGACTACCAACCCGGGGTTGTTCCCGATGTTGGCGGAGATGGCGATTTCTTCCTGGTTGTAGTTCAAGCCGTAACCGCCGCGGATGACCAGTCGGCCCTTAAACTCGTGGCCGAGCAAGCGGTCCGGACTCCAGGCAATACCGATCTGCGGGCCGAGGTTGTCCTTCTGCGCGTTCCAGGAGTCGCCCTTGTGCACCACGAGTCCGGTCAGGTACGCGGGGCCCGCGCCTGGCGTAGCCACGTACATGTTGCCCTCTTTTGAAGACAGCGGACCAAAGTAGTTGTAGCGCAGTCCGAGGTTGAGCGTCAGGTTGCGGCGGAGCTTGAAGTCGTCCTGGGCAAAGAAGCCCCAAAAATCCTGGCGATCATCCTGGCGGATGGTAGTCGGGAAGCCGGTATTGGGATTGAAGCCTCCTCCTTCGGCATGGGGAGCGTCATTGAGGAAATCCCAGGGGTTGAAGAACGTGTAGCTGGGAACGCCGCAGCCGGCGCAGTCGTTCAAATAGAAGAGGCGCGTGAGTTCACCACCAAACTTGATGGTGTGGCGGCCCAGGATCTTGGTGGCTACATCCTTGTAGCTGTACGTCCACTGGTCGAGAATGCTGCCGACGTTGGGACCGAAGGAGGAAAGCGAAATGCTGCCGATCTGGCCGATGTTGTCGCTGGGCAGCCCAACCGGCGACTGCGGGTTCGAGTTGATTTCGTTCCAGCGCCACCCCGCGGCATTCGTGCGGAACTCGTTGACCCAGGTCGACGAGAAGGTGTGATCCCAGATGGCGGAGAAGGCCTCGTTGACCTGCGAGTGATGGAAGAAGTTGTACTCGCGAGCGGGCCCATTCAGGAACGACGAAGACTGCGGAACATAGTAAAGGGTGAGGCTGAGCCGGTCGTTGTTGCTGATGTTGTAGTCGACGCGCCCGTTGTACTGGTTCTTTGAGAAGTTGCTGGCGCTTTCGGTCTCGTAGTTGGCGATGTCGGCCGCGGTACCGAGGCCGCTCCCAACACCGGGGTTGCTCGTACTCGTCCAAGTCAGGTCCTGCGTCCCCAGCGCCGTCGTCAGCGGCGTGCCGATATTCAGCCCTCCGTTGACCTCCGCGCAATTGGGAGTTGGATGCGCAGCACTGACGTGTGCCGCGTCAATCAAGCCGGCATCCGCACAGGTGGCGTTGTTATTGGTGACCACGTTTGGCGCATTGCCGGCGAAAGTGAGATATTTCGACGCAATGCTTCCGGACGGGGCCAGTGCGTCGAAGGCCGACGTGTCGTACCATCCGTTAGCGAAATTCTTCTGTGCCGCCGGGCTGCGGACCGTTTCCCAGGCGAAGAAGGCAAAGAGTTTATTTTTCAAGATGGGGCCGCCGCCGCTGGCGCCGAACTGATCGAAGAAGTTGGGATCCCGCAACACGGCATTGCCCTGGCCATTGAAGGACTGATAGGCGTTCAAGCCCGGACGATGCGCCGTGAAGAAGGCGCTGCCGTGATATTCGTTGGTGCCGCTCTTCGAGATCACCTGCACCTGGGCGCCGCTGAAGCGGCCATTCTCCGCGTCATAGCCGTTGGAAAGAACCTTCACGCTGTCAATAGAATCTTCCGTCGGGGTGATGATGGTCGTGCCGCCCCAGACTGCGCTGGTCGTGCTGATGCCATCGATCGTATAGCTGTTGTTTTCATACTGCTGGCCAACGGCCAGAGCCTGCGGACCGTTTTCCGTCTGGAAAATCCCTTGGTTGCCGCCCGTCCCGCCGGGGCCCTGCGTACCCGGCAGTTGCGCGCCGCCGTTTACGGCCTGCGCGCCATCGCCGAACATCCCCGGCGCCAATTGGACGAGTTGGAAGACGTCGCGGCCAAACGAAGGCATGTGCTGAATTTGGTTGTCGGTCACCGTGCCGCTGACAGAGGCTGTCTGCGTATCAATGAGCGGCGTCGAATCGCCGCTGACGACCACGCTTTCGGTAACCGCGCCAACGTCGAGCTGAACGTTCAAGGCGTTGGCCTGTTCGGCAATCACGCCGACGTTGTCGAGAACCTTCTTTCTAAACCCGTCCTTTTCGACGGTCAGCGAGTAGCGGTTCGGAGGGAGAGCGCTGAAGTTGTAGATTCCAGCGTCGTTCGTAGTTGCTACCAGAGTTTGATTCGTGTCGAGATTCTTCAGGGTCACGGTCGCGCCCTGTACGACGGCCCCTTGCGGGTCCGTCACCACCCCTTGAATCGAGGCGCGATACTGCCCATAAGCCGAACAAACCAGCAAAGTCAAAACTGCAAACATCCCCACCATACGAAGGGAATACTTCGAAACGCTCATAAACGATTCCTCCCCGCACAATCCCCAAAATGCCGAATTGGCTCTGCACCCCGAACTAAATCGGTTAACTAACTCTTGCGCGCGAGTATAGTCATCTCGTTTTTGAATGTCAACGATTCTCATTCTTCATGCTTGGCGCTGCGCAACGCTTGTTTCTTCCGGCGCTTCCGCCTGTAGGTCCCCGTCCCCAGGCGAGGCGTCCAAAGCGAACGCCCGAAAGACCCTTACCTACCAACAGATGATCGAGAGCGAGACGAGGTGATAAAAAAGCTGCGGAACAGTTCCAAGCGGGCTCTTGGAGGCGCCTCTTGGTGCGTTCGTTTGCCGAAGTGTTCTACGAAACGGACAGGGCCGGCTTTCCCAAAACATCCCACCGCGGCTCGATCCCGAGCCCCGCAGCCGGCGAAGTGGCGAGTCGCCCGTTCTTTCGCTGCGGTGCTCCTTCCGCAATGCTGCGGGTCACGTAGCTATTAAAATCGGTGGACGAAAAGAGATAAGCGGGCGGGGTACTGTGTGCTAGGTGGGCGATCGCCGCGGTAACGATGTCGCCGCCCCAAGTATCTTCAATGGTCAGGGCGATGCCCAGCGAAACGCACAAATCCCGGATCTGCCGTGCCTTGGTGAGCCCGCCGACCTTGGAGATCTTCAGATTGATCACGTCCATGGCGTGATCTTTGCTGCCTTCCACCACCATCGCAAGGCTGTCGACAACTTCGTCCAGAATGAACGGCCGGTTCGTATGCCGCCGCACGGCAAGGCACTGCTGATAGCTGGCGCAAGGCTGTTCCAGATATACATCCACATCGCGCAACGCGTCCGCCACGCGCAGCGCCTGGTGCTGCGTCCAACCGGTGTTGGCGTCGGCTATCAGGACGTCTCCTTTTTCGAGGACGCCGGCGACCTCGCGCACTCGTTCGATGTCGGTATCGGGATCGCTGCCCACTTTGAGTTGGAATTTCGTGTAGCCTTGCGAACGATATTGCGCAACCTTGGCGGCCATTTCCTTGGCGCCTTCTTGCGAAATCGCGCGGTACAGAGCGAACGAATCTCCATAGCGTCCGCCGAGCAGCGTCGCGACGGGTTGACCCGTGACTTTTCCCAGGATGTCCCAGCAGGCCACGTCGATGGCCGATTTCACATAAGCATGGCCGCGCATGGCGCGATCCATCTCGTCGTTTAGCACGGAGAGTGCGGTCGGGTCCGCACCGATTAGATGCGGAGCGATTTCTGCGATTCCCGTGCGCGCCCCTTTGGCATAGGCCGGCAGGTACGCCGGTCCCAGCGGACAAATCTCTCCGTATCCGGTGACGCCCGCATTCGTGTGCACGGCCACCACGGTCGAATCGAAAACCTCAACCGAATTCCCGCCCGACCATTTGTAGCTGCCCTCGTGCAAAGGCAAATCCACCTGGAACGCTTCGATCTTGGTGATCTTCGTTGCCATGATTCCCTTCCCCCCAAGAAGCCTGCTCCGGTGCAATACACGGTCTCGCGGACCTGGTCCAGCAAAATCTCGCGCGAGCCTCCGTCTCGAAGCGCGAGAGTCGCGATTTTCGTTTCCAGATCCAGCGGCTGGATTTGCGAAGCATCGGCCGTTCTCGCGGCAGGCATGACGTTGCGTTCGAGCTCCGCTCCTGCGGGGTCGCGCGCCAGCGAACAGGTTCCCGGAACCGCGTTCACGCCCGCAGGAACCACGCTGAACGGAGTTACACTCTGACGGATGGAAAGGAAGGTTGGCTCCCCGGGGAGGATTCGAACCTCCAACATTTCGGTTAACAGCCGAACAACCAACTTCATCAGAACTTGCCGGAGTTGGCCCTAATCGAAGGAAATCAGCGAGTTGCGATGAAACGGGACGAATCACTTTCTCCTTCTTTGTTCACCTTTCGTTCGCATTTCGCCGTCGTTCACCGCCATTGGTATTACGAATCTATGACGGCGCGACCTTCGCATGGAAGAGAGGCTAGAATCATCCCTCCGCAACCCACAGAGCGTAAACGTCGCCCGACTACGGGGGCGGACTCATAAGCGTTTACCGCCACCCTCGCCTGTTGATCATTTGTAGAGAACCTCCCCTTCTCTACAGAGTGTAAGTTTGGCGAGTGTCTCAGCTAGGGATTCACTGCATAGCCGATCACGCAGAAATTCGACCGCAGACTGGTAACATCCCACAACGGCGCTTGTGGCCCGTTTCGCGCAACTTGGCTCCAGATTGTCCGCTAGTCCGTTCCAACCTTGCCTATGTTGTCCGATTGCCTGCATTGATGCGCGGAGCGTAAAATGCACCTCTCGTGTCCAACTCTGGCTCCATAATTGGCAGCACAATTTCCCACTACCGCGTACTGGAAAAGCTCGGTGGCAGGGGAATGGGTGTGGTTTATAAGGCCGAGGACCTGAACCTCGGCCGCATGGTTGCCCTCAAGTTCCTCCGGACGACGTGGCCCAGGACCCCCACGCCCTGGAGCGGTTCCGCCGCGAAGCGCGCGCCGCTTCCGCTCTGAACCATCCCGGGATTTGCACAATCCACGAAATTGCGGAGGAGAACGGCCGCCCCTACATCGTCATGGAGTTGCTCGAAGGGGTGACGCTCAAGGATCGGATAGGATTCGGCCCGCTCGACCTGGAGAGCTTGCTGAACATAGGCATCGAGATCGGCCAGGCGCTCGACGCCGCACATTCGCAAGGCATCATTCACCGCGACATCAAGCCCGCGAACATCATGGTAACCAAGCGCGGCCAAGCTAAGATTCTGGACTTCGGCCTCGCAAAGATCGCGCCAGCGGAAAAGGGTGCCGTAGACCTCAGCGTAGCCGTCCGACTGTTTCTCCATATCCGACTTCGGCCCGCTCCAGAAATTCACCTTAACCTTCGTGGCGTCGGGAGCTCTGACACGGATCTGGGCCCTTCCCGCGCTGTCAACTCGCGGGTATTCAGCTCCCCACACATTTGTTGTGGCCGGATGAAAATCCCCCGCGTCTTGTGGGTAGCACTCCCGCGTCCAACACAGGCTCGCAAACAGCAGCAATGCAATTGCGATTGGCTTCATGGCTTCACCTCTTAACCATCGATTTTGGCTGTGCCCCATCGAACGGCTTTGGGCGCCGGCTAGATGTGATCGAGCAAGCGCTCGCTCCAAAACTCTTCATCCGTTGAACTTTCTTCACGGCACCCTGCCTTTTATCGTCATCCGATACGAAGCAAAGAGAAGCTTCATCGCGGTAGCGCTTTTCGCGAGACTCTGTGCTTGTTCGTTTCAGCGGCCTGTGTGCTGAAACTTCACGCGAAGCGCGTAAGCATACTTCGCCGGCGGCGAACTGGGTAGATACACGTGCAAACCATCCGCCTTCTGCTCGAACCGCAAACTTGGGTCGCCGCCCAGCAAGGCCAACGACGCCACTGGTTCACTTCCCACCGTTGCGGCCAGCGAGCGGACCACCGCCTGACCATTTGCCGGCCACGCAAGGCCGATCACATAAAGCGTGTCGCCCTTGGTGGTGAAGCGAAAATCTTCGGCAGTGTAGTTGGCGGTGTCGGTGTCGTGGAAGGAGCCACCGGCGACTTTGGTCGGCCCTTCGCCGTACGCCCGCCACGGCCGCGTGCCGTAGATCGCTTCGCCGTTGACATTGAGCCAGGCTCCCACATCCAGCAGAACCTGCTGCACCTGCTCCGGAATCGTGCCATCCGACCGCGGCCCAATGTTCATCAGCAAATTCCCGTTCTTACTCACGATGTCGATGAGCTGATCCACCACGAACTGTGGCGACTTGAATGTGTCGTTCTCAATGTAGCCCCACGATTTGTTGCTGACCGACGTGTCCGTTTGCCAATAAAGCGGGCGAATGTCTCCCAATTGGCCGCGCTCCAGATCGAGTACGCCGGAATGCTCTTGCATCGCGTAGTCTTTGTAATTAATCACGCCAACGTGGTCGCCATATTTTAGAGAGCTGTTGTAATAGAATGCTGCGAACCGCGCGAGATTCGTCCGGATCGCCGCCTGGCCGATCCACCAGTCGAAATACACGATATCGGGATGGTATTTCTCGACCAGTTCCGCAGACCGCGCCAGCCAATCGTTGGCCCACGCGGAGGAAACATAAGTGAAGTCATTATTGAGAGGTGTGGCCCACGGGTTCATGAGCCAGTTATGGGCAGGGCCGTACAGCATCGCGTATTGCGGGTCGTTCACATCCGAAGTAATTGCGCGGCCCGGCCCAAGGAAGAAATTATGTTCCACGCGGTGCGACGACACGCCAAAATGCAACCCGGCGGCCCGCACTGCCTTCGCCAATTCTCCGGTGGTATCGCGATGCGGCCCTATTTTGGCCACCGTCCAATCGCTCAACCCGCTGTCGTACATCGCGAATCCGTCGTGATGCTCGGCCACGGGCACTACGTATTTCGCGCCGGCTTTTTTGAATAACTCCGCCCAGGCCGCTGGATCGAAATGCTCGGCCTTGAACATGGGGATTAGATCTTTGTAGCCGAATTTATCTTGCTTACCGTAAGTCTCGATGTGATGCCGGTATTCTGGAGATCCCTCGACGTACATCATTCGCGGATACCATTCGCTGCCGAAAGCGGCAACTGAATACGCTCCCCAGTGGATAAAAATTCCGAACTTGGCGTCCTTGTACCACTCCGGCGCTTCGTAGGTTTTCAGCGACTCCCAGTCCCCGCGATAGGGCCCCTCGCGATCCGCGTTTTCGACGTCCTTCAGGAGCCCCGCTCGCTGCCCATCATACTTGCTGCTTGCCTTCTGCCAGATTGCGTCGATCGCTTCCGGGTCGATAGAAGCGGTTGGAGCCGTCGGGCTCTGGGCCTGTGCTCCACGAAGTGCTAAGAGCGCGAGCAAAAAACCACCAAGTGTAATCGTCAACAGCGAACGAGCAAGCATGATTCCTCCCTCCTGCAACTGGAATAAAGTTCTGCTGCCGTCAATCGACGGAGACCATGATCTTCTTGAAACTTGCCGGATTCTCACTCCATGACCGCAGGGCATTCGCCGCCTCTTCGAGCGGCACCACCAAACTCACAGCCTGATCTACAGGGAATGTTTTCCCCTCGAGAAGATGGATTACCGCACGAAAATCTTCCGGCAGCGCGTTTCGCGAACCGAGAATGTCCAACTCTTTTTGCACAAAGAGTCTCGTCTCGTAGCTTACCGGTTCTTTTGCATAGCCGATGTACACCACTCGTCCAGTAAAGGCGACTTCTTCGACAGCGGCTCGAAAGGTTTGCGGTGTTCCGATCGCTTCGATCACCACATCCGGGCCGCGACCTCCCGTCAGCTCTTGAAGGCGATCGTGTAACGATTCCTTCGCGGTGTTGATCGCATCGGAACCGCCCGCCGCTCTCGCCACTACGAGCTTCTCATCGTCCATATCAACACAAATCGTGCGAGCGCCGCGTGCGTTCGAAGCAGCGACGGCTCCGAGTCCTACGCCTCCGCACCCCAAGATGGCGACAGTGTCGTCTGCTTTTATTCTGGCGCGCGCCACAGCATGAAATCCCACCGTCAGCGGTTCGACCATGCACAATTCTTTCCTCGTGAGTTTCGCTGGATATAACTTCTCTCTAGGCATCGCGACGAATTCTGCAAGCGCCCCGTCCCGTTGTACACCGAGAGTCTGATTGAACTCGCACGCATTCGAACGTCCCCTCCGGCACGAAGCGCACCGACCGCAGTTCGTATATGGAGAAAGAGCTACGTCTGTTCCAGCAGGCAGTGCGCCGTCCCCCTCGATGACCGTGGCTGACACTTCATGTCCGGGTATGCGCGGAAAGGTGACCAGCGGATTTCGTCCGCGAAATGAGTTCAGATCGCTTCCGCAGAACCCAACCATTCGGACTCTCAGTAATAATTCTCCAGGTGCGGCCACTGGATTGGGAACCATTTCGACGGACGCTTCGCCCGGCTTCTTGAGTACAAGTGCCTTCACGCTGGAAGTGGCCTTTGGCAGGGCCTACGACAGCACCCACACTAGAGTTGAGAGTCCATTGTGTTCGGGTCCATCTCGACAATGCTTGATAGATTGTCCATTGCCACGCTGAATGTATACTACCCGTTTCATAAACTTAGCTCTAAAAGATAATTGTACAAACTGTTGGATACTAATCCGGTGCAAACCTAGCCGAACCTCAGAGAGAACAATAAATGGCCCAAAAACTTGCTTTCAGACCTTTCCGAGCAATTCAGTACCGAATCCTGCGCCGATCTCAGTTCCGTCGGACATTCCTGTGTGCGCTTCAAGCGGGATCTCCGCTCGTGCGCTCACTTCTTGCCAGCTTGACCGTGCTCGCTGTGGCTATGGCTGCACCGGTGGCGGATGCACAGAAAGTTGCATTGTTTATTGACGTTTCCAAGCCCGGTCCGAAGATTGACCGCAATCTCTTCGGCCAATTTGCTGAGCACCTCGGCCACGGTGTTTACGAAGGAATCTGGGTCGGCCCGGACTCCAAAATTCCGAACACGCGCGGGATTCGCAATGATGTCGTCGCTGCGCTCAAAGCGATAAAAGTGCCGAACGTGCGCTGGCCCGGCGGGTGCTTCGCAGACGAATACCACTGGCGCAAAGGCATCGGTCCGCAGCGAACGGTAACACTCAATCCCAACTGGGGCGGCGTCATCGAGCCGAACACCTTCGGGACGACCGAATTCATGGACTTTCTCGACCAGATTGGCGCAGAGGCATACCTCTCTGTCAACGTGGGCTCAGGCACCCCACAGGAAGCATCGGAATGGCTGGAATACTTAACCACTGCTCAGCCGACGACGCTCGCCAAGGAGCGCGACGCCAACGGGCATCCTGCTCCTTATAAGGTTGCGTTTCTTGGCATCGGCAACGAAAGCTGGGACTGTGGCGGCAACATGACGCCCAACCATTATCTGAGCCAGCTCAAGATCTACAGCCGCTTCGTCCGCAACTTCAATCCAGCACAACAAGACAAACAACAGATGCTCAAGATCGCTGTGGGACCCGGGGGCGGCGAACCCCGCTGGACTGAGTGGACGGACGCTATCATGAAGGCGTATCAGAACCACACCTGGAGTTGGGATATGAATGGGCTTTCGATGCACTCCTACACCGTTGTGAAATGGCCGCCTTCCTATGCGTCGGTAGGGTTCGGAGAGACCGAGTACGCGCAAATTCTAAAGTCCACGCTCGAGATGAACGATCTTGTTGAGAAGCACTCGGCAATCATGGACAAATATGACCCGGAAAAAAAGGTGGCGCTTGTTGTGGATGAGTGGGGCGGCTGGTACGCGCCGCTTCCAGGCAGCAATCCCGGCTTCCTGGCACAGCAAAATAGTTTGCGCGATGCAGTGCTAGCGGCACTGAATCTCAACATTTTTGCGCGACATGCCGACCGCGTTCGCATGGCCAATATCGCGCAGATGATCAACGTGCTCCAGGCCATGATCCTGACCGACAAAGAGAAAATGGTTCTCACGCCCACATACTACGTATACAAAATGTACGTACCGTTCCAGGACGCCACCTTCGTGGCCGTCTCAATCGACGCTGGCACGTACACGCACGGCGATATCACGTTGCCTCGTGTAGATGCCATAGCAGCGAAAGATAAAGCCGGAAAATTATGGCTTGCAATAACTAACGTCGATCCAAATCAGTCCGCTGAAATCGAAGTTACTCTGGCTGGTATAAATGCTAAATCCGCGGTAGGAGAAACGCTGACCGCATCCAAGGTCGACAGCGTAAATACTTTCGACGCGCCCAATTCGGTTATTCCGAAGCCGTTTTCCGCAAAAGCGCAAGACGGCAAGCTGACCCTCAAATTGGCTCCCAAATCGGTAACGGTGGTTGCAGTCGAGCAGTAAAGCTAGATGGCTCTCCCAGACTGGTGCTGCTTCAAGAAAGGGTCACCATGACAAGCGCGAAATGGTTCGGAGGAATTTTACTTGCGATTGCGGCTGGACTAGCTCCTCATCTCGCCGCGCAAGTGCAAACGGATGTGCCTCCGGCGGTTGCCGGTGCAAAGCCTGTGGCGGTCGAGCATATCAAAATTCACGGAACGGCTCTGGAAGGCAATTTGGAAGGAGACGCGGTTGATCGCGAGGTGTTTGTTTTTCTTCCTCCCAGCTATGCGCAAGATAAGTCTCGACGCTATCCAGTCGTTTACGCCCTGCACGGTTATTCCATCGGCGCCGAGCAATGGACCCATGAAATCCATGTCCCCGAGACGATCGAAGGCGCCTTCGCTCTAGGCGCGAAAGAAATGATCGTAGTCCTGCCCGATTCGAAGACGTTGCACAACGGCTCGATGTATTCGAGTTCCGTGACCACCGGTGATTTCGAGCTGTTCATCGCTCGAGACCTGGTCGCATACATTGATGCGCATTACCGTACGATTCCTGAGCGCCAAAGCCGGGGGACTCGTCGGCCACTCAATGGGAGGTTACGGCGCTACCCGCATTGGCATGAAGCATTCCGACGTGTTCGGGAGTTTGTACATCATGAGTCCGTGCTGTTTGTCCGCCCGCGCAGCAGGGTCGCTGAAATTGGAAGACGAAAAAGCACTCGCGGCTGTCAAGACGGCTGAGGATTCGGCAAAGCTCGGGTTCTTTCAGCGCGCTCAACTTGCGACGGCTGCGGCATGGTCACCCGATCCCAAGAACCCGCCGCTCTACCTTGACCTTCCTATGAAAGATGGTACGGTCCAGCCGGACGTTCTCGCAAAATGGGCGGCGAATGCGCCGCTCGCTTTCGTGGATCAGTACATCGGAAATCTGGGCCAGTACCGCGCCATCGCGATCGATGTCGGCGACCAAGACGGCTTGAGAATCGATACAGGCAAACTGCACGACGTCCTAGATAAGTATGGAATCGCGAACAGCTTTGAAGTGTACGAAGGCACGCACACCAGTAAAGTCGCTGACCGTTTCCAGAATCATGTGATTCCCTTCTTCAGTCGGAATCTGTGTTTTCAGAAGGATTGCAAATAACTAGTCTCATGAGTCAGAAATAGGTTGCATAAATAAAGAA
>Ga0335078_10006483_pt1 | contig 17313 bp, 16 predicted proteins | sample Lox_Sample_32_FD_206711 | JGI IMG/M metagenome (GOLD analysis project Ga0335078, IMG submission 206711) | Soil microbial communities from Loxahatchee National Wildlife Refuge, Florida, United States - Lox_Sample_3.2 | ecosystem: Environmental > Terrestrial > Soil > Wetlands | place: USA... | reverse complement strand
ACAGTGCCGACGAATCGAACTGAGCCATATCCACAACATAAACCTAATCGAATGTTCCGGTTGGCCCAGACGGACAGAAAACTAAGTGGCATTGGGCACTCGTGCCCGCGCCACGGTTGCACCTGCGCAGTTATTGTTGCGCCAGACCTAAGCCGGCGTGGGTCGCCGCTTTGCGCCGGGACAGATACAAGCCCGGTAATCCGAAGATAAGCACCATCGCATACCCGACAGCCTGCGCCACCAGAATGTACGCCAGCGCCTGGTCCCGCGTCACCCCGAACGGCGTGAGTGCCGTGACCGCGGCATATTGATAAACGCCGACATAGCCGGGGGTGGAGGGCAGTGCGCTGCCCAGGCCCAAGGCGCACAGCATAAGCATGGCGACCGGGAATGAGGTGGTGAATCCGAAGGCCGGAGCGCTCGCCACTGTGGCGCAAGCATCCGAGCTCCAGATAATCGCGGTCAGCACCCCGAAACCCGCCAGCCTCCGCCAGTCATGAAAGGCGCGCAGGCCCAGCAGCACCTGGTCCGCCATGCCCAGGAGAACGGTTCGAAACGATGCCGGCAGCGGAATCCTTTTCACGACGGATTCAATCATGCGGCCTGTATGCGGCACGATGATTACGAACAATACGCCGGCTATCGCCACCGCCATCAAGGCCCGGGAAGCATCCACCATCCACCGCGGCTTGGGCGTCACACCCATCAGCACAATCGAGCCGGCCAGCACCAGGGCCACGACATCCATCATCCGTTCGCTGAGCGCGGTGGTGAGCACGTAGGCTTTGCTCAGGTTGGACTCGCCGCTGATCAGCACCGTCCGCAGGACTTCGCCGGCCCGCGCCGGCAGAAAACTGTTGCCAAGGTATCCGGCCATATTTGCCCAGAACACCGACCGCACGCCGAGGCGGCCTTCGGCATTCAACAGAATCCGCCAGCGCAATGACCGGGCAAAGAACGACCATATGGTGATCGCCCAGGCCGGGGCGAGATAGCGCAAATCGGCATGGGTCACGATGCGCCACACGCGCGCCCATTCCACGCCCCGCAGCGCGTAGTAGAGCAGAATCCCGGAGACGGCGACGGATAGGGCCCAGTAGAGCGTTCGGCGAATCCAGGCTCGATTCACGATGCCCGCTCTTCGACTTTCATGCAGAGGTAGTGATACAGACAGAGGTGCGCCTGCTGGATGAGGGGAGTGTGTCCCGAGGGGACCGCCAGCAAGTGATCGCAAAGCGGCACCAGAGGTCCGCGGACCTCGCCGGTCAGGGCGATGGTGCGCATTTGCAAGTCACGGGCCTTCTGAAAGGCCGCCACGACGTTAGATGATGCCCCCGACGTGCTCAGCCCGATCAGTACCGCGCCCGGTTCGCCATACGCCTCCACCTGGCGCGAGAAAACCGTGTCGAAGTCCAGATCGTTGGCGCAGGCGGTGAGGACGGACGGGTTCGAACTCAGGCAATAAGCCTTCAGAGCGCGCCGATTGTGCAGAAAGCGGCCCACCATTTCGCAGGTGAGATGCATGGCGTCGGCGGCCGATCCGCCATTGCCGCAAACCAGCACCGGCTTGCCGGCGGCGATCGCGGTCACGACGGTTTCGATCGCGGCGTCCATGCCGGTCTGTCCGATCGCAGCTGCCGTGGCGCCAATCACTCCGGCCGAATCGGCAAGATAGGCTTCAAGAGTCACAATTCAGCTTCGGTTGGGGGACGGCGCTATGTCAAGCCGGCCCGACTTCACCGCCGCTAAATCGCGCCGCGCATCCGACAGCTCCATCACACCGTCCGGCGTCCCGTGCATCGCCAGGGGCAATGCGGGTGCAAATTCGAAATTGATGCGCTCCAGCTCGACCGCCAGCGGCCGGTGCTGCACCTGCGTGTGTATGGCGCCGATATACTCGCCGAGCACGCCCATGAAGAGCAATTGAATCGACGCCAGGAGGAAAATGCCGATCACCACCGGAGCCATGCCCACCGAAAACCGGCTCCAGAACAAAAGCTTGTACAGGAAATAGCCGACGCCAACCAGGAAGGATAGGGCCGCGCCCGCGAAGCCGGCAAAAGTCGCCAAGCGAAGCGGCACTTTCGAGTGGTTGACGATGCCCAGCATTCCGAGGTCGTAGAGCGAATAGAAATTGTTCTTGGTGAGGCCGCGTTTGCGAACGGGTTGATCGTAGGGCAGTTTCTTATAAGGCAGGCCGATCTCGGCGATCATTCCGCGAAAGTAGGGATACGGGTCGTCGAATGACTTAACGAGATCGATCACGCGGCGGTCGTACAGGCCAAAGCCGGTGAAGTTCTCGAATGTTTCGATTGAGGAAAGCCGATTCACGAGCCGATAATACTTTTGGCGCACCCAGAACATGAGAGGATTTTCTTCGCTGGTGCGCTTGATGCCCAGCACCATCGAATATCCGTTCTCCCATTCGCGGATCATGTCCGCGATCATTTCCGGCGGATCCTGAAGGTCGGCAACCACGCTGATCACGCAGTCGCCCTGCGCCTGTCGCAGGGCATGCATTGGCGACCGGATGTGGCCGACGTTCCGCGCGTTGACAATGATGCGGACATTCGAATCGGCGGCGGCAATCTTTTTCAGCACGGCGACAGTGCCGTCGGTTGAGGCATTGTCGATGAAGATGTGCTCGTAGCGGTACTTGCCGAGCCGGGAGATGGCATCCCGCACCCGCATATACAACTCTTCTACGTTGTCTGCTTCGTTAAAGCACGCTGTGACTACGCTGATCGTCTTCATGCCCATCTCACAAAAGGACCACAAGGCCGACATTCTTCAGGCTGGAGCCGAACCACAAACTGTGCCGGATGACGGCGAGTTTTCTCCGCAGCGACCCCAGATTGGGCAAATCGCCCAGCGCCTCCAAAGCCGCGATATCGGCCGGCTTGAGGCTGCCGCGATAACGTGCGACAAAGGACCTGGCTTGCGCCGCCGCCTTCTTGATTAACGATTCCAGCCGCGAGCGCGGCGCTCCAGGACGGCTTACGGTGCGGCGGACTGCGTCAGCGAGGCTTTCGCTATAGGGGTTGCCCGTCGCGTTGGCGCTATGCCGCCGATAGAGAATAGTCGAATCCGGCAATGCGACCAGCCGCCCAAATGCCACCGCAACCAGGGCCAGCCACCAATCCTGGTAGGCCGCGCCCCGCTCGATGGGAAGCGCGCGATCCAGCAAAGCGCGGTTCAACATCATCGTCGACCCGAGAGCTGCGCTCTCGATGGCCACCCTGGACAGTCTCTCCATCATCCTCGAGTCGACGCGAGACCAGCGCCAGAACGATGGCGCGATCGGCTGGCCGTCCGTGTCGATCACTTCCGCATCGGTGCAGATCGCCAGCGGCGTTTCCCATCCGAATTGTTCTTCGGCCTCCCTCATCGCCTGGAGGGTGCGCGTGATTTTCCCCGGCAACCAGGAATCGTCCGGGTCGGCCGACATTACATAGGGCGCGGCCGCCGCACTGAGCACGGCGTTGTAGTTGCCAATCAATCCCAGGTTGCAGGCGCCGGAATCCTCCAGGACGATCATCCGCGGACCCAGGCGGTCGGCCCAATTCGCCAACTTATCGCCCGAGCCGTCGCGGGACGCATCGTCCCGCGCAATCACACGCCAGTCTGTGAAGTCCTGGGCCAGCAACGATTCCATGCAGCCATCCAGCCACTGCGCGCAGTTGTATGTCGGCATCGCAATGTCTACTCTGGCCACGTGACTTACCTCTTCACCGCGCAACTGGGAATCTGCTCGGCCGGTAAAGGCTCGACGGCTTCCGGGCTGGTGCAGACGCCACAACCGGCCGCTTTCGGATCGCCTTCCGCCGCTGTCGGCGCGCGGAATCGCCGCCGCGGGATCGGCAGGAGAAATGCAGCCCGGTTTACGAACTCCTTCACCAGCAATGACAGCCGTTCCCGCCGGGTCGCTCTTCCCACGCACGGATAGTTGCGGAGCGCAACCCGCTTCTTGTTTTCCCAACGGTCCCGGAGACAGTCATCGAGACATATGGTTTCCGCTCCACGCAGTGCCTTGGCACGCCGGTGGAACAGCCAGACGCGATCCTCGTGGTAGAAACACCCGGGATTCAACACACACCGGCGGATCCGCGAAAGAAACTCCTGGCTGACGGCCGCCTCGTCCCGAAACACTGCGACCCAGTCATTGAAGTCCAATCTGGTTACCCTGTCGAGTTCGAGCGTCGCCTCGCTGGAGTGGCCGTTACGTACGGCGACATCGATGCGGCGCGGAAACAGCGACTCATGCGTCGGCGACACCCGTCCCATGTCACCCTGTTCCTGCAAGTACCAGATCGGATCACGGGCATGGCCGTACTGCGAAGGCTCATAAGCACTCGGGTCGAAAATAGCGAAATGCTGATTTCGGATCTTGGGACCATTGATCTTCTTGAGCTTCTCCGCCATCGCGGGAGAGACGATGTCGGTCTGGTGCGTCGCGTCCATGGTGGGCACTTTTAACGCCATCGAACACATTTCGCACCAATGAAGTTGATCGCCGAAATCGGCGGGAGTGCGCTTCCACCACCCGGGCTCGATGGGCCAGCCGCCAGGTCCGTCGAACAGCATGTCCAGGCAAGCCGCAATCTCGCAAAAGAAAGCGCCCTTGGGTGTGATGGAGGCGCTCCACAGGTTCTGAATCCAGCAACTGTCGCGCAGCCGAAACCACTCCTGGTCGGGAATGCCCAATTCTTTGCGGGTAATCAGGATCGCCTGATGCGTATTGACACTCTGGTGGTCGTTAATGCTCTGGTAGGCGAATACGTCCTGAATCTGCTCGAAATTCCGGTAATATCCGTTGCCGAGCGAAGTGAACAGCCCGCGAGAACGGCCGCGCATGTACTTCACAGTCCGCGCATACGCGGAGAACGAGTCTACCGGCTGTTGGATGAATGCTCGCGGGCGGGGCTCGGGGACTTTACTCGAGTAATAACTGACCAGTTGGTCAAACTGTGGATGAAGCGTCGGTTCTCCGCCGATGATACCGATCACGCCTTCGAATCCGTCCAGCGAATCAACCGCGCGGCGGAACGTCTCCGGCTCCATGAAGAACGGTTTGGGATGCTGCCCGCAGAAACGCGTGCAGTTCGAACAACTGAACATGCAGGCATTCGTGATGTCGATCTGGATGATATTCATTTCTGCGGGAGATCTCATATCGTTCCTCAGCCTTTGGCGGGGCGGCGGTGCCGGTACTCGGGGGGGTCGGAAGCGACCAGATTTATACTCCCCACGATCGCCGGCTCGCCCAGAAGCGGCTTTTCCGTGGGAAGTCCTCTCCGGTAGATCAGATCTCGAAGAGAGGGAATGCTGGCGTACGGACTGTCGATATCGTCGATCATGACCGGTTCGTCCTTGCGGATTCCGTGCAGCAGCACTTCACCGCGCATCAGCTCGCGGCAGGAGATCTGTCCCTGCAGCAGTGGGACCGCCAAATACACATCCTCGTCCTGCAGAATGTGGCCTTCGGGAAGATCGCAGCGCGCGTACACTCCGCGCACCAGCGAATCCAGGTACTGAATTTCCTTCACCGGCGGAATGCGCTTCTGCGTCCCGGGCGCTCCGCACATCTCCTTGGCCTTGTGGAAGGCCTTGAACCATGCGTCAGCCTGCTCCGGTTTCGAGCAGTATGGCGACACCGGGAATCCGTCCGCTTCGATATCGACGTGGCGCTCGAAGGTGCGCGCGCCTTTTGCGTATGCGATGAGCATCGAATAGGCCCAGTCCGCGTGCTCGTGCGTGGAGAATCCGATGGTGTGCGAGGGATACCGGGCTTTCAGATAGTCGATCTGGTTGAGCTCGAGCTCGCGGTCCTCCGACGGATATATCGATACGCAGTGATTGATGGCCATCGGAATGGACCGGTTGTGGAAGAACGTCACCAGATCGTCCAGATCCTTCACCGAGCTGCCTCCGGTGGACACGATCACCGGTTTCTTGGTCTTGGCGATTTTCTCCAGCAGCAGCCAGTCATTCAGATCGGAGCTGGCGATCTTCAGGATCGGAATGCCCAGCTCGCAGCACAAATCCACCGAGTTCTCGTCGAAGGGAGTCGCCATCGGCATGCAGGACGCCTTTCGGATCGCCTTTACCAGCGCCGCAAAGTCATCCTTCGACATCCGCGTCTCCTGGGTTTTCTTGATATAGCGGATATCGGTGCGTCCCACATAGTCCTTGTGGATGAAGGTGTCCACGTCGCGAAATTGCAGCTTGATGGCGGCCCGCACGTTGTTGAACCGGACCACCTGCGCGAACGTGTTGACGATTTTCAATCCGCGCTCGAGCCGGCCCCAGTGGTTGTTGGCCATTTCCAGCACAAACAACTCGTCGAAAATATCGCGGTCAATCATGCTCGCACCTCCATGCGTCCTTCAAGCGCCAGGTGAAGTTCGCGCCAGCCTCCGATACGCGGGACGGCGGGCGGGAGATCGGCGCTGCCATAGCCGTGGCTGACGATTACGCAGGGTATTCCGGCCGACTCCGCCGCATGCCAGTCCTCGGCCGCATCGCCGACCAGCAGGCATCGGTCCCGCTCGATGCGCGCCCGGTCCAGCAGATCGCACAGCATGTCGGCCTTCGAATGGTAACGACGGCCGCCGGAGTCACGGCATACTGTCGCGTGGAAAAATGACGAGAGGCGCAGCGCGCCCAGAATGCGCGACGTGGCCACCGCTGGTTTGTTGGTTACCAGCCACATCTTCGTGCCGCTCATCAGCAACTCCCACAGCATTTCGGCGGCGCCCGGCTGGCAGGCGGTGCGGCGCCAGCCGTCGGAGTCGTAGCTGTTGCGAAAACTGGCTTCCAAGCGGTCGAGCAGCGCCGCATCGCGGACACCGGAAACCGAAGCCAGAATCTGGCGCACCGGCGGACCGATCATCCGCCTGATATCGCAATCGGCCTGCGGCAAGCCGCACGCTCGCAGCGCTTCATCCATGGACCAGGCTATGCCGGGCGCGGAATCGATCAACGTGCCATCCAGGTCGAAGATGACGTGCTTCACGAAACTCATCGCGCCGCCTCCTGCTCGATCAGGAGGTTCTGCTCGAGTTCTTCGGCCGGCAGAAACGGATACATGTCTTCCAGCGTTGGAGACACCAGCGTGCCATCCGGCATCTGCCGCGACTTCAGTCGCGGCTCGAATTCCTGGGCAGGGTCCAGCTGGACCTGGCATAACACCGGGCCCGGAGCGTCCAACAGCGCCGCGATCGAGGAGAGCTGAACCGCATTGTCGATTTGCGTGGCGGGCAGCCCGTAAGCGGCGGCGATCCTGGTCATGTCCGGAAACGAAATCCCGCTCGCCGGGCTCTCCCCGACCAGCTTTCCGAAGAAATTCCGCTGCGTTTGCCGGATCGAGAGATAACCGCCATTAGCCAAAACAAAAATCTTGACCGGCAGGCGATGGCGCGCGATGGTTTGCAGCTCCTGGATGTTCAGTTGGACGCTGCCGTCTCCGGCGATGCAGATTACGCGCCTGCCTGCTCGCGCTATGGCCGCTCCTATCGCCGCCGGCAGGTCGTAACCCATGGACGCCGAGCCGGAGTTCGAGATCAGCCGCTGCCCGGCCTTTAACCTGCCGGCCTGATACGGCACGATACACGCAGCCGCGTTCCCGCACACCACCACATCGTCTTCCTCGAGGGCGGCGAATAGCCGATCGATAAAGTGGTAAGGGTTCAGAGGCGCCGCGGCGGAGCGATGTCTCTCCTCTACCACCGGATAGCGTTGTACCCGTTCCTTGCACCACTTCAGCCAGGCGCGGTGGCGCGGCGCGCGGTAGCCTGACTCGGGAAGCCGGCGCAGCATCTCCCGCAGGAACACGTTCAAGTCGCAGTGGATCGGAATGCCGGGGCGCACCGTCGGCTTTTGCAATTCCGCTGAATCCACATCCACCTGCATGACACAGGCATTTCTGGCGAACGAAGCCCAGTTGTAACTTACCTGCCGGATGTTCAGCCGCGAACCCAGCACCAGAAGCGCGTCGGCATTCTGCACGGTGAAGTTTCCCGCGCGGTCGCCGATCGTGCCCGGCCGGCCGCAAAACAGCGGGTCATCGGTCGCGATCAGATCGTGCGTCCAGGCGGTAGTGACGGGGATCTCCAGAAGCCTCGCCAGTTCGCGGAATTCCTGCAAGGCGCCGGCGGCGCGAATTCCTGAACCCGCCATCAGCACTGGCCGCTCGGCCGAAGCCAGCCTCCCAATCACTTCGCGGCACTGCCGTCCCACGGCCTCGCGATCCCAGTGCAGCGCGTCTTCCGCCGGATCGTAGCCGCGCAGCTGCTCCGGGTCGATCTTGGCCGCTTGCACGTCCACCGGGATGTCAAGCCAGCACGGCCCGGGACGTCCAGACGACGCCAAGAACCAAGCTCGCTCCAGGTGATACCGGATCGATTGCGGATCATCCACCAGGACGGCGTATTTCGTGATGCCGGCCGCCATACGGATGATGTCCACTTCCTGGTCCCCAAGCTGGCGCAGGTGGCTCATTCCGGCGGTGGCCATGCAGGTTTCGCGCTTCACCTGGCCGGAAATGACGAGCATCGGGACGGAATCCGTCCACGCCCCGAAAACGCCATTGAGCGCGTTGATTCCACCGGGGCCCGTGGTGACATTGACAACGCCGGTCTTGCCCGTCACGCGCGCGTAGCACTCCGCCGCCATCGCGGACGCCTGCTCGTGGTGATTACACCAGTAACGAATTCGCGATTCACGGCCAAACGAGTCGTTCAGGTGCATGGCGCCGCCGCCGGGAATCATGAATAAGTCCGTCACGCCCCAATCGGCCAGCTGCGATGCGAGGTAGGTCGAGAGCTTCAACACGCGCATACCTCGCTTTGACCAGCGGCGTGAACCGCATGCCACTCCCGTGTACGCCGGATGGCTTCCTCCAACCGTGTCCACTGGCGAAGGCCTAATTCGCACTGAACGCGCGCGGTGGAGGGTACGTAGCGGTGAGCCGCGCCGATACCGGGTTTGCCGGAGATCTCGACCGGGAAAGCCGACCCCAAGGCCGCTGCCACGGTCCGAGCCGTCTCCGCAATCGATATCGCCGCTTCCGACCCGACGTTGTAGGGCCGGCACGGCGCGCCCTTTGCCAGGATCGTCCACAGCCACACCGCCAGATCGGCGGCATAGAGATACGAACGAATCGGGGTGCCATCGCCGGAAACGAGAATCGGGCCGCCGGCCAACTGGTCACGGATAAAATTGCCGATCGCGAAATGCTTGTCCAGCGGCAAATACGGCCCGACGAAAGCAAAACCGCGCGCGATCTTGGTCTCCAGGCCGTAACCCTGGCGATAAATAGCGCAGAGCAGCTCGGCCGCGCGTTTTCCCTCGCCGTACGCCGAGCGGGGATTCGTCGGATCGGGCGAACCCGGGTACGTCTCGGGAATGTGCGCCGTATCCGCGGTCTGCTGTCCATAGACAGCGCCTGAGCTGGTCAGCAGGAACTTGCGCGCGCCGCAGGCCACCGCGAAATCCAGCACGCGGCGCGTGCCGGCGACGATATTGTCCAGCATCGCCATCGGGTCGCGCTCGTTCAGCCCGCTGGCGGATTCGGTGGCCGCGTGAATCACGTGCGAAAAGGTGCCCGAGGGAGATTCGAAATTCCGCACATCGCCCGTAACCAACCGGACCGACGGATGCTCCGCCAGGTGCGGTGCTTTGGTGCGAAATCCCTCGGGATCGCGCGTCAACACGACGGCTTCCGCTTCCAGATGCAGCTTGTCATTCGCCCAGACGAACGACTCCAGAAGCCAGCAGCCGAAAAAGCCGGTACCACCCGTGATAAATATCCGCCGGCCGCGAAGCTCCGGCCACACCGCTTCCGTGTGGTCGAGAATGAAATCGAGATCGCGGCTCAGGGGATTCGTCATGCTCGTCATCGGATGGCGAACGCCGGCTGCCGCTGGAACACACCCGAGATCGTCTCGATCATGTAGTCGATCATTTCCTCGGTCAGCCCCGGGTAGACGCCGACGAAGAACGTGCTGCGCATGATGGTGTCGGATTCATCAAGCGTGCCGTGAATGCGGTGCTCGATGTCGCGGAAGCCCGGCTGTCGCAGAATATTGCCGCCGAACACCAGGCGGGTTTCGATATTGGCGGATTCCAATTGTTCGATGATCGCCCGCCGGTCGATGCCCTCGCGAACCGTGATCGGGAAGCCGAACGGCGACGGGTTCGCGCGCGGATCGATCGTCGGTAGAATGAGGTATTCTTCAAGGCCTTGCAAACCTTCGTACAGGCGCCGGAAGTTGCGCCGCCGCGCCTCGACGAACTGCGGGATCTTGGCGATCTGGGCCAGGCCGATAGCCGCCTGAAGATCGGTCGGCTTCAGGTTGTAGCCCAGGTTGGAATAAATGTACTTGTGATCGTAGCCGGACGGCAAATCGCCCAGATCCCAGCAGAAGCGTTTGCCGCAGGAGTTGTTTTTTCCTGGATCGCACCAGCAGTCGCGGCCCCAATCGCGGATGGAGCGGGCGGTCTTTTTCAGGCGCGGGTGATTGATCGCGACGCCGCCGCCTTCCCCCATGGTCATCTGGTGCGCGGGGTAGAAGCTCAGCGACGCCATGTCGCCGAACGTGCCGGCCGGTTTACCGTCGAAGGTGGCTCCCAGCGCGTCGCAGGTGTCTTCGAGGAGCCAGAGATCGTGCCGGCGCGCCACGTCGGTGATTATGTCCATCGCGCCCGGAATGCCGAGGGTGTGCGGGAGAAGGATGGCGCGGGTCCGCGGTCCGATGGCTTCTTCGATCAGCCGGGGATTGAGGTTGTACGTTCCCACTTCGCAATCCACGAAGACCGGGACCAGGCGATTCTGTACGATCGGCGTGAGCGTGGTGGGAAACGTGACCGCCGGCGTGATCACTTCGTCGCCGGGCTTCAGGCGTGGCTTATCCGAATCGCCCAGCAGCTTGTCGAGCTCGGGAGAGCAAATGGTGGCGACCATCAGCAGGTTGGCGGAGGATCCGGAATTCACCAGGATGAAATCGCGGGCGCCGAACAACCCTCGCATCTGGGACTCCAACTGCTCGCCGTACGGCCCCAGCGTGAGCCAGAAATCGAGCGCCGCCGCGACCAGGTTCACCATTTCGCGGTCGTCATAGACGCGGCCGGAATAGTTTATCCGGCTCTTCCCCGCCACGAACGGCCGGCGGCTATGAGCGGCGGCATGGTATTCCCGCACCAGGTCGAGAATGCGCCCGCGCAGTTCTTCGCTGCGATCAGTTGACAATGGCTGCTCCTTCTGGCTCGAAATGTCTGCCGATGGATACCAGGGTCATTTCATCGGGAATGCCGGCGGAGCGAAGCGCGTTGCGGCCGTCGATCAGGACGGGGCGGCGCATTTTGCGGCAAAGATCGGACCAGTCCAGTTCCGCGAATTCGGGCCACGCGGTGACGACAATGGCGGCGTCAGCCTCCGCGAGGGCCTCTTTGGCGGAGCGGCAAACCTGAATCCCCGGTATGGCGGAAGAAGCCGCGGAAATCAGGGGATCGTATCCGCGAACCTCGGCGCCGCGCTCGCGCAATTGAGCGATCACCGCCAGCGCCGGAGAATCGCGAAGGTCATCGGTACCCGGCTTGAACGCCAGCCCGAGCACCGCGATGCTGGCGCCGCGAAGAGAGCCCAGGGCCTCTTCGGTCATCGAGACCAGTTGCAAGGGGCGGGCGGTGTTGACGGCCTCCACCGCGTCGAGGAGGCGCGGGGTCAGGCCCCGCTTGCGGGCGAAATCGCGAAGCGCGGCGACGTCCTTCGGCAGACAGCTCCCGCCGAAACCGCAGCCCGCGCGCAGGTATGCCAGGATCCCCGGCACCACGCGTTCGCCCCGAAGGATGGGCGAGAGCCGCCGGTCGAGGAACAGGCCGGTCAGCACTTCTTCCACGTCCGTATCGGGAGTCGCCTCGCACAGCGCCGCGAATTCATTGGCGAAGGAAACCAGCGTCGCCAGAAGCGCGTTCGAAGCGTACTTGGTCATCTCGGCATTGCGCAGCGTGGTAAAGACTTTGGGGCAATCGAAAGAACGGTAGAGATCGGCCAGGACGTGGCCGCTTCCCTGGTCCCATTCGCCGATCACGATCCGGTCCGGCTCCAGAAAATCTGCGACGGCCGAGCCTTCGCGCAGAAATTCCGGGTTCATGGCCAGCCCGAATTCGCCGGCGCGGAGCGTCGAGGCGCGTTCCAGAATTCCGCGCACCAGCGTATCGGTGGTTCCGGGGACGACCGTGCTCTTGACGACCACGACGCGATAACCGCCGCGGTCGCGGAGCCCTTTTCCAACTTCCTCGGCAGCGGCTGAAAGGTACGAGAGGTCGATTTCACCCTGCCGCGAGGGAGTGCCCACGGCCAGCATGGCGATATCGCTGGCAGCGACCGCCGCGGCCGCGCTGTCGCAAGCCCGCAAACGGCCCGCATGAATGGCGGCGGCGAGAATCTCTTCCAATCCCGGCTCAAAAAACGGCGGCCTGCCCTGGTTGACGGCCGCGACCCGGTCGGGCGCGGTATCGACGCAGGTGACATCGTGTCCCAGGTGGGCCAGGCATGCGCCGGTCACCAGACCGACGTATCCCGTGCCGACTACTGTGACACGCATTCTTCCTCCAGGAAGGGCTCGAGGCGCGCGGCGCAGGTGCGCGGGCACCCGTCGCAGAAGACCTTCTCGGACGTGGACGGGACTTTGATAGCGACCGTCCGGGCAGGCACTTGTATCATTCGCCGCGAGCAAACGCCGGGGGGCAGCACCCGGAGATCGCCCGGACCGTACCAGCGGATTTCGCCGCTTGCCACGTCTTCATGGCCCACTACGCCTTCGACGACAACCTCGTATTCGGTGACGTCGCGATGCCAGTGGGGAAGACCGTCGTCTCCCGGCTGGTAGTAGCACAGGATCAGTTCCAGGCGGGAGTCGCGCACAAACGGATGCGGATTCTCCCGCTGCAGGTCGCCGACGAGAAACAGGTGCTTGAGAGCGGCGAAAGGCTCATATTCGCTGCGCCGGATCTCGCGAATCGAATCTGGGCTTGGTTCGTTCATTCGCCCTCCCGGTACGAGTGCAGTGTCCGCCGCAGGCCTTCGCGAAGGCTTACCGTCGGACGCCATTGGAAACGGCGGCGGAGCTTGGCCAAATCCGGACAGCGCCGCTGGGGATTGTCGGTGAGGTAGTGCGGATCCTCGCTCGCCTGGTGGACCACCGGGAGCGGCGGTGGACCACCCAGGGCGGCGAGTTCCAGGGCAAAATCGCCAATTGAAATCTCCCGTTCGTCGTTGCCGATATTGAAGGCTTCCCCATCGGCGCTCGAAAGGAGAATCAGCAGCATGGCGCGAACGGCGTCGCTGACATAACAAAACGACCGCGTCGCGCGGCCATCGCTGTGCAGGACCAGGGGCTGTCCTGCGAGCGCGGCCGAGATCAGATCGGGAACGATGCGGCGGTCATCGAGCCGTTGGCCTGGCCCGTATACATTGAAGGGCCGGACCACCTTCACCGGGACGTGGTACAAGGTGTGGTAGATGGAGCAGAGAGCTTCGGCCAGGCGCTTGGATTCGTCATAGCAGGCGCGCGGCCCGTTGCAGCTCACAAACCCCCGATAGTCTTCGGGAGTGGGGATGAACTTGGGGTCGGGATCGCCGTAGATTTCGCTGGTGCTTATGTAAAGCAAGCTGCGAACGCCACGGCGCGCCAGGTCGAGCATGTGGCGCGTGCCCGACACATTGACATCGATGGTTTCGAGCGGAAAGCGGCGGTAAAAGGTAGGCGAAGCGATGCCGGCGCCGTGCAGAATCCAATCGACCGGTTCGTCCAGTTCGAGCGGCTGCGAAACGTCGGCGCCGAGGAAGCGAAACTCGGGCCGGTCCGCCAGGTGCGCTACGCGGGCGGCTATGCCGCTGCGCAGGTTATCCACGCTGACGACCCGGCAGGGCGGGTCCAGGATGAAATCATTCAGCCAGGCGACCGTGTCCAGCACATAGCTGCACAAAAAGCCGCTGCCGCCGGTTACCAGAAGAGTCGTGCCCGCAAGCGGAGCGAGCACATCCTCCAGTTCGTTCGAGATCGACTGGACGTCCTCGCGAATTATATGGTTGGCTGCAATGCTGGCTGTTTGCATTCGTCTCTCAAATCCCAGACTCTCCAGGGCGCCTGCCCGGAGTTCCAGAGCTCATTCAGCACTTGATATTCGCGGTAGGTGTCCATGGCGTAGAAGAAGCCGTCGTGACGGTATGCCATGAGCTGGCCGTCGGCGGCCAGGTCCTCCAGGGCCTGGCGCTCGAAGATGCAGTCGTCGCCGGTGATATAGTCCAGCACCCGCCGTTCGAGCACGAAATATCCGGCGCTGGCCCACTCCTTGGACTGCGGCTTTTCGGCGAAGTGGCGGACCTCGCTTTCGGAATTGATATCCACAATTCCAAACCGGGAGATGGGAGGCACCGTGCTCACCGTGGCCAGCCGTCCGTGGCTCTTGTGGAAAGCCAGCAGCCTTTCGATATCGATGTCGGCCACCCCATCGCCGTAGGTCAGGAAGAACGGACCTTCATCCAGGTACCTGGCTACGCGCTTGACGCGTCCGCCGGTCATGGTTTCGGCGCCGGTTTCGGCCAGGGTCACCTGGAACTGCTGCTCCTGGTGGCTGCCATGATAGTGAATATGCGATCTCTGGCCGAGGCTGATGGTGAAATCGTTGTTCATGGCGTCGTAATTCAGGAAATAGTCCTTGATCACGTTGCCGCGATAGCCGAGGCACAGGACGAATTCCCTGAACCCGTAGTGGGCGTAGGTCTTCATAATGTGCCAGAGGATCGGGCGGCCGCCCACTTCCACCATGGGTTTGGGACGGAATTCGGTTTCTTCACGCAACCGCGTTCCCAGCCCGCCGCACAGAATGACCACCTTCACGGTCGATCGCCTCGCCTACGAAGTTCCGGCAGAGTATACCGGCAATGTCATTGTCGAATTTGGAAATAGCGTACTTATAGGCCGAATTTGGGCAGCAAACGCTGCCTATAACTTGACATGAAACTGATACTGACCTTAGTTATGAAACCGGGGTACCAAGGCGGGCCGGCCACTTCTCGAAATGGAGATGACGCGGCGGCTATCGCGGCGTGAGCCAGAACGCCGACGTGACCGTGGTGTTTCCAATGCGGAGATAGACCGCCGACGCACCCTGGACGGGCCTCGGATACGGAGGGGCAATCACAGAGTCGCCACTGGGGCGAACTCGATCAGCGGCAGACGCGGACGACTTCTCCGGCGATGGCCCCCAGCGGCAGGACCCGATCGACCGCGTTCTGCTTGATAGCCTCCGCCGGCATGCCGAACACGACGCAACTGGCTTCGTCCTGGGCCACGTTGTAGGCGCCGGCCTCCTTCATTTCGGCCATACCCTTGGCGCCATCGTCTCCCATCCCGGTCATGATCACGCCCATGGCATTCCGTCCGGCGTACCGCGCCGCGGAGCGAAACAGCACGTCCACGCTGGGGCGATGGCGGCTTACCAGCGGTCCGTCTTTCACCTCGACGTAGTAGCGCGCACCCGCCCGCTTCAGCAACAGGTGCCTGTTGCCGGGAGCGATGAGCGCCTGGCCGCGCAGGACCGAGTCGTTATCGGCCGCTTCCTTGACCGTAACGCGGCAGATGGAATCCAGGCGGCGGGCGAATTGAAGTGTGAACTGCTCCGGCATATGCTGCACGATGACGATTCCCGGAGAGTCAACCGGCATGGCTTCCAGCAGGACGCGCAGAGCTTCCGTGCCGCCGGTCGAGGCGCCGACCACGACCACCTTTTCGGTGGTCTCGATCATGGCGTTGGAGCGCGGCTTCGGCAGCACGGCGTCGGCTGTCAGCTTCGGCCGGACGGTCATGGCCCGCGCCGTGCGCTGCGACAGGCGAGCCCGCGCCGCCGATTTTACAGCGTCGCAGATGCGGACGCGCGACTCCTCCAGAAACTCCCGTGTGCCCAGTTTCGGCTTGGTGATGATCTCGACCGCGCCCTTCTCGAGCGCCGCCAGGGCCGTCTCGGACCCGTTCCCGGTAAGCGACGAGCAAATCACCACGGGGATGGGCCGTTGCGCCATGATCTTCTCGAGAAATGTCAGGCCGTCCATGCGCGGCATCTCGACATCGAGCGTGATCACGTCGGGGACCTGGTGTTTGATCCGCTCCACCGCAACATAGGGATCGCACGCCACCCCCATCACCTCGATCTGCGGGTCACTTTCCAGAATCTCTTTCATCGTCTGCCGCACCGTAGCGGAGTCATCGACGATCAGGACCTGAATTCTCTTCGATTCGGGCATGGCGTTCACGATTTTCGATAGATCGCCGGGCCCGCCGGCGCCACCGGGACATCCAGCCCGGCCAGAGATTCGGAATGGCCGACAAAGAGATATCCGTCTCTCCGCAGGTTCCGGCACATCCGGTTGACCACGTCTTCCTGAGTCTTGCGGTCGAAATAGATCATCACGTTGCGAAAGAAAATGGCGTCGAAGGAGCCGTTGGTGGCGTAGTAGGAATCCATGAAATTGAGGCGTTGAAAGGTGACGCGGCGGCGCAATTCCGCCACGATGCGGACCTGTTTTCTTCCTGGTTGCCTGCTCCGCATGAGGTAGCGCGCTCGCAGGGCCGTCGGGATTGGCGAAATCACCGATTCGTCGTAGATCCCCGCCGCGGCGCGATCGAGCACACGGGTGGAGATATCGGTGGCGAAAATGGCGAAATCGAAACCGCGGGTTTGGGCGGCGAACTCGCTCAAAACCATGGCGAGCGTATAGGGTTCTTCGCCCGACGAGCAGCCGGCAGACCACGCCCGAAACGAGCGGCCCGCAAACGCCGGCAGGACAGTCGTGGACAAGTAGTCGAAATGGCCGGATTCGCGGAAGAAATCGGTCTTGTTGGTGGTGATGGCGTTGATGAAATGAACCCGTTCTTCAGCCGCGTCCGGGGAGTTGAAAAAGTACTCCGTGTATTGGTCGACGGAGTTGAAGCCCAATTCGCGAGTGCGGCGCACGAGCCGGCTCTGCACCATGGGGAGTTTGGCATCGGGCATTTTGATGCCCAGTTCGCGGGTAACGAACCGGGCCAGCTTGGCGAAGCTGGCCTGCGAAAGCCGCGAGAGGTCGGCGTGCGGGTCAGGGCTCATCCGAAAGACTTATCGGATGATCAACGGATTTGCTGTAGAGCCGCGGCAGAACGTATCCTGCTTTCTACCGGGCCTTTTCTTTTATTGGGCTTTCGGCGTCCGCACCGTGAAATCGACGCTGGCCGACGATGTTTCGTTGCCGTCGAAGTACCAGATAAGGCGATC
>Ga0335078_10006482_pt1 | contig 17314 bp, 10 predicted proteins | sample Lox_Sample_32_FD_206711 | JGI IMG/M metagenome (GOLD analysis project Ga0335078, IMG submission 206711) | Soil microbial communities from Loxahatchee National Wildlife Refuge, Florida, United States - Lox_Sample_3.2 | ecosystem: Environmental > Terrestrial > Soil > Wetlands | place: USA... | reverse complement strand
TGTCTCGAGCGCATCGATCATGCGCCTTTGCATGTCGGGCACGCGCGCCCCGCTGTAGCCGACCGTCGCCAGGTTGACGCTCACCAGCGTCGTGTTTCGCGGCTCGAAGCCGAAGTTACCGTGCAAGGAGCGCACCAGCCCACGCACGGCGACCATCGAAGAGGTCACCAGCACGGCGCAGATCGCAATCTGCACGGCGAGCAACAGATCGCGAACCGTGACGCGGCGGCCGGGCGCGCCGGACGATCCGGACTTGACGATCTGGTAGGGATCGGCCCGGAGCACCTGGCGGACCGGGACAATGCCGAAAAGGAATCCGCACACCAACGCCAGAACCAATGCAACGAGGTAGACCGCCGCGTCCGGCTCGGCGGGCACGTGGACGCCGGTCCCGGCAAAGGGCTGCCAGGTGCAGAGCCGACGCAAGAGAACGACGCTGGCCAGGAGTCCCGCCGCGCCCCCGACGAGCGAGATCAGCACGGCTTCGGTCAAAAGCTGGCGCAAGATGCGCCGGCGGCTGGAGCCGAGCGCGAGCCGCAACGCCACCTCTCGGGCTCGGTCGGCGGCGTGAGCCGCGAACAGGCTACCCAGATTGGCGCACGCGGCCAGCAGGATCAACCCGGCAAGCAGCATCAAGCCCCCAACGAACGCCTCCGCCGGACGGCGAAAACTGCTGAGGCCTTGCAACTCCAGGGAAGAGCGTTTGTGAGGGAACTCTTTCGGATAGGTCCTTTCGAGCCAGGCGCCCACCGCGTTCACGTCGGCGATGGCCTGAGCCGGAGTAACTCCCCGCTTCAGGTGTCCGATCACCTCGAAGACTCCACCGGTGGTCGCGCGCATCGTAAGAAGGTTCTCGCCGTTGGCCTGCTCCTGGTTCACAATCGGCATAAAGAAGTCGGGAGAAATGAACGACAGAGTCCCGCGAAACTCCGGCTGCGCTATACCGACGATGGTGAACGGATGGTTGTTGAGCCGGACCACACGGCCCACCACGCTTCGATCATCCTGAAAATGCGTGTGCCAATACGCGTGCGTGAGCACGATATACGGCGCGCTGTTGGGGCCGCGCTCATCGGAGGCATGGAAAAAGCGGCCAAGATAAGGCTGAACCCTGAGCACGTCGAAGTAGTTTCCGGTTACCGCAAAGCCCGAGGCGGGCGAGGGAGACTTGCCCGTGTCCAGACCTACGAAGGCGAAGTTAAAAGCCGCCAGGGCCTCGAAACTGCGGTTGCGATCGCGCAGGTCGAGGTAGTTTGGATACGACTGCCAGCCGGAACCAGCTCCGTACTCCGTTCCGTAGAGGTTCTCGGCCTGAGGCACATTCAACGGGCGGAGTATCAGCCCGTTCATCACACCAAAGACCACGGCGTTCGCGCCGATCGCCAATGCCAGCGTGAGAACGGCGACGGTTGTAAACCCGGGCGATTTGCGCAAGACGCGAACGCTGAAGCGCACATCCTTTATCAGAGTCTCGAGGAAGTCGCCGCCGAGCGCTTCGTAGCATTCCTCTCGGAACCGCTGGTGGCCGCCGAACTCGATGCGCGCGCGGCGTTCCGCCTCGACACGATCCAGGCCGGAGCGCTCGAGATCGTCGGCGCGGTACTGGATGTGGGCGCGAAGCTCCTCCTCCATCTCCTGGTCGATCCGAGGCCGACGAAAAAACCTGGAGGCAAGGGAACGCAAGTAGGCCAGGAGTCTCATATTTCCTCCGGTTCGGCGGAGAGGGCGGAAGCGATCGCCGTGGCCAGCCGGTTCCAGCCGTCCGTTTCCTCCCGCAGGCGCTTGCGGCCCAAGGGAGTGAGCTCGTAAAACTTGGCGCGCCGGTTGTTGTCCGAGGTGCCCCAACTTGCTTTCAGCAGGCCCTGGCGCACCAGGCGGAACAGGGCCGGGTAGAGCGCGCCCTGCTCGATGAGCAGCGCCCGTTCGGAGATTTGGCCGATGCGCAGGAGCACCCCGTAGCCGTGGAGAGGGCCGAGAGAGACCGCCTTCAGAATGAGAAGGTCGAGAGTCCCTGGAAGAAGTTGTGCGTGGTCCGGCATGCTCACTCCTAAACTAATTAGGAGTATACGCGAGCTCTCCTAAGCTGTCAAGGAGAGAATCGTGCCCGCGGCGTGGGACCAAGGCGCTCGCGCGTTCTGAGCCGACCAGCGGAAGGGCCATGCTACGATAGCCAGTGCTTTCCGGAGGCGGGCAACGATTCGCAGCAAGAGGCTCATTGGCGTCCTCAGTCTGGCGGCCGCGGTATCCGCTCGCTTCTGGGGAGCCGCGGCAAACAGCCTGCGCCACCAGGGGTACCTCGGGACCGAGCGCGCGCTGCCGGCGGTTCTGGTGTGCCTGGGGCTGGTGCTGGGGGCCGCGCTGCTGTCCTTCTGGGGGAGCCGCGCGATGCGCCGGCGTGCGGCGATCGCATTCTCGGTGGCCGCCGTACTGTTCGTCGGGTCCGCGGCGGTAGCCAATCACACATTCTTCCAAATCGCGGCCGCAGTGCTGATCCTGCTCGCCGCGTTCGGGACGGGAAAGGCCGTGCTCGGCTGGCTCGGCATCGAAGCCGAGTTCTCCGTTCTCGAGCGCGGCGCATTGGCAACCGGACTCGGGCTGGGCCTGCTGAGCCACTTCACGCTGCTGCTCGCACTCCTCCATCTTCTCTATCCGGCGATTGCGTTTGGCGCGCTGGCCGCGCTCCTCTGTGCCACGCACCGGTCCATTTGGCGGGGCGCGAAAGGCATCCGGGACGGCGTAGCTGGGATTCTGGCGGCCCAGGCCGACGAGGGCCCGTTCCTTCTGGCCGTGGTGCTCGTCTTCCTGTCTATCGGCGCGGTTCAGGGGCTGGCGCCGGCCGTGCAGTATGACGATCTCCACTATCATCTCTACAGTCCGCTGGAGCATGTCGCCGCACACCGGTTCGTTCTTCTTCCCGACGTGATTCAGTCCTACCTTTACCAGGGCGTGGAAATGTTGCACACCCTCGCATTCCTGGTGGGTGGGGAAGCCACGGCGATCTTCCTCAATGGCAGCTTCGGCGTGCTGACGGCGCTCGCCCTGGCCGGTTTTGCCGGCCGCCTGTTCGGGCGCGGGACCGCCTGGATGTCCGTTCTGTTCTGGACCACGACGCCGCTCATCGCATGGCTGGGGACGACGGGATACGTGGACCTGGATGCCGCATTCTTTTCGTTTCTCTGCACGATCGTCGCTTTTGGCTGGATGCGTCGCGCCGAGTGGCGCCTGGCGGTGCTCGCCGGAGTGCTCGCGGGTTTCGCGTTATCGGCAAAACTCAACGCGGCGCTGTTTATCATTGCTCTGCTAATCACGCTGGGAACGGCAGCCTGCCTAGCGCGGCGTTTCCGCGACTCCTGGCTCTTCTTGGCATTCTTTGGGGCCGGGGCCCTTCCCCTCGGGTGCGTCTGGCCCCTGCTCCGCTATGTCCAGACGGGCAATCCGGTTTACCCGTTCCTGAACGGAGTCTTCCGGGCTCCCGGCCTCCCGCTCGCAAATGAATGGATGAACTTCAGCGTTTTCGGGATGGGCCACGGTCTTAGCGCCCTGGTCGCGCTGCCCTGGAATGTCAGCTTCCACGCGGATCATTTCATCGAGGCGTTACATCCCTACGTGCTGGGGCCGATCCTGCTTCTGGCGCTGGTGGGATGTGCGGCCTGGCACTGGTTGAAGCCGGAACTGCGCTGGGCGATTTCGATTGCCGCGCTCTATACGATCGCGTGGTTTTTTCGAGCGCAGTACTTGCGCTACCTGACGCCGGTCCTGCCACTGGTCGCGCTGATCGCGGCGGGCTCGCTTTGCCGCGTTTTGGAATCGCTCGGTTCCACTCAACGCCGAGGGCTGATTTTGGTTGGCGGTCTGGCTGCCTGTCCTTCGCTGGTCATCTGGCTGGCGAGTTACTACAGCATCCCGGAACGCATCCCCTTCCGGGCCATTTTCGGGATGGAGTCGAGGGGCGAGTACCGCGCGCGGATCCTGCCGGTCTATTCCGCGTTTGGCGCCGTGGGAAAGGCCTGCTGGTCCTCCTCTCGCGGCGTCCTGACGATTTTGAACGAATACGGTTACCTCTGTCCGGCAATGGTTGCCTGGACGGCGCCGCGCGCTTCCTTCATCCACGACCAGGAGTCGGACGAAGGGTACCGGGAGATGCTCGGGAAACTGAATATCGCGTACGTCGTCATCGACGATCCCACGGAGGCAGCGCCCACAATTCCATTCCTGGCGTCCGGTTTTCTCGATCGCGCCGGGGAGATCCTCTATCAGGGCCGAAGCGCGACTGCGATCCGACTCCTCGCTCCAGGCGAGAGGCCATCGCAGCGAATCGTCCCAGCCTGTCCGGAGAGCGCGGATACTCCTTATCGGCCGGGTATTCTCAAAGCTGTCGATCCAACCTTCGAAAACGGACTCTCCCCCACCTCTCCCTGGAAACCCGCGGCCGCACAAGGCCTGGATGTCGGCTCCGATCGGCTTGGCTATCCGCCGGCGGCGGAGGGACGGCGGGCGCTGCACGTCGGCCTCCCCGGCCCATCCCAGGCCGCCAGAACCGGGAAGCTCTGGCGGCCTTCCCCAGGGCCAGGGTCCAAGTCGAGCCGGGACAGGCCTACGAGTTCTCCTTCGGCGTGCTCTGTTCGGGCCTGTACGTGACGCCCTTGCTCCGACTGCGTTTCACCGGCCTGATGGGGACAACGGGACCTTGACCCGTGTGGCAGTAAATGCGCCCTGTGACGTCAAGTGGAGGCGGCTGAGGGCGGATGTGACCGCTCCGGAAGGAGCCACCGGCGTGTATCCGGAATTCGGCTTCGCCTTCACCGACGATTCCGCATCCGCACGATTCGTGGAAGTCGACCGCTTGGGTCTGGTGCCGCTGGGGCCGTAGAAAGCCCCCTACGCAGGGCACTGCCGGAGAGCTCTCGGAATGGGATACTGTATCCTCATGGCACCCGACCGGGGGATACCCTCGACTGAGACTCGCATCGCCGTTCTGATCCCCTGTTACAACGAAGAGCTCGCGATTGGGGACGTGGTGAAAGGCCTCCGAAGCCGCTTGCCTGGCGCCCGGATCTACGTCTACGACAACAATTCCAAGGACCGCACGCGAGAGGTCGCGGCCGGCGCCGGGGCTATCCTACGCTCTGAATCGCGGCAAGGCAAAGGCAGCGTCATGCGCCGCATGATGAGCGAGATCGAAGCCGACGTCTACGTGACCATCGACGGCGACGGCACTTACGACACGGCTAGCGCTCCCTGTCTGATCCACGCCCTGGTCGACAATCGTTTGGCCATGGTGGTGGGGCGCCGCGTTCCCGCCGGCCGCCAGGCCTATCCTCGAGGCCATGTCACGGGCAACGCGATGTTTTGCCGCGCGGTGGAACTGCTCTTCGGCCGCACCTTCACGGACATTCTGTCCGGCTACCGGGTTTTCTCGCGGGGCTTTGTCAAATCGTTCCCGAACATCAGCCGCGGTTTTGAGATTGAGGCCGAGCTCACGGTGCATGCCCTGACGCTCAATCTGCCGTGCCAGGAGATCGACACTGTCTACAAGCCGCGCCCGGCGGGCTCGTACAGCAAGCTCCACACCTACCGGGACGGCTTCCGCATTCTGCTGACGATTCTGCGGCTGTTCCGCACCGAGCGCCCCCAATGGTTCTATTCACTGATCGGCGGCGTCCTGTTGCTGACCTCGGTGCTGCTGGCAATTCCGGTGGTGGTCACTTACCTGGAGACGGGACTTGTCCCGCGCTTCCCTACGGCAATTCTTGCAACCGGCATCGCCATTTCCGCCCTGCTCAGTTTCGCCTGCGGTCTGATTCTCGACACGGTCACCCAAGGCCGACGGGAAGCGAAACTGCTCGCGTACATGGCTATCCCCCGAACGGACGGCGGCACCAAGGATGAAGGCCGGGAGCCCTTGGAAGAAGTTGGCATACTCACTCCCGATCACACTTCTGCACCGGAAAAGGTATGATCTATGAGACGGCCGGCACGAAGCTTGAAATGGGCACGACGCGCGCCGCGGCGCTAACGGACTCACCCCGCAGCTTCGCGCACGACTGTGTTCGCGCCGGCTCCCTGGGGGGCCTGCACTATGAGCGACAGCCAGACCGCCGAAAGCCCGCTCGTCTCTGTGGTCGTTCCAACTCACAACCGAACCGCTCTGCTCAAGCGCGCCGTTCAGAGCGTTTTGCATCAGACCTTCCGCAGCTTCGAGGTCATCGTCGTCAATGACGCGGGCGCCGACGTCGAGCCGATGCTGCGCTCGCTGCCGTGTGGGGAGGCAATCCGCCACGTTGCCCACCCCGTGAATCTGGGAACGGGAGCTTCTCGCAACAGCGGAATTCGTGCGGCGCGCGGGAAATACATCGCCTACCTCGATGACGACGACGTCTACTACCCCGACCATCTGGAAACGCTGGTTCAACTCCTCGAGCGTGGCGAGTACCTGGTCGCCTACACCGACGCCTGCCGGGTGGACCAAGCCGAACGGGACGGAGAGTGGGTGACGACCGACCGGGATGTCCCGTACTCTTGGGAGTTCGACGCAGACGAAATCCTGGAGAGCAACCACATTCCGGTTTTGTGCGTGATGCACGACGTGCGTTGCGTCAAGGAAGTTGGGATGTTCGACGAGACGCTGCCCGCCCTCGAAGACCTGGACCTGTGGATTCGCATCTCACGGAAATACGCCTTCGCTCACATACCCAGAGTTACTTGCGAATTCATGCGGCACTCGGATGCCGACTCGCAGATGAGCGGCAGATACAAGTACGACTTCTCCGAGGTTTTAAGACGCATATACGGTAAGTACGAGTTGAACCGAAAGGAGGTCCGTCAGCGAAACAGGATCAAGGCCCTGGAGATGGAGCTTGGCGATCTGGAAGCCGAGTTGGAACGAACGGAAAACCCGTGGTATTGGTTCAAGAGACAAGTTGCGCTGCGCCGGTTGAGACGGCAGCGGTCCAACACGGAGGGTGAGCCCTTACGGAGTTCCGGCGAATGAAGATGTCCTGGCCGCATCGGTTCGCACCCAGCGGATCCATCAGGGCGTTTCCGAATCCGGCTTCGGCACGCGATGGTCAGGCAGCCGCGTCAGTGACGTTGTCCTGGAGATCTCGCCGCACCGAGTTCGTGGAGGTCAGGGCCGGCGCACCGGATGGTCCGCTGGTCAGCCGGACCGGGCCATCGGGCCAGACCACCACCGGACCCTGGGTGCACAACGGCATGCTCTTCTTCCTGCAAAACGTGTCGGACGGCGTCCCTTTGTCGCCGGAGGGAACCTTGGACAAGGTGAGGGTGGAAGTACTCCCTGGCAGCCAGGCCGGCACGACGTGGTGTTCGGCAGCCGATCTGGCTGAACGCTTCCTCAGGTCACGCCCTGTGAGGTGGCTGGAGGGCTTGGCCGGACGCCGGGGGTCCCCCCCACGGGTCGGGCGCGTGCGCCTTGGCAGCCTCAGACGGCTCACACCAATCAGCAAGGAGTGGGGCTTCGATCGCGGGACTCCTGTCGATCGTTTCTACATCGAGCAGTTCCTCGAAAGTTCCAAAGCGGACATTCAAGGTGTGGTCCTGGAGATCGGCGGCGATTTGTACACGCGCCGGTTCAGCTCGAACCGCGTCGTGAAGAGCGAGGTCTTGAGCCCGGAACCCACACCGGGGGCAACCGTAATCGCCGATCTGACAGACGGAAGCAATCTGCCGTCCGATACGTACGATTGCATTATCGCGACCGAGACAATTCAGTTCATTTATGAGGTTCGGTCGGCGGTGAAGACACTCCATCGCATTCTTCGGCCGGGAGGCACGCTGCTGGCTACCTTCCCCGGGATCACCCCGACAAGCGACCGGGTGTATGGATCGACCTGGAGCTGGTCCCTCACGCCCATATCGGCCAAACGCCTCTTCAGCGAGTTCTTCGCGGCGGATTCAGTGGAGGTCCGGACGTACGGCAACGTTCTGGCGGCGGCGAGTCTGCTCTATGGGCTGGCGGCCGAGGAGCTGAGCAACCAGGAGCTCACAACTCACGATCCCGAGTACGCCGTGAAGATAGCCGTGCGGGCACGGAAGGCGCGTTCCTGAGGTCAGGAGTTCTGCGCCAGCCAGCGATCCAGGCGTCTTGAGAACTCCTCGCGGTCCCAATCCGAGACGTTCATGCGCGGCAGACGAAACAAGTCGCTTCCGGCCGTGACGAAGCCGCCCGAGGCGGAACACGCGCATTCGAAGCCCGCGGACGCCACCAGCGATGGCGTTTCGGGACCGCAACTTCCGTGAGGATACGCGAAGTGTCGCACCGGGTGGCCGAGGAGCTCTTCCAGAGCGCGCTTCGACCCTTCGACTTCGGCCCTTTGGCCCTCCCTGGGAAGTTCGGCGAGCCGCGGATGGGTAACAGTGTGAGCGCCGATTTCAATCAATGGCGCATCCGCGAGCTTGCGCAACTCTTCGCTCGACAGGGGCCGACCGCCGCAAAAGTCCCCTGGGTCCGGCCGGTAGCCGGGCCGATCGCTGAGAAAGCCGCTGACAACGAACACCGTTGCCGGGATTCCGTACCTCTCCAGGATGGGCCAGGCATCCGAGAGGGCGTCCGCGTAGCCGTCGTCGAAGGTCACGACCGCCGCTCGGTCGGGCAAGCCATCCTTCTTCACCCCCCTGGCCAGTTCTGCAAGCGAGACGACCGCGCACCTTCGGGATAGCACCTCGAGATGCTCCGCGAAGTGGTGCGGCGCAACGCAGAATCCCGGGGCATCCGACGTTTCCCGCGTAATCCGATGGTATGCCAGGACCGCGGCGCGCTTCTGGCCGGACTCTCCCGCCACCGTTACGCCCACGGTGACGCTCGCCAATGTGTGTTCCCCGACCAGCGGCCTGGCACACGTGACGTTCTGCAGGTGGAAGGTCATGCCGTCCTGGACCCAAGGCCCAGTCGTCGCCCTCCCCGGCCCTACGCCACGGGCCAGCAACGGGCCCGCCGGAGAATCTACGTGCACCTCGATTTCCAGGGATGCGTCGCACGCCCACGCCAGGGTGACGGCAGCCGGCTCATCCCCTCTCAATAGCCGGACTGGATTCGGACTGGCCTGAATCGAGGCATGCGCGCCGGTTTTCATATCGCGCCCGTCCCCCGCCCCAGGTTGGATGGAGAAGCCGCGTACGGAGCCGGGTACCAGGCACGGGAGATCGCGATCAGCGATGCGGCGCGGTGAGCCCAGGTTTCCTGGCGCGCGATCCCCAGCCGCAGCTCCTTCTTTTCGGGGCTGTGCTCGGACAGAGCCCGATCGAGACACGACGAGAAGCCGCGGGCGCCCTCGCCTATATAGACGACCTCTCGAAACTGCTCCACCTGCCGCAGCGGCGTGCTAACTACCGGCAGGCCCGCGCTGAAATACTCATACAGTTTGATCATGTCCGCTGCGTCTGTAAGTGGGCTGTGGCTGAAGGGAATGATGGCCGCGTCCCATCTCTTCAGGTAACCCGGAATTTCGGAGTAGGGCACCTCGGCGACAAACTCGATGTTAGGGCAATCTCGCAGCCGGAGAACGCGGCGGTCCTCCACGCGGCCGAGCAATTGAAAGCGGAGGTCCGGACGCGCACGAGCGAGTTCCCACATTAAGTCGACGTCGAACCAGGCCTCCAGAGCTCCGGCGTACCCCACGATCGACTCACCCGGGTGCGACCGCCGCGCCACCGCATTTTCGAAATCAGCCGGGTTCGAGCCGTTCCTCACAAGGCTGGACTTGTGTCGAAGGAAGGGCCGGCGCTCGGTCATGATCGCCCGCAAATGCTCGGAGGAAAAGACCACCGAGTCGGAGCGTTCCAGTAGCGCGTCCTCTCGATCCATGATCTCGGTCGCGATTCGCTCGAATCCCCGCAGGTAGTCGTGACAATCGTAGATCACGGGAAACCCGTGACGCTCCTTGAGCGATTGCGACACCTCGAGCCAGCGGGGAAAACTTACGATTTGAACCACCTTCCGGAATTGGCCGATCTCGAGCGCGCGCTCCACGGCTCCCGCAACCCGGCGGACTTCCGATCGCGTCAGAGCGCGTTGGTGAGATTCGTGGGCTCGGGGCAGATGGACGTGCAGTTCCAGCACCCCATCGCACAATATCCCGAGGCGCGGCTGCGGGTCGAGCAGATAAGGCGCGCGGTACTCGCAGCCTAGCTGCGGGTTCACATAGGTGCAGGCGTGGCCCATGCCCGCCAGAGCCCGGGCCAACTGCTGAGATCTCTGAAACCTCACGTGCCAGTCGACCATGGGAAGAAACAGAAAGGCTACGCGCTCGGGGTCTGGGAGTCCGAATTGCAGAACCTCAAGGGCCTTGTCTGTCAGCTTGCTGGTCCGGCAACGCCACGGCGCGTGGAAGTAGTCCGGCCTTTGGCCTGGACGCAACGCATAGTAAATATAGCGGCCATAAGGGCGAGCAAATTGCCACACCGCGCCGCTCCAGGATCGGCGGTGTTGCTGAGTTCCGCGTTCTTTAGTGGGAACGTCGGTCATTCGGCTGTCTGACTCTCAGGTTCCAAATTATACCCCGTAGCACTATTTCCGAACCGCAACGCGAACCACATCCATGCCGTTGGCCGGCGTCAGCCGCCCGTTTTCGGAACTAAGAACTCCGCTGGAGTGAAGTGGGGTTCTTCCTCGTTGCTCTTCGCGCCGGCCCGCCGACGGTGCGGGGCCCACGGTCTCTTCCACTTTCGTTCGAAGGTTGTGCGGTTGTCCTCGAAGATCCGCAAGGACTCGTCGGATTGCAGCTTCGCGAAGGAGCCATTTCCGAAGTGATGGATGAAGCAGTCCTCGGCCACCATGATCCTGAATCCGGCTTGACGGACGCGCTCCGATAAATCGTCGTCCTCGAACATACCCACCCGGAAGCTCTCGTCGAGTCCTCCCAGCGAAAACCAAAGGCGACGGGGAATCAGGCCGCATAAAAGCGGTGCGACGGAGATCTCGAAGCGGTCTCCCCTGCGGCGCTCCGCCACGGCATGCGCGAACTTCTCCATACTCGCCAGATCGACGTAGTCAAAATTGATCTTGGTCTCGTTGCCTGAAAAATTCGTAACGGGCGCCGCCATCCCCACATCGGAACAGTCCTGAAACAGGCGCAGCAGCCTGCCGACCCAGCCGAAACTCACGATCGTGTCCGGGTTCAGCAGCAGCAGGTAATCTCCAGTGCTGTGGCGCGCCGCCTCGTTATTGCCGCCGGCAAAGCCCCGGTTGTCGGCCAGCAGTTCCAGGTGGATCCGCGAATCGCCGGCCGCGTATTCCCGAAGAATGTACTGGCTCCCATCGGTCGAATTATTGTCGACGATGATCAGTTCGTAGTTAGGGTAGGCCGTTTTCCGCCGGATGGAGTCCAGGCAAGGCCGCAGGAATTCGCGGCAGTTATAGGTAACCATCAGAATGGACACCAGGGGATAGACTGCCTGGATCCCCTTCTCCAGCTCTTCGACCCGATGCGTCCACGTATTCCGAGCCGCAAAACTCACGCGCCTCTCGGCCAGCGAGGGGTCTGACTCGGCGAGGGCAGCATCGATCTGCCTGGCATAGTCCCCGGGCCGGCTTGCGAAATAGACCAGGTCGCCAAGAGCCTCCAACTCCGGCATGGGTGTCGACACCACCGGCTTGCCCTGGCTGAAATACTCGTACAGCTTCACCGGATCGACGGCTTTGACGACCGCGCTGGGGACGAATGGAACCAGGCACACGCTAAAGTCCCTCAGGTACGATGGCAGATCCCGATAGTGTTTTTCACCCAACAGGAGCACGTTCGACAGCTTCCGGAGTTTGTGGATGTCGTCGCGGTAATTCTGCCCGATCAGCACAAACGAGTATTGCGGGCGCGCCAGCGCCGCTTCCCGCACGGCCTCCAGGTCAAACCACTCCGCGATGGCGCCGTGATAGCCGATAACGGGCCGCGGGAGCCCGGCCGACAGGGCGCCGGAAGAGCCGGCCGCGAAGAACTCGAAGTCCGCCGCGTTTCGCACCACGATGGGAGAAAGGCCCTCGCGCTTGTAGCGCTCTTCGAACTCGCGCGCGGTGACGGCGAGGAGGTCGCAGTCGCGGACCAGACTTCGCTCCTCAGCCAGCGAAAAGCTTCCGATGGCCGGCTCGGCGGTCCAGTTTTGCCAGTCGTCCATGCAGTCGTAGACGACCTTGGCGCCGAAGCGGCTGCGCAGCGCGAGGGCGCACCTGCGCCAGTACGGGAACTGCACCAACGCACAGCAGGCGGCCACCGCCGAGTGCCGGAACAAGGCAGCCAGGGATGCGATCATGCTTTCCAGATCCGCGTCGCTCAGCGTCCCGCGACAAACATCCTGGGGCGGCATGCGGAGATGGATCTCCCAAAGATTCTCGCGCAGCGCCAGGCATTCGAAAGGCGGCGCGGCGGGTTGATTCACGACTCGCGAAGGGCTGATCCAGAAAACGCGGTGTCCACGGCGGGCCAACTCCGCTGCGATCTGTTGCGGCCGTTGAAACCGAAAGTCGTAATCAAAGAGCGGAAAAACCAGGATGTCGCAGCGGGATTCGTCCGGGGGCCGGTGGAGCTGCGGAGTCCCTTCCTCGCCCGGTTCCCCAAGGACATGAAATAACTCCTCCGGAAGATAACTGGCCAGGTCCGGGAAGTGAAGGTCCTGCGCTTCCAGACCGAATGACTCTCCGAACAAGCCCTGGAACGCCGAACGCAGCAGGCGCCAGCGCCCGCGCCAGCCTCCGCGACCGCCCATCGAGTAGACCTTGCGGCAGGCAAGCATAAGCCGCCAGGCGCGTTGGTTCCGGTAGGCCGCCAGGTCCGACGTCAGCTTCGCATCGTAGGCCCGAACACCGGCCAGAACTCGCCGGCGGAACTCCTCGAGGGGATTCGTCTTCTCCATTGCTTGGGGTCAGAGTCTTGTATAACGCTATTCCGGGACGGATGGCAACCCGAGCTTGCCATCCGCCGGCCAAGGGATAGAATAGCCGTACAGGCTTCGACGTGCGAATCGGGACTTGGCTCGCTCTTTCGGCCGTGGCGGCGTGTCTGGCGTCATCCGCGTTCGCGGTGTCGGCGGAGCGGCCGCTCGAGGGCTACGCCCGCAGGGTCTGGCATACTGAGGACGGCCTGCCCGAAGAGACGGTGCAGGCGTTCGCGCAGACGCCCGACCACTTCCTATGGATCGGCACGACCGGCGGCCTAGTGCGCTTCGACGGCGCGCAGTTCGTGGTCTTCAATCGCGAGAATACGCCCGCGATTCATGAGAACAGCATCTTCGCCCTGGCCGCCGCGTACGACGGCAGCCTCTGGATCGGCACCGAGGGCGGCGGCCTCGTCCGATACCGGCGCGGCGTGTTCCGGACCTGGTCCGCTAAGGAAGGCCTGACCAACGGGTATGTGCGCGCGGTCCTCGAGGACGCGCAGCACGATATGTGGGTCGGGACGGACGACGGGCTGTTCCGTGTGCGCGGCGACGCTGTAACCCGAATCGACGATGGCAATGGCATGCCGCCCATCTCGGTCCACGCGATCCACGAGGACCGCGAACGCACCTTGTGGGTGGGGGGCTATCATTTCTTCTCCGTGCGCGACGGCAAGGCGAAGGAGTTCCTGCTTCCGGGCGGTCTCTCCGACAACGTAAAGTCCATTCTGCAGACGCGCGACGGCACTCTATGGGTGGGAACCGTCGGGGGGCTGCAGCAGATGCCGCCCCCCTCCCCTGGCCGCACGTCCGCATTCACCAGAGTGAAAGCGATCCACAGCACCGTCCGAAGCTTGCGCGAGGGACCGGACGGCACGCTCTGGATCGGATCGATCGGCGACGGAATGACCCGCTATCACGACGGCGAGTTTACGGCGTTCACCGCGCCCGGCACGTTGCCCAGCAATACGGTTCTCTCCAGCTTCGAGGACACCGAGCGGAACATCTGGGTGGGAACGCAGGCGGGCTTGTTGCGACTGAGCCGGACAGCCGTGAGCACGTTTTCCCTGCCCGACGCCGCAGACCCGGATTTCGGCACCATTTACGAAGATCGCGATGGAGCGCTGTGGCTCGCGGGCACGCACCTCTACCGTTTCAGCGGCGCCGGTGCGTTGATCCACAGTTTCCCCGAACCGCTCGCCGGTGTTCGGGTGCGGAACGTCTTTCGCGACCGCTCCGGAGTGCTCTGGATCGGGACGGAAGGTCACGGCGTTTTCCGGTTGGTCGGCGGGCGGCCGGAGCCAATCCCGAACACACAGCCTTACATCCGCGCATTCGCCGAGGACCACGACGGCAGCATCTGGATCGGCACCGATGGTGACTACTTCCGCTGGCGCCCGGAGGGCACGACGTACTACGAGCTCCACGAAAGCGTTCGCGCGCTGCTGGTGGATCGCTATGGCGATCTCTGGGTGGGCAAAGACCGGGGACTCAGTCGCGTTCACGCCGGCCAGCGGGTCGAGAACGCGCTGACCCAGCGCCTCGGCGGCGAGAAAGTGTGGGCCATCCACGAGGATCCCGAAGGCGGCCTCTGGTTTGGCACGCGGGGAGGCGGCTTGTTCCGCTCGAAGGCGGGCAAGCTGGCCGTCTACACCACGGCGCGCGGCTTGGCGAGCAACAGCATCTATCAGATCCTCGAAGACCGGCAGGGACGTTTATGGATGAGCGGACCGAACGGCATTTCGTCGGTGAGCCGGCATGATCTGGAACTGGCGGGCGAGGACCCGTCGTACCGTCCGGCAGTGAAGCTCTACGGCACTTCCGATGGCCTGGAGACGACACAGATGTCTGGCGGGGTTCAGCCGGCGGGCTGCATCACGGCGAAGGGGGAGATCTGGTTTCCCGGCTCGAAAGGGCCGGTGCGGATCGGCGCCGATCCGGGAGGGCCGGCGAGCCCGCCATTCGCGTCGATCTACCGCGTGGTGGCCGACGGACGCGACGCGGCGACCCAGGGGCATGTGAGCCTGGCGCCCGGCGACGGCAAGCTCGAGATCCACTACGGCGCCATTCGCCTGCGATCGCAGGAGCGCGTTCGCTTCCGCTACCGCCTCGAAGGATTCGATCCCGAGTGGACCGAGACGCCAGGACGGCGCGTGGCCTCTTACACGAACATTCCACCGGGCCACTACTCTTTCCGCGTGCTGGCTTTCGACATGAGCAGCCCGCGCGACACTTCCGAGGCATCGCTCGAGATCGACTGGCGGCCGCACTATTACCAGGCTCACTGGTTCTTCGTGCTGTGCGCCGCGATCCTGGCCGGCGCGGTTTGGGGCGTTCACAAACTGCGCATGCGGCAGGCGCACGAGAGGTTCGCGGGGGTACTCGAGGAACGCAGCCGCCTGGCGCGGGAGATGCATGACACGGTGATTCAGGGATGCACCAGCGCGTCGGTGCTTCTGGAAGCGTCGTTGAGCGTGCGGAACTCCACGCCGGAGATGAGGCAGGAGCTTCTCGAAAACGCGCGCGATCTGGTCAGATCCACCATTGAAGAATCGCGCAGAGCCGTGTGGAATCTTCGGGAGAAGCCGCCGGCTCCGGGTGGAATTGGCGCGCACCTTGCCGAGGTGGCCCGGCAGATCGGCAGCCAGGCAGGCATCCCCATTACCTGCGAATCCATCGGCGCTCCGGTAGTGGTGGATCAGGAGCGGGAGCACCATCTTCTTCTGGTCGTGAGAGAGGCCCTCAACAACGCCGTAAGGCACGGGCATCCGCGGAGCATCCAGGTAGAGGTCAGATCGGGCCGGCGCGTTCTGTCGATTGCGATTGTGGACGACGGGTGCGGGTTCGACCCGGCGGCTCTCGGCGACGGCACCTCCGGCCATTACGGATTAGTGGGAATGCGTGAGCGAATCGAGTATCTGGATGGTAGCCTTGAGGTGAAAAGCAGCCCCGGCCACGGAACGCGGATCGCGATCACGGTTCCGGTGAAGAGCGCCCCGCCCAAGGCCAGGGCGAGAGAGAACGTCGAGCACAGTGGCTGAAAAGATCACGGTTCTGATTGTCGACGACCATCCGATGATGCGGCTGGGGGTCGCCGCCATCATCAGCGACCAGTCGGACATGGCCGTTGTCGCCCAGGCCGGAACCGGCGAGCAGGCCGTGGAGCTCTTCCGCTTGCACAAGCCGCATGTCACTTTGATGGATCTACGGCTGCCCGGCATGAGCGGCGTCGATGCGATTCGAACCATTCGCCGGGAGAGCCCCCGAGCCCGGTTCGTGGTGCTGACGACGTATGAGGGCGATGAGGACGTCCACCAGGCGCTTGAAGCGGGAGCGCAGGGCTACCTGGTGAAAGGCATGTCTCCCGAGGCTCTGGTGGACGCGCTGCGCCGCGTGCACGCCGGGCACAGAGTCCTGCCGCCGCCGGTGGCCAGGCGGCTCGAGTCCCGCACCCCCAACTCCGATCTGAGCGCACGAGAGCGCGAAGTGCTTCTGCTCATCGCCCGGGGCAAGAACAACAAGGAGATTGCGGCAACCCTCGGCATCACCGAGGGCACGGTGAAGTGCCACGTGACGATGATCCTCAGCCGCCTGGGCGTGAGCGATCGGACGCAGGCAGTGGTGGCCGCGGCCCATCGCGGCATCGTTCACATCGATTAACGAGATTTTAATCTTTGGCTCTGACTTAGGTCAGATGCCCCTTCCGTCCACCGGCCCTATCATCCACCTAGCCCGTTAATTTCAACGAGGTCAGGCGCAGCGCCGATAGGGCCGCAGCTACAAGCCGTGCGACGGCCGGTAATCGACCCCGATCGAACGCAACCGCAGCAGGTGTGTCCCCACAGCGCTCCGCCTGGCCCGCCGATAACGCAGTGGAGTGTGTGTCTTCAGTTGCTTCAGGGAGGTTGATATGGCCGTGTTTGCCAACCGCATTGTGCCTGTCAAGTTACAGGTCCTCTTTTTCGTGCTCGCCGCCGCGCTGATGGTCCCATCCGGGTATGCGCAAGGCACCGGCACGTGTACTCTTACGGGAACCGTGTACGATGCTTCGGGAGCCGTAATACCGAACGCCAATGTACAACTTACTCTCGAGACCACCGGCGCCTCCCGCCACACGACCTCGGACAGCGTAGGCTTCTTCACCTTTGTCGGCGTTCCGGCGGGAATTTACAACGTCAAGGTGGATTTCGCGGGTTTCACGAGCTTCGTGCAGAAGGATATTGTCCTGCACATCAACGATCAGATCGACCTGCGGAACATCGTTCTGAAGGTAGCGATCACCGGCTCGGCGATCGAGGTCACGGCGGAGGCTCCGATGGTTCCGGTCAGTTCCGGAGAGACGTCCTACACGCTGGGCAGCAAGCAGGTGGATGAGCTGGCGATTGTCGGCCGCAACGCCGTCGAACTGTTAAAGCTCATTCCCGGCGCGCAG
>Ga0335078_10006481_pt1 | contig 17315 bp, 18 predicted proteins | sample Lox_Sample_32_FD_206711 | JGI IMG/M metagenome (GOLD analysis project Ga0335078, IMG submission 206711) | Soil microbial communities from Loxahatchee National Wildlife Refuge, Florida, United States - Lox_Sample_3.2 | ecosystem: Environmental > Terrestrial > Soil > Wetlands | place: USA... | reverse complement strand
CCGGCGGTGAGCCCGACGCCGTGGGACCGCAGCCGATCGGCCAGCGCGATCGGGAAATCCGGCGGGACCGCGGCTTCGCGGATGCCGAGCGCGGCGACCGCGCGGAGGCACACCTGCTGTTCGATCTCCCGCTGCGGATGACCCGCGGCGATCAGCTCGTCCCGTCCGAAATCGTCGACGAGCAGGCGCTCGAGCTCGGGGGCCGCGGCCGCGATCCTGGCGTCCTCGAGCGCGTTGGTGAGCACGGCGCGGCGGCCATCGGACTCGAGGTAGAGGAAGGGGTCTCCGATCGGCACCGGCACCTCGTGCCGGAGCGCCGGATTGGTCTCGGTGTCGCCGTAGATGAGAATGTTCACCACACGAAGGGTCCCACAACGGCCGCGAGGTCCCATGCTTGCCCTGCGCCCCAACTGTGAGCTGTGCGACGTCGATCTCCCACCGGACGCGCCGGACGCGCGGATCTGCAGCTACGAGTGCACGTTCTGCGCCGACTGCGTCGAGAACACCCTGCACGACGTCTGTCCGAACTGCGGCGGCGGGTTCACGCCCCGGCCGATCCGGCCGCGGCGCGCGTGGCGAGAGGGTGCCGGACTCGCCAGCGACCCACCCGACACGCGGCGCCGGAGCCTGCGCCATGCGATGGACGACGTGCTCGAGCTGGTCGAGAGGCTCCGCGACGTGCCGCCGGCGGAGCGCTGACCCCCTAGTTCGTGATCCCGATGCTCGAGAACCAGGCCCGCCTGCTTGCCGTGACAACCTGGCTGTGGGAGACTCGGCACGTGGGCAGAAGGATCGGGGGACTGTCTGTCGTGATCTTCGCGCTGGTCGCGAATACCGCTCACGCGGCGCCGTTGGCCTTTACGCAGACGCCGCACGATCCGACCAACCAGACGTCGGCGACGTTCGCGTGGACGGGAGGAACCGGGCCGTTCATGTGCTCGATCGACAGCCCCACGTTCCAGAGTTGCACGTCACCGCAGACGGTCAACGGGCTCTCGGAGGGTGCGCACGAATTCAAGGTGCAGGGGTCGGTTGGCGCCGGGCCACCACCCACGATCACCGACGACTGGACCGTCGACCTGACGCCGCCGACGACGGTGGTCACCCAGAAGCCCCCGCCGCTGTCGAACTCCTCCACCGCAACGTTCGCATTCAATTCCCCCGATCCCACGGCGACGTTCCAGTGCTCGCTGAACGGCTCGCCGGTACAGCCGTGCACCTCGCCGGTCGTCTACTCCGGGCTCGCCGACGCGACCCGCACCCTGCTGATCCAGGCGGTCGACCCCGCCGGCAACGTCGACATCCAAGCACAGCCGATCATGTGGACGGTTGATACCACGCCGCCTGACACGGTGCTCGCGAAGCCGGGCAACATCGTCGGGAGCATCGACCCGGCGTTCATGTTCACCGCCACCGAGGCCGGCTCGACCTTCCAGTGCTCGTTCGACAACGCGCCGTTCGCGGCCTGCACCTCGCCGGACGTGGTGGACGTGCCCGGCTCGGGGCGGCAGAAGTTCAGCGTCCGCGCCGTCGACGGGGCGGGAAACGTCGATCCGACGCCGGCCGTGTACGCCTGGAAGAGCGACCTGACGCCGCCGAAGCGGCCGAAGGTGACGATCTTCCCGGCGCCCAGCACGGCCAAGGCCAGCAGCGCCGCGCCGGTGGTCAAGGCCGGGCCCAACCCCGGCCTCACGCCGACGTTCACCAACCCGCTCGCGAAGCTGCTGAGCACCCCGACGTTCACGCTCTCGACGCGGCTCCAGGCGCAGTGGAAGAGCGACTCGAGCGCCGTGTCCTATGACGTGACCGTGCAAACGCTGCCCGACGACTCGACCGGACAGGACGAACACGGCGACGACGTGCTCGAGATCAAGCATTACTCGCGGACGAAGCGGACCGCGCTGAGGCTGGCGCCCTTCACGGGCGCCACGGTGTGCGTCAAGGTCGACGCGCGCGACAAGGTCGGGAACGTGTCGGCGGCGAGGACGTCCTGCACCACGATCCCTAACTCTTTCGCGCCGCCGTGGGGCCCGTACACCTTCCAGCGCGTCAGCGACGCGCAGGCCTGGCACGGTCACTACATCGTGATGTCGAAGGGGAAGTACCTGACGCAGCCGATCAACGACAGCGCCTTCTTCTCGCCGTCGAGCGCCGTGCTCGTCGCCGAACGCTGCCCCGGCTGCGGGGCCGTGGAGTTCGCATTTAGCAAATATCCGCTCGGGGTTCGCCCGCTCCACAACCTGGTGACGGTCGACCTGAGCGGCAAGACAGACCACGAGGACACCATCGACGTCAAGCTGCCACAGCGGCGACTCGACGGGGAGGGCCTGATCGTGCTGCTGCAGGTGAGCGGCAAGCCGCGTCTCTCGGGGGTCGGCTTCACCAATTAGGACGCGCCGCGGCGCTGGCCGACGATCTGGCCGTAGCGCCCGAGGAACGCCTGGTGGAGGCGGCGTGAGGACGCTTTCATCCCGTGAGCCGATCGGACCAAGGGCTGGCGCACCAGCCCTCCCAAGACCGCGAGCACGATCAGCGTGCCCGCTAGCGGAGTGTCGCTGGCAGACGGTCCCGCGACTCCGTAGATGGATTCCCTCACCACCCCGGCACCGATCGCGACGTCGGCAAGCTTCGGCCGGCGAGAGGGCTTGAACCGCTCGGTGCGGCGGTGAGCCGCCTCCGCTGCCACGAGGCACGCGACCACGGTCGCGATGTTGACCTGGTCGCGCCGGACTCCGAACATCCGCTCGACCATGCGACACCGCGCCTCGTTTAGCACCAGCAGTCCGCTGCCCAGGTCGACGAGGAGCATCTCCCGGCCGCTCGGCGCCGGGCGGCGGCCGATCTCGGTCGTGGCGGTCGCGGCCTGCGGTGGCGGGGCCGTCGGCGGCAGTTCGGTGAGCGTGCCGTCGGCGACCACGACCGCGCCGGCTTCCGGACCGCCCCTCCGGAACCGTCGACGCACCGTGCTCGGAGTTGGCGCCGAGCTCGCGGTCTTCGTGCGATGGAGCCGCGGCATGGTCCACAGGATCTCGGCAGCGGTGGCGCGCGACAACCGTGCGCGCACGTCAACCCCGGGTGCGCCCACCACCCCTACCCGGCTCCGCCGAAAACGGGAAGATGGGGGCTAGACCCCATTACCCGTCACCCCCCCGCTGCGTACGTTCTCGGAATGCTCCAACGTGCGGACGACGGCAAGCGAACAGCGTGTGGCCCGCTGGAGCACAAGGGCGAAAAGGGCGAAGCCACCTGTCTCACCGGTGAGGCGTCCGCCGCCGGCCTCGACGCCGCGTCCGGCCGAAACCTCGAGACCTTCCACCGGATCTTCCCACGGTGGACGGGGAGAGGCGTAGGCACGCTCTGAAGCCCAAGACCGGGGGCGACGGGTCCTCCACCGCGCGGATTGATTGATCGCGCGGTGGAGGACCAATCCAGCCAAGGTCCACGCTGACGAGACCGCGGTGGAGGACCAATCCAGCGACGGTCCACGATGACGACACCCCCTCGCAGACTGAGCCGGTCGCCGTCGACACGCTCGCGCCACCGCGTGAGGGGATCGACAAGACCGGGATCATCCTGACCACCGACGGCGTCGACGTCGACGTCGAGGTCTCGCGGATGGGGGATCCGGTCCCGCCGATGTTCTGGTTCCGCGATCCCGACGGCAACACCCTGATGATCGTCCAGCAGCGCTGACCGCGTCAGAGGTGAGCAAACGGGGAGCCGGCGAGTCAGTCGCCGGCTCCCCCGAACCACAGGGTGAAGCTCTGCACCCGATTGCCGCGCAGCCGCGCGGTGACGATGTCGAGCCGGTCGCCCTCCGCGATCGGAGCGTGCAGGTTGTAGACGATCGCGATCCTTCAGGCGGCGGTCACCACGGGCGGCTCGGGAACCTTGGCGAAGGACCGATCCGGTCGTTCGCGCGCGACGCAAAGCCGATCGCGATGTTCTCGTCGAAGATTCCCGAGGCGGCGTAGTGCGTCGAACGCCCCTTACACGTCGGGGCGGTACTTTCGCCCGGCGTCGTGACCCAGACGAAGCCGTCGAGGTGGGGGGAGAACATCCCGTAGGACTGCCCGTTGCTCGCGCCCGGCTTGGGACCGAGGGCTCGGCCGGGCGGGTTGCACAGGTTCTCGTTTCCCTGCGTGACCGGATGCGGGTTCTTGAGCGGCCCGTTGCCGTCTCCGCGGGTGTCGATCACGAAGTGAAGGCCATGGGTCAGCCGCGAGACCGTGTTGGCGTACTTGATCTCCTTGTATGCCCAGTTGAAGTGGGTGTCGTTCGTGAAAAAGCCGCGGATCTTCGAGGCGTCGGCGGCGTTCAGGACGCGAGCGGCGTTGGCCGCGGAGTTCGCGTCCGAGGTGCCGCCCTCGACGTACAGCAGCGCATGCGGGAGCTGCGACAGCTGGTCGATCTCGTACTTGAGCAGCGCCGCGCGCCCGTTGACGGCCGCCGGACTGCGGAAGCAGAGCGTGTCGATCGCGTCCTCCTCGACGAAGATCAGCGCGGGGAAGTTCCCGACGGCGGACTTGAGCCCCTGAACCTCGGCCTGGAACTTCGGCTGGTTGCCGGAGTTGCAGCCCTTGTGCGCGAGGAAGTAGGTCGTGATGACCGCTGCCGCCTGCGGATCGGTTCGCTGCATCCTGCATAGATAGTTCTGCACCTGTGTGAAGATCGCGCTCCCCGAGCCGCCGGCGGTGTACAGGCTGAACTGGTGGGCCTGCGGGTAGTTGCCGATCTTCTCGAGCTGCTGCACCTTGAACGAAGTCCCCTTCGTGAAGTCCATCGAGTTGACCTGCTGCTCGAATTGAGCCCATGGGATCGGCGTTCCGCTCTGCTTGTGGGTGAGGTCGCCGCGCCCAACGAGGTTGGCGATCGCGTTGGCCGCATCGCCGCCGTACTGCCACGGGCTCTCAACGAACAGGTGCGCACCCGCGAGCGGGTCCGTGCCGCTGAAGTTGGTGGTGTCGAGCGGGTTGGCCGGGTTGCGCGGGCCATTGTCGCTCGACGAGCACTGCGCCGCCTGATGCGCCTTCGGCGATGCTCCGGATGCGTTCGTCCACGCTGCCAGCGCCAGCAGGGCAACCGTTCCGATCGTGATTAGAAACTTAGTCGTTGCGCGGGAATGCATAGCTCGCTCCTACTGGTGGTCGATCCGCGGCCGGGCACCCGGCCCAGCACGTTGCGCCTCCCCCAGCGCATCGGCCAGGGTAGGACATCGGAGAGCACTCCGTGCCGACGGAGCGAGGAATGTCGAGCGATCGGGAGGAATGAAACCCGCATTGGGGAGGCGCATCCGAATGCGCCTCCCCCTGATCTCGTCCGCAGTCCTCCGATCGACTCAGCGCAAGCAGGCTCACTCTCGCTCACGCGAGAGCGTTGGCCTCGCTCACGCGAGCTATGTCAGAGGAGCTCCCGCCGCTTCACCCACGCCCGGGTAGCTGGTGAGCGTCTTGATGTCGGCCACCAGCTCGTCCCAGGCCACGCCCGAGGGCCCGATCCCCTGCTTGTTAAGCATCTCCTGGGTGACCACGACGTGCGCCTCCTGCGCGTAGTCCTGATGAAACGGGACCGCGAGCAGCAGCTCCGCGCCCCACGTGACGCACTTGAAGCTCTCGGCGTCGTACTCCCGGTAGGGGATGCCGTGGCCGCCCCACGAGCCCGGAGCGCTGTCGCCGGTCTTGCCGTCGCCGACGACCGTCCATTCCTGCTGACCCTGCGCGGTCTTCGGCAGCGCGATCCCAATCTGCAGGGCGACGAACTCGTCGATCGCGATCCGGCACTCGTCGAGGTTGCTCGGATCGACCGCCACGGTGGCGACGATCTTGTGATGGGCGCCGTCGCTGGTCTTCAGCCCGCGACGCTCCCAAAAACGCATCGCCGTGCTCTCGTTGGTGCCCCGGTCGCTCGACGGGTCGCTCGGGTCGTAGCCCGTGATCGCCGAGTAGATCGAGATGGCGTCCTGATCGGTGAACGCCGGCACCGGCGTGCCCGCATCGAGGTGGAAGTCCTCGATCGAGTGGAGCATCATCGCGATCACGCAGTCGCCGATCGTGTCGTTCGCGAGCATCCCCCACTGGAAGCCGGGATGCGGGCGCGACACCGCGGCGGGCGGACGCGCGAGCTCGGGCTTGATGTAATCGGCCAGCTTGAGCGTGGGCTTGTGGAGTTCGTCGAGGATCAGCCCGGTCTTCGGCAACGCCGGCAGCGTCGGCGGCGTGTGGTCGTCGCGGAGGCGAAAGTCCGGGTCGGTAATGCGGGTCATGTGTGTGCAGCTCCTGATTGGACGGTGACTGCGGAGCAACGTACGCGTGCGCGCGCGCTCCGGAAAGCCACCCTAGGTGCAGGACCGCACACCTCCCCGCCACCGCGCCGGCCACCTTCCCGCCACCTCCCCGCCACCGCGCCGGCCACCTCGCCGGCCACCTCGCCGGCCACCGCGCCGGCCACCGCGCCGGCAACCTCCGCGCCACCGCCCGGCCCGGATCGGTTACGGTCGGCGGCGCACATGCCGACCAGCCGCCGCCGCCGGCGCCGGACCCGCCGGCCCGAACCAGCCGTCAAGCCGCACCGCGCGTTCGACCCGCGGAAGGTCGGCGGCCTCGAGACGACCGCGTGGGTCACGTACTACCGGCGCGAATGGGTGCCGTTCCTGCGCGCGGCGGTTTCGCTCACCCGCCACACGTTCGGGCTCCCGTGGCCGTCGACGATCCACGGCGCCTGGTTGGTGCTTCGGGCCAACCAGCTGTGGGCGCCGTACCCGGACAACGACCCCGCTGGGGCGCGCCGGGCGATGGAGCGGTTCTACCGGCTCGTCGCCGAGCGACACCGCGACACGTTCGACCCCCGCCGGGCATCGGAGCTCGAGGTCGAGTGGTGGCGGGTGCACCGCGAGCACCAGCACGACGGGTCCGGGGTCGGTGACGAGGGGCCGCTGATCGCGGCGCTGTCGGCGCTGTACTCCTACGTCTACGGGGTGCCCGAGACCGAGGTGGCCGTCGCCGCCGAGCAGCGCGCGCTGGCGATGCGCTACTCCGACCAGTGGGTCCGGGAGGGGTGCGACCTCGCGAGCCCCCTGGTCGAGGAGGAGCGCGCGGCGCTCGTCCGCTCCTACGCCGGGCTGCTGGCCGCCGTGCACCGCGTCTGATCGGTCGCGGATGACTTCCAGCTCGACCCCGCCCACGCGGCGAGTTCGAGCTTCCCGCCATGAGCGCGGCCTCTCAACGCCCGGCCAACTCGTATGAATCTCCACAAGTTGTTGGTGGATCGGCCGAAGACACGGCCAAGTTCCGCGCCAAGCTCGCCGGCAAGCGCTTTGCGATCTACCAGGAGGATCTCGATGGCGCGGCCAACCGGATGCAGCTCGTCGACGAGTTGCGCGTTGCGATCGAGAAGCGCGACCTCGCGCTGCACTACCAGCCGCAGGTCGACCTCGGCACCGGCGAGATCGGCTCGGTCGAGGCGCTCGTCCGCTGGACCCACCCGCGCCTCGGGTTCATCCCGCCGCTCGAGTTCATCGGGCTCGCCGAGGACGCCGGGCTGATGGGCGCGCTGACCGCGTTCGTGCTCGACGAAGCCCTGGCGCAGTGCGCGGCGTGGCGCGCGGCCGGCCGCGAGCTGACGGTGTCGGTCAACATCTCGGCAAGCGACCTGCTCGACCCCGGCTTCCCTGCGCTCGTCGAGCGGCTGCTCACACGGCACGCGCTGACCCCCGAAGCGCTCGTCCTCGAGATGACCGAGACGACCGCGATCGCCAACTTCGAGCGGTCCCAGCTCGCGATCCAGAAGCTCCACGATCTCGGCCTGGTCGTCTCGGTGGACGACTTTGGCGCCGGGTTCACGTCGCTCGCGTACCTGGGCAGCCTGGCTGTCGGCGAGCTCAAGCTCGACCGGAGCTTCATCACGACGCTGGCCGGGGGCGAAGCGGCCGCGACCTCGCACTCGTGCGCGCGACGGTCGAGCTCGCCCATGCGCTCGGGCTCCGGGTCGTCGCCGAGGGCGTCGAGGACAACCACTGCCTCGGTCTGCTCACCGGGCTCGGATGCGATCTCGTGCAGGGGTATGTGATCTCGAAGCCGAGGCCGGCCGGCGAGCTCGAGCTCGCGCGGCGCGCGCTCCCGGCCGCCGGAGCGCCCGCTCGCCGCGCCGCATAATTCAAGGGCCGCATAATCCGGGGCGTGCCCGCGCGCGCCAAACCGTTCGTTACCGGCCTGGTCCTCGCCGCCGGCGGATCCAAGCGGCTCGGCGCCCCCAAGCAGCTGCTCCCCTACGGGGACTCCACGCTGCTCGACCACGTGCTCGCCACCGCCCGCGACTGCGCCTTTGACCAGTTGCTGTGCGTGATCGGCGGGAGCGCCGAGGAGGTCCGCGACCGCGTCGACCTCGGCGGAGCGGACATCGTCGAGAATCCGAGCTTCGGCGAGGGCTGCTCGTCATCGATCGCCGCAGCCCTCAGAGCCGTCGATCCAGATGCCGACGTGCTCGTGCTGATGCTCGGCGACCAGCCCGGCGTCACCGCGACGACCGTGCAGGCGCTGATCGACGGCCGCGGCGACGCCACGCTCGCGGCGTGCGCCTACGACGACGGCCGCGGACACCCACTCGCGTTCGCCCGCTCCACGTTCGGCGAGCTGGCGGCGCTTCACGGCGACAAGGGCGTGTGGAAGCTGCTCGACCGCCACGCCCGTGACGTCGTCGAAGTCCGCGTCCCCGGACCGATCCCACGCGATGTCAACACCAGAGCGGATCACGCTGCGATCGCCGCTCACCACCCCGCCGCCACGCGCACGAGTGGGCGCAATCCGGACGACTGAGTTGACGGGCCACGATCGGCGCGGCAAAGTTCCCGCCGGAGGAAAGCTCCGGATCGACTTGGGCGTCCTCCGCTTTAGGTCCGAGAGGGAACACCGTGGAGGTCCCAGCCCAGCTTCTTCTTAGGTCACGAGCGAGCCTCGAGCGCCGAGCAGACGTTTGCACGCGCGCCGTCCGTTGTTTCTCGCTGGGCCGTTGGACGCATCCGACCCGGTGGCGCCACAGGATGATGGTCCTTTCATGAACACAGGAGGTGTGAGTTGCCTATCTTGATCGGTGCATCCACCGGTTGGGACATCGGACTCGTGCTCGGCATCGTCGTGGTGGCGGTCGCGGCGGCGATCGTGATCACGATCGTGCTGCTGGCGCGGAGGATCGCCGCGCAGGCGCGAACCGCCGTACAAGGTGTCGAGAAGGTGCGTGCGCAGACCGACGGTCTCGCCGGCATCGGCCGGATCAACGACTCGGGGGTCAGGATCCTGCACTCCGCACGCGCGCTCCGCAAAGTGGCGGTCGGCAAATGATCACGTTCGCGCTCACCAACCACGGCGCATGGGGCATCGCGCTCATCATCGGGCTCGTCGCCGCGCTCGCCGTCGCCGGCCTGCTGGTCGTGCTGATCATGGCCGTGGGCGACATCAAGAAGTCGGTCGCCGGCCTGCTCGACATCGCCGGCAAGGTCGCCGGCAACACTCAGAACATCCCCCAGCTGAACGCCACCGCGCCCGTGCTGGGGCTGATCGTGGAGGAGGCCGTGATCCAAGACGGCTACATGAATGCGCTCACCGACGGGTTCGGCAACGGGGTGGCTGACCGATGAGCGAGACCACCCTGATCATCCTCAGCGTCGTGCTCGCGGTCGTCGTGATCGCGGTGCTCGCGGCCGCGCTGATCAAGATCCGCCAGGACCTCGAAGCGACCTCGGCGAACCTGGCGACGCTCGCCGGCGCGCTGAACATGGTCGAGTCCGAGCACCTGCAGCCGCTCGAGCCGGCAGTCAAGGCGATCAATGGCCAGTTCGACATCATCCTGGGCGCGTTCCCCGGCATCGCGCGCAAGGCGAAGGTCGTGGCCGAGAGGAGGCCCCGATGACGCTCGAGTGGATCGGTGACGCCGTGCTCCTGCTGGTGGTCGTGCCGGTCGTCGTCTACCTGCTGCGCGGCGTCCTGAACGCGGCCAACAGCATCGTCCCGAGCGCCCAGCAGATCGCGGTCGCCGCGAACGCTGGCTCAAAGGACCTCGACGCGACGGCGCTCCTGCTGACCACGCAGGACCAGGTACAGAAGACCATCGAGGTCGCCGCCGACTACGGCGGATCGCTCGACGTGATCCTCGACGACGCCTGATAGGGAGGCAAGATGCCAGCAGCTGGTGTAGTCATGATCATCGCGGTCCTGCTGATCGTGGTGGCGCTCGTCTTCTATCTGGTCTCGACGATCGTCGCCCTGCAGAGGATCACCAAGGCCCTCGACGAGGCGATCGCGGGCGTGGTCGGGATCATCGAGAAGAGCGCGCCCGTCGACGACGTCGTGACCTCGATCAACACGAACCTCGACGCGGGGGTCGACCTGCTCGAGGGACTGCTCGTCAAGAAGGCAGGCATGCAGGACGCGGTCGGGCTGGTCGAGGGGCTCTATCCCGGCGCGGCCGGAGAGGGGTTCCGCAACTTCCCCGAGAGCAAGGAGACCAAGGCCCCGCGGATCAGCGAGGTATACACGAAGGGGACGCTGACGCTGGCCCGGCTCGGCCGGGAGGCCCCGATCGCGGCCGCGAGCCCGAACGGTCCCGCGCTCCGCAACCCGTCCTACGGGAGCCTCGCGGCCCGGACCCTGTACCCCGAGGCGCGTCAGACGCGACCGACCGCGATGCCGCGCTCGCCGATCATCGGCACCGACTCGCCGGTCCAGTATGAGCCGAGCGAGTCGCCCGGGGTTCGCAAGCGGATGCCGGTCGCAGCCGGTGCGGCTATGACCTCGGCGCCCGAGGAGACCGAGGGCGGCGTGGTCAAGTCGGGGCTGGCGTTCCTGCGCCGTCTCAAGAGCGACAAGGCGCCGCCGTCAGGCGCCGCCGACCAAGATTAATCAAAGGAGATCTGGTGCAGACCCCCTCGCCGTTTGAGTACGAGCGCGCGACCAGCGTCGAAGGCGCGATCGCGACGCTCCAGAGGATCGGTCCCGAAGCGCGGCTGATCGCCGGCGGACACAGCCTCCTGCCGATGATGAAGCTGCGGCTCGCGAACCCCGAGTACCTGATCGACATCAACGACCTCGACGAGCTGTCCTACATCGACGAGCGGATCACCGAGATCCGGATCGGGGCGCTGACCCGCCACCACGAGCTGCTCGAGTCGGAGCTGCTCGCGCGCCGCGCGCCGGTGTTCCGCGACGCCGAGGAGGTGATCGCCGATCCGGTCGTGCGCAATCGCGGGACGATCGGCGGGTCGCTGTGCCAGGCCGACGCGGCCGAGGATCTGTCCGCGGTCTGCGCCGCGCTCAAGGCGCAGCTGGTGATCCGCGGACCGGGCGGCGAGCGAACCGTCGGCATGGACGGGTTCTACATCGGCCCGTTCACAACCGCGGTCGGTGCGGACGAGATGCTGACCGAGATCCGGATCCCGCTGCGTGGCGGCGCCGGCAGCGCGCACGAGAAGGTCGAACGCCGCGCCGGCGACTTCGCGATCGCGGCGGTCTCGGCCGCGGTGTGGATCGACGGCGGTGTGATCATCGATGCCGGGCTGGCGCTCGGCGCGCTCGGTCCGACGACGATCATCGCCTCCCGCGCCGAGGAGGCGCTGAAGGGCAAGCCGCCCTCGGAGGAGCTGTTCGCGCAGGCCGGCGAGATCGCCAAGGAGGACTGCATGCCGGTCCCCGACGGCCGTGGCCCGGTCGACTACAAGCGCCACCTCGCGAACGTGCTCAGCGTCCGCGCGCTACGGCGTGCCACCGCCCGCGCCCTGCAACAGGAGGCCTAGTGACATGGATGTGAAGATCACGATCAACGGGCAGGAGGTCTCGCGCGACGTCGAGCCGCGCACGCTGCTCGTCCACTTCATCCGGGACACGCCCGGGTTGACCGGCACCCATTGGGGCTGCGACACCTCCAACTGCGGCGCGTGCGTGGTGCTGATGGACGGCAAGCCGATCAAGTCCTGCACGACGCTGGCCGCGATGTGCGTGGGCCACGAGATCCGGACCGTCGAATCGCTCGAGCGGGACGGACAACTCGATCCGATTCAAATGGGCTTCCACGAGAAGCACGGGCTCCACTGCGGGTTCTGCACGCCGGGCATGTTGATGACCACCCGCGCGTTGTTGGACTCCAATCCGAACCCGACCGAGGCAGAGATCCGCACCGCGATCTCCGGCGCGATCTGTCGCTGCACGGGCTACAAGAACATCGTCAGCGCGGTGCGCTGGGCGGCCGAGCAGGAAGCCGCTATGAGACAGGAGGCGTGAGCATGGCCACGATGCAGACCACGACCGAGCGCCCGATTGGCTTCGGGCGGCTGCGGCGCAAGGAGGACGCGCGGTTCATCCGCGGCAAGGGGACCTACCTCGACGACATCCGCCTCCCCGGGATGGTGCACGGCGTGATGCTCCGCAGCCCCTACGCCCACGCCAAGATCATCTCGATCGACACCTCGCGAGCGCTCGCCCATCCCGGCGTCGCCGCGGTCGTCACCGCCAAGGACCTCGAGACGCTCGGGCTCGCGTGGATGCCCACGATCTCCTACGACACCCAGGCGGTGCTCGCCGGTGACAAGGTCCGCTTCCAGGGCCAGGAGGTGGCGTTCGTCATCGCCGTCGACGAGTACACGGCCAGGGATGCTCTCGCGCTGATCGACGTCGAGTACGAGCCGCTGCCCGCGGTCGTCAACGCCCGCAAGGCGCTCGACCCCGACGCGCCGCTGATCCGCGACGACAAGGAGGGCCAGCGCGACAACCTGGCCAGCCCGCTGTGGGAGGCCGGCGACGAGGAGGCGACCGACCGCGCATTCGCCGAAGCCGACACGGTCGTCACGCGCGACATCATCTACCCGCGCTGCCACCCCGCGCCGCTCGAGACGTGCGGGATGATCGCCGACTTTGACCCGAAGACCGGGCAGCTCGACATCTACAACGGCAACCAGGCGCCGAACGCCCACCGCACCGTGTACGCGCACGTCGCCGGGCTCGCCGAGCACATGATCCGGATTCGCTGCAACGACATCGGCGGCGGCTTCGGCAACAAGGTGCCGGTGTACCCAGGCTACGTGTGCGCGATCGCCGGCTCGATCGTCGCCGGCGTCCCGGTCAAGTGGATCGAGGACCGCTCGGAGAACCTGATGTCGACCGGATTCGCCCGCGACTACATCATGCGCTCCGAGATGTGCTCCAAGGACGGCAAGATCACCGGCCTGCGCGTCGACGTGATCGCCGACCACGGCGCGTTCGACTCGACCGCCCAACCGACCAAGTTCCCGGCCGGCTTCTTCCACATCGTGTGCGGCTCCTACGACCTTCAGGCCGCCCACGTCAAGGTCAAGGCCGTCTACACGAACAAGGCGCCGGGCGGCGTCGCCTACCGCTGCTCGTTCCGGATCACCGAGGCCGTGTATCTCGTCGAGCGGATGGTCGACGCGCTCGCGCTCGAGATGGGCGTCGACCCGATCGACCTGCGGATGAACAGCTTCATCGCGCCCGAGCAGTTCCCGTACGAGACGACCACCGGCTGGACGTACGACTCGGGCGAGTACGCCAAGACGATGCGCGAGGCGATGCGGATCGCCGGCTACGAGGAGCTGCGGCGCGAGCAGGCCGACAAGCGCGCCCGCGGCGAGCTGATGGGCATCGGCACCTCGTTCTTCACCGAGGGCGTCGGCGCCGGTCCGCGCAAGCACATGGACATCCTCGGGCTGGCGATGAACGACGGCGCCGACCTGCGGGTCCACCCGTCCGGAAAGGCGATGGTCAGCATCTCGGCGCAGACCCAGGGTCAGGGCCACGAGACCACGTTCGCGCAGATCGTCGCCGAGGAGCTCGGGATCCCGCCCGAGGACGTGCAGGTCCGCCATGGCGACACCGACCGCACCCCTTACGGCCTGGGGACCTACGGCTCGAGGTCGACGCCGGTAAGCGGGGCCGCCGTCGCGGTCGTCTCGCGAAAGGTGCGCGACAAGGCCCGCCTGATCGCGGCGACGATCCTCGAGACCAGAGCCGAGGACCTCGCCTGGGAGAAGGGCCGCTGGTACGTCAAGGGGGATCCCGAGAAGGGCGCGATGATCGAGGAGATCGCCGCCTACGCCTACAGCGGCGAGGCGATGCCCGAGGGCATGGAGGGCGGGCTCGACGCGCAGGTGATCTACGACCCCCCGAACCTGACCTACCCGTGCGGCGCCTACATCGCGGTCGTCGACGTCGATCCCGACACCGCCGCGGTCACCGTCCGGCGGTTCATCGCGGTCGACGACTGCGGCGTGCGGATCAACCCGATGATCGTCGAAGGCCAGATCCACGGCGGCCTCGCCGAGGGGATCGGGATCGCGCTGATGGAGGTGATCACGTTCGACGAGGAGGGCAACTGCCTGAACGGGTCGTTCATGGACTACCTGATCCCGACCGCGCTCGAGTGTCCGGACTTCGAGCTGGGCGAGACGGTCACGCCGTGCCCGCATCACCCGCTCGGAGCCAAGGGCGTCGGCGAGTCGCCGAACGTCGGCTCCCCGCCGGCGATCGTCAACGCGGTGATCGACGCCCTGCACGAGAGCCACGGCGTCGACCACATCGACATGCCGTGCACGCCGGCGCGGGTGTGGGCCGCGATGCAGGGGCGCCCAGAGCCGCCGCAATGACCGCCACCCTTCCCCGGAGCGACACGAGGTGATCACCGGCCCCCTCACCCGCCGGGCCCAGGAGCTCACCGAACAGGGCGCGGTGTTCGTCACCGCGACCGTGGTCCGCGTTGAGCATCCGACGAGCGCCAAGCCGGGCAACGTGGCGCTCGTCCACGAGGACGGGAGCATGGAGGGGTTCGTCGGCGGCGTGTGCGCGCAGAACAGCGTCCGCCTGTACTCACTGAAGGCGATCGAGCGCGGCGAGCCGCTGTTGCTGCGGATCCTGCCTGACGGTCCGGGCGAGGTCAAGAACGCCGCGAACGTGGATCTCGGTCACGAGATCGCCCAGGACGATGGCTCGGTGACCGTGCAGAACCCGTGCCTGTCCGGCGGCGCGATCGAGGTCTTCCTCGAGCCGTTCCTGCCCGCGCCGCGGATGATCGTCGCCGGTGACACGCCGATCGCCGCGGCGCTCCTGCGCCTCGGACCGGAGGTCGGGTTCGAGGCCGTCGACTCGCGGGGCTCGGACAGCGGCGCCCCCGTGCCGACCGCCGACGACCTCGCGCTGGTCGTCGCCGCGCACGGGCGCGACGAGCTCGCGATCCTGCGCGCGGCTTTGGAAGCCGGCGTTCGCTATGTCGGCCTCGTGGCCAGCCGCAAGCGCGGCGCCGCCGTGCTCGACGCGCTGCGCGCCGACGGCGTGGCGGAGGAGTTGCTCGAGCGGATCGACACGCCGGCCGGGCTCGACATCGGCGCGCGCTCCCCGGCCGAGATCGCGTTGTCGATCTTGGCGTCGATCATCGAGGTGCGGCGGCGGTCGGCGCTCGCCGTGCGACCACAGACCGCCACCCCGCTCACGGCGGTCGACCCGATCTGCGGCATGACGGTGGTGATCGGGCCCGACGCTCTGTCGCTCGAGCGCGGCGGCGACACCCACTACTTCTGTGGCGAGGGCTGCCGGCGCGCGTTCGAGCACCAGCATCCGGCATGACCCGCGTGACCGGTGAGGCGGCCGACGAGATCCGCCATCTGGTCCCGGACGTCGAGACGCTCGCCCAGCGGCTGGCCGCCGTCGACTACCTCGTGGACGAGGGGCTTGCGACCTCGATGTTCCTCAGCCTGCGCCTGCCCCAGCCGCTGCTGCTCGAGGGCGAGGCCGGGGTCGGCAAGACCGAGGCGGGCAAGTCGCTCGCGGCCGTCCTCGACACGCCGCTGATCCGCCTTCAGTGCTACGACGGGATCGACGCGGCCGAGGCGCTGTACGAATGGAACTATCCGCGCCAGCTGCTGAGCATCCGGCTCGCCGACGCCCGCCGCACCGAGCTCTCTGAAGAGGACCTGTTCGGCCGCGACTACCTGATTCGCCGGCCGCTGCTGCGCGCGCTCGAGCACCCGGGTCCACGGCCGGCGGTGCTGCTGATCGACGAGATCGACCGCGCCGACGACGACTTCGAGGCGTTCCTGCTCGAACTGCTGGCCGAGTCCGCGGTCACGATCCCCGAGATCGGCACGATCCGCGCGACCCACCCGCCGATCATCGTGCTGACGTCGAACCGCACCCGTGACCTCCACGACGCGGTCAAGCGGCGGTGCCTGTACCAGTGGATCGACTATCCGACCCCCGCGCGCGAGGTCGAGATCGTGCGCCGGCGGGTGCGCGGCGCCTCTCAGACGCTCGCCGTACAGGTGGCCGACGCGGTGGCGCGGATGCGCGACAGCGACGTGCAGAAGCCGCCGGGCGTCGCCGAGGCGATCGACTGGGTCGCCGCGCTCGCCGTGCTCGGCATCGAGGAGCTCGGCGTCGACGCGATCGACCGCACGCTCGGCTCGGTGCTCAAGTACTCAGAGGACCAGGACGTGGTCCGCGCCGCGGGGTTGGACCAGCTGGTGGCCCGCCGGTGACCGCGCAGCCGTTCCGCCTTCGCCCGCTGGGACTCGATCTCCCCGGGGTCGCAGGCGCGTTCAGCCGGCGCCTGCACGACGCCGGGGTGCCGGTGAGCACAGAGCGCGCGGCGCGGTTCGCCCAGGCGCTCGCGGTGGTCGAGCCGGTCAGCCGGCGCCGCCTGTACTGGACGGCACGAGCCACCTTCGTGACCGATCGCACCCAGGTGCCGGCGTTCGACTCGGTGTTCTTCTCGGTGTTCGGCCACGGCAGCCGCGACAGCGACGAGCCCGCGGTCGACGACGCCCAGACCACGCTCGCGCCGCCGGAAGAGGAGCCCGGCGCCACCGATCGAGTGTTCTCGCCCAAGCTCGGTGAATCGCTGCGCGCGACCGGCCTGACCGGCGCGCCGGCTCGCTCCCGCCAGGCGCCCGACCGCGAGCCGGAGGAGGTGCCGGTGCCGGTGCTGGCCGGCGACGAGGAGGTGCTGCGCACGAAGCGGTTCGACGGGCTCGAGCCTGACGAGCTGGTCAGGCTGTACCGGCTGATGACGCGGCTGCGCGTCGCAACGCCGTTGCGCCGGACCCGGCGGGCGCAACGCAACCGGCGCGGCGAGCGGATCGACCTGCGCCGGACGCTCCGGGGCAGTCTTCGCACCGCGGGCGACCCGGTCCGGCTGGCCCGGCGGCGCCGGCGCATCGTTCGCCGGCGAATCGTGATGCTGTGCGACATCTCCGGCTCGATGGAGCCGTACGCCCGCGCCTATCACCAGTTCCTCACGTGCGCGGCGGGGGCAGGGGTTGGTGGGGGGCG
>Ga0335078_10006479_pt1 | contig 17317 bp, 24 predicted proteins | sample Lox_Sample_32_FD_206711 | JGI IMG/M metagenome (GOLD analysis project Ga0335078, IMG submission 206711) | Soil microbial communities from Loxahatchee National Wildlife Refuge, Florida, United States - Lox_Sample_3.2 | ecosystem: Environmental > Terrestrial > Soil > Wetlands | place: USA... | reverse complement strand
GAGGCGCAAGTTCTAGCGCAACTCCCCGACAGGCCCTGCCCGCCGACGGACACGACGAAAGACGCAACATAGCTATCACAGAGCGTGACCGAATAACTCGAACGTTACGCCGCGAGTCGCTGCCGAATATCTGCAAGGCCAGACGATGAGCGGGTTAGCCCTGCATGAGCGCAGATGAGCCAGTCATGAATGCCTAAGAATCGCATATGCATACAACAGAGGATCCTACCTAGGCCGCGCGTGATCGTGGTGCGACTGTTGCAATGATCGCAGAAAGCCCTAATCCAGAAACGACTTTGCTGTGGCGCAACCCGTTGCTACCCGCATCGATCAGTGGATCCAGCCTCGGACTACGTAGGAGAGACAAAGCGCTTTAACGCGCATCAGACGCGACGTCGCCAATCAGTAGGGGACGGCCGCTCTGATTGGTCGGAGTAATGGTCAGTTTGATGCGATTGACTTGGCCATACCTGCCTTCCTGGTCGTTCGCTCCGGTTATGACCATGACGCGAACACCGGCTGTGCTGCCTGCATCTCGTTGGAGTTCTACGGCGAACTCCAGCTCAACCGGCCCTACTTCGAATCGAACACTTGATTCCCTCGTCGCGTAGGCGGCAGCGGTCAGCGTCGACCGGACCGCATCAATCGCCTCAGCCAATTCAACGTAGTTGCCCTGCATAACCCTGACTCTCCTTTTTTCAATATCTTGCCCATCGCCAGCTGGTCGAATTTCGACCACGGTTCCCTGTGCGATGGAAGATCCCGGATCGACCATGATGGACGGATTAAGCCGCACTGCCCTGCGGTAAGCGTTGACGGATTCCGAGACGAGCTCGTAGGAGGCCTCGTCGCCGAGATAGCTGAGGATGGCAATCCTGGCCTGCAGCGCTCTGCTCAACGCGGATTCTAGTTCACGGGCACCTTGTGCGATGGCGGCACGGTAGGCACGGATCGCTTCTTCGAGATCAAGAATGGATTCCTCTGAATGATCTAGGGCAGCGAATATCATCGCTCGGTCGTTAAGGGACCTAGCGAGTGCAACGATCGCTCTGGAAGACTCAGGGCGCTCACTCACGAAATGACGACGAAGGTCGATAGCGCGGGTAATCGACTCCGACGCTTCCGCCGCGCGCCCAAGATCTGCAAGGATTTCGGCACACTTCTCTAGAGCTGCGGCTGCGAGGATCTGAGATTCCCGAACGCCGCGAGCGGAAGAATCCATGTTCAGGTCCACGACCTCGGACAGGACGTCCAGTGCTTCCTCACTCGAACCCAATGCGGACAAGATCTCACCTAGCACCATGAGTGCTCTGGCTAGGCCGATCTTCTCCTGCCCGTCAAGTTTCGCAGCGGCCCGGTAGACCTGCACAGATTGCTGGCATAGTGCCAATGCTCGATCTAGATCACCTTCCTTCCGAGATTCCAAACTCCCATGAAGCGCCAGGAGCGCCCTCTTGGAGAGGTCGGACAGTTCGTCTGGACTGTTACTCGACATCATCATCGCCACCGCTCAACAACTGCTGGCTCATGATCTTCTCTGCCAGATTTTCGGAGAATACGTCGAACTCATACACCCGCCCGGCTACCGTTGTCGTACGCCAGCTCAGCACGGCCGGATTCGGGCTCGTCTTCGGCGAGACAGGATCAGGAATAGCCCCCACGGATGCTCCCCCGGAAGGGCGCATCTTCACAATGGCAACGCGTTCCGCACCACCAAACTTCGCGATGAGCGGCTCATGAGGCAGGCCGGCGGATCTCATCCTCCGCTTGGTGGCACGGAACAGGCTCTCCAAATCCGATGTAGACGATCCTCTCAATGGTGCAGCCGTTAGAGCTTCAAGAAAAACCCCGGTGAATGCGGTGTAATCGGATCCGTCTGAATCACGCGACGGCTGATTGGGGCCACTTGACGCCAAGATGCATATTCCGTCCGTACTGTCTCCGAGATAGTCGTCGTTAGAATCGGCAGGCAGCAGGTCCGATTCCTCAAGCTGAGTTTCAGTGACACCGAGGAGTCCCGCGGCGAGACCGCTAAAGCAGCAGTCGAGAATAACGATGATGATGTTGGCTCGTGTGGCTCTCAGCAGCCCACGCATAGTCGCATACCGAAGTCCGGTCGTCTCAATTGACTCCGGCTTCGAGCTACAGGATGTGAGATAGAGCTCTCGCCCGGAACGAGACCCATGACCGACGTAGTATACAAGTAGCACATCAGTGGCCTGTTGTGCCGCAGCCTGCACCGCGGCGCGCATACCCTCACCAGATTGCGGATTGATCAACATCCTGCAATTCGCTCGACTAAATCCGCCATACACAGAATCCGTCAGAATAGACTGCATACGTGAAACGTTATGAATCGCCGGAGGAACATCTGGAAACGCACCGCCAAGCGGATATTCCGCAACGCCGATCAGCAACGCACGGGAGTCCTCCGGACGAGGGAATCGAGACACCGCACCTAACGATCTTTAATGGTGGGTGTTACTGAAGGGTGCGAGGTCGAGCCCGGCCGAGGCGAGGAAGCCGTCGAGGAGGCCGGGCCGGTATTGCATCCGCCGCAGCCGGGTCTTGACCAGCGCCGTGAGCTGGGCGAGGTTGCGTTTGGCCAGGTTGGCCAGCGACCGTTTCAGGTTCGACCAGACCAGCTCGACCGGGTTCAGCTCGTGCGCATACGGCGGCAACTGAACCACGGTCAGCCAGTCCCGGGCCGCGACCAGTTCGGCCATCGCGGCGCTGACATGCGCATTCAGGTTGTCCCACACGATCACCAGCGGGCCGGCGAGCTGCTGGTGCGCCGCATCGAAGAACTGGGCGTAGTCCGCCTCGGTGAACCCTTTGCGCTCCTTGCCGCGCAGGCGGCGGCCGCGGTGCACCCGGTGCACGCGGTAGATCAGCCGGGGCTGGCACCCGGGCTTGATGGCGATCAGCGCGGCCAGCGACACGCGCTTGTTGCTGCCGCCGGTCACTGTCACCACCGGGGTGGTGCCGCGCCGGCCCCAGGTGCGGCCCTTCGGCGGCCTTAAGCCCTGGCCGGATTCGTCCTCGAAACAGAGCCAGGCACCCAGGTCCGCCGCGGTGCTTTTACCACCGGCCACACCTCCTGCCGCCAGGCCGCGATGGCCGCCTCGTCCCGCTCGGCGGCCCGCCGGGCCGGGAACTGCACGCTCCACCCGATCCGGTGCAACAGCAGATCGGCCCCGGCCAGGGTGTACTCCGCCCCGAACCGCCGCCAGATGACATCGGTGACCCGCGCCAGCGTCCAGCACTGGTCCTCCCAGCCCTGCGCGGCCGGCCCAGCGCCCAGCACGTCCTGCAACTCGCGCAGCTGAGCCGGCGTCAGCTTGCACTTCGCCCCGCCCGCGCCCTTGGAGGCCAGCGCCGCCCGGCCACCAGCGGCCAGCGCCCGCCGCCACCGGTTCGCCGACATCCGCGACACCCTGAAGCGCCGGGCCACCTCCCGGTCACTGGCCCCGGCCTCGATCAACTCCGCAGCTGCCAGCCGAACCTGCTCCCGGCGCGCCCTCTCAGCCGCATCCAGCCCACCACCCTCGCCATACCTCATACTCCCGGCATACCGCACGCCCAGCCGGCCGTCACCATCCCTAACTTCCAAAATTAAAGATCGTTAGTCTTTATTCAATTCCTGGATAGCCCGCTCGATCTCAGCAGGATCAGAACCACTGACCGTCACTTTTCTGCCGTCTTTCTCGAAGCTCATAGAAAACTGTGGACCAGCTGCCATGAGCTGCTGCTTCCATTGCGCGATCGAGACCGCCAGAGCGGCGGCGCTGAAACCGTCACTGACCACCAGTTGGAGGATCTCCACCAGACCCAGATCACCCTCAGCAGGGCCGGTACTGCGGAGTTCAAGCTGTCCGTTTCGGCGGGCGTCAGGATCATCGAGAAGCCAGCGGTAAAGGTCGCCGCATCCAGCCTCCGAGTCCTCCCCGACACAACTGATCTGGATCTGCATACGGGTCTCCCATCGAAAGTCAGCCTCGGCCAGGATAGATCGCCTCGGTGCCCGCTGTCAGCGGCTCGTGCTCATCTGCTTCGACTCGAAGGTACCGAACGGATCTACATAGGCGATTGGACATGCGGGTGACGATAAGAGTGTGGCGTGCTGGTAGGGAACCGGCGAGAGCTGCCTGGGGGTGCTCTCCGGATGCGACACTTTGCCGACGTGCCCTGCTGCCACGAGGCGCTCCCATACTGGCGCATTGGTGCATTTGCGTTTAGTCATATTCCCTGGCTGTCGCTGCCCGTTGGATATCGTTGACGAAGAAAGTTGAACGTCATTCGCAGGGTTGGTGTAACCTTAGCGATATCATCACAATTATCCTCCGCCATCTCCTCATCCAGATATATGTGCGATGTTGTGTTGCGACTGTCAAGCATATCCAGCCACAACTCTTCATCATGGAGCCAGCCTATCTGAAATGCTTGCCGAAGGCTTTCGCGCGGGGTCTTCGGAGAGAAGCCTTCGTATTCTAACGCTCTCTTTAGGGTCTTCCAGAACAGTTCGATTGTGACTTCGAAACGTTGAATTGTTCCCTCGACGACGAGCTCGCGGTCCTTCGGAATTAGTAGAGCCCGCTCTAGGTTCCCCAGTGCTTTTTCAAGATTAGAGAGACTATCTTGCAGCTTTCTTGTCATAGATGATGACTCCCGTCTCTAGAATCCTCCGCTGCAGAGCTGGGGGATTTCTATTCCAATGCACGGTCGAAACCCAGTATAGGGTTCTATATTGATAAGAGCGCTCCCGAATGCGAGCCCATTGTGGTCTTGAAATCAGACCTACCAGAGCAAGATCGATGTCAGATCGATCGTCGTGATCTCCGAAAGCCCTCGACCCAAAGAGGATCATCTTCTCCACAAACGGCAAGGCCTGGAATTCGCAGATCAGAGGTTCGACTGTCTTCGGAATATTTGGATGCATCCCCTCTACCATAAGAGCTCCCTGAGCACATGAGCAACTTCGCCACAATACGAGGGAGCAGCCTCTTCGGCGACAGGCGAGCGTGTGAGGAGTTTGCTAGGCTGCCGACAGGTCCGCGACGGTGCGGCGTCAGCAGATCATCCAGATCTGCGTGTGGCGGGGTTGCCCGCAACTACAGCGCGTAACGAGGGGACGGTGGCCCCTGGCGCCTGCCGATTACGAACCGGTGCCCACCGCGTTGCGGGGGTATAAGACCGGTGTCGTTCTGTACGCTCAGCTGTCTGATCGAACCGCCGAGGGCACACGGGGGCGAGCGTCATGCGCCGCGGACGGCGTTGGCCCGGTCGATGTCCTTCGGGCACACGTCGCTCAGGACGCATGCGGGGCAGTCTGGGAGTCCGGCGTGGCACCATTGGCGTCCGATTAGCCAGGCGGGCATGTCGATCGCGCCGGGTCGTTCGGGGTGCGCGCGCCGGGCGACGTCGATCATGTGGTCGAGGCCGTCGTATTCGGCAAGGCCGGCTCTCAGGAATACGCGCCGGACGTGGACGTCGTAGGCGATGTCGCTGCCGTCGAGCTCGCGGACCGGTACCCCGAGGTCACGGTCGAGGATCTCGACGGCCATGGCGGCCTTCTTCTGGCCGATGCCGGGGAATCGGTCCAGGCGCTGCTGCAGTTGCCGTGCGGTGGGATGGTCATTCCAGATCCGTGCCGCGTCGCCGGCGTAATCGCGCAGCACGATGCGGGCCGCGGCGACGAGCCAGCCGGGCAGCTTCTCGCGGTAGCGGTGCAGCACCGGCGGTTGGGCAACCGCGGTTCGCACGCCTTCGGGGTCGGCGAGCATCCGCGCCGGGTCCAGGTGCCCGAGCCGCCGCATCAGTTCGTAGGGTGCGCGCCAGGCCCGCTCCGCAGGTATCCCTTGGTCGAAGATCACCGCGAGCAGGAAGGCGAACGGGTTGTCCATGATCAGCGCGTTTGCCTCCGGGTGCGGGGTGAACGTCACCTGCCCCACGGCTGCCGGCGCCTGAGCTTGGCCGTAGTCGAGCAACGCGCGCACGACGGCAGGCGGCAGCGCGGACGTGCGCGGCCCGGTCGGCCGGGGCGGGGTTGCCGGCACTTGGCTTGGCCTGGCGGCGTCAGCACGCCGGACCGACAGTCGCGCGAGGGCATAGCCGACCCAGCTGGTGATGTCGTCCCAGTGCAAGCGCACCGCGAGTGCGTCGCGGCTATAGGGCGCGACGATCTGCTCGGCGTGCGAGACCAGCGGAAAGCCGTCATATGGCGCTGGCACCTGCTCGCCTGGCCGGATCAGCCGGCCCGCATGATCCTTGAGCGGGCTGATCAGGCAGCCGCTCGTCTCGTAGTCGTCGGGTGCGACGCCTTCCGCCGCCGCCCAGTCATCGACGAACGTCACGCTGTGCCGCCGCCGCGTGCCGTAAACCTGCCGTGCTCCCAGCCCGTGGCGCACCCGGTGCCGCCGCCCGGCGGCCTCGACGGTGAGATCCCAGCCGCGATCGAAGTCCTCGGTCCCGGTTGGCCACCGGAACGTGAACGACCCGATCTCGTGCGGCCCATCGAGGATCACCAGATCCTGAAACTGTTGCTCGTCACCCGGCACCGGCGGGACGACCTGCTCCCGCGACCATGTTTCCTCGCCCGGCCCGTCATACCAGGCAAGCTGCTCACCCCTCCGCAGCCCGGCCAGCGGAGTGAGCAGAACCGCCCCGCGCCGGCGCAGCGGCTCCTCTATCGCGTCCACGTACGCCGCGCCGGCGTGCACTTCGATCACGAGGCCGTCGATCGACCCGCGCACCCTGGTCAGCTTCGCGGCGACCCACTCACCCCACGCCTGGCGGTAGCCGGCAGTCTGATCGGCGAGGTACACGTCGTATGGCTCAATAATGCTGCCGGGATCGAGCAGGCCATGTTCCGCGCTCAGGATGTACCACGGCCGTCCCGACGACTCGGCGTAGCGTCGCCGCCGCTCGAACAACGGCGAGAGGTAGAGATCACGCGCGGGACTCGCCCCGGGGGCCTTGGTCTTCACGCACCCGACAAGGATGACCTCACCGGTCGCGCGGCCGCTCTGGCCGGCCACGGGCGCCGGCCCGGGCGCAGTCGGCGCGGCTGTAAGCGTCCGCGTCCTCACGAAGCCCATGTACCCCGTCGGCACGCCCCGCCGAGTCGACTCGTACCCCGCCCGCTTCCACGCCTTCGCGTATGAGGAACTGTTCGACCAGAACGCCGGGTACTGGCTTGACGGCGGGAGCCGGCCACCGATGAGCCGCTCGATCTCAGCGAAAGGCAACTCCAGCCGCCCGGCACCCGACGATTCCAGCCGCCGCGTCAACCCCGACCAATCCGCCACGCGTTGATGATCCATCCCGCGCGGCGAGACCACAAGGCCCGACGCTGCGCGCGAACCCGGCACTCCGGCGTCTACCCGGACCGGACTTCCACCCGGAGGCCTGGATCAGTTTCCAGGACGCACCATAGCCATGCAGCGCAGCGCCGGGTACCGACAGGTGATGCTCCCCGCGCGCCGGGCCGGGCCTGCCTTGCGGTGAGAACCTGGCACCCGAGATGACGGTTCACTACACGATGGTGGGCGCAGTGCTGTATTGCCCGCCTGTGGTCCACGCGATGCCACCCGCGCTGGGCACCACCTTGGCCGAGTGGGTGCGCCGGTCTGGTAGCCGTCGCGATCATCGGCACGGCCGTGGCAGCGCCCGAGGGCACAGCGCTGAAGCCCACGTTTACATGCCTGCTTGGGGGCCTGAAGGGCGCCAACGACCGGAGCCGCGTCGTCAAGTTCTGGACCAACGCCCCCGAAGAGCTGCAGTGTGCTCTGAAGGCTGCAGAACTCGCTCCCAGCTTCCTCAAATGAAGCGGGGTCAGCCCTTATACGACCTGCAAGCAGATCTGCTGACAGCCGTCGATTGGCGCGTAAGCATGCGTGCGTGGGGAGCATTCGGCGGTCCGCCCGTATCCATATGTCAATGACAATATATTCGATCATAGGCATATCAAGCAGGGATAGGACGTCGGCCAGCCGTGCTGACCACGCCCTGGCCGCACAGACCGTCCTGATCTGCGCCGACCACAGGTGCCGCCGCCATGGCCCGTAGGTTGCGCATAAGGCGGATCTCGCGCGCAGGCCGCCGACCAGCCCGGTCACCCAGCGTGACTTCGGCTTCAGGCCTGGCGTGGCGCTCGATCCCTGCAGACTTGGTATGACCTGCATGGGAAACTTCGTGATCCAGGATGGACGCCGGATCGTCCAGCTCGGTGCTCCCTGCGACTCACTAGCTCAGTCGTCGGACTGTGAAACATCGCGGCTAGGCTGGCAGACAGAAGGTGACGGTGTACCAGCCAGGCTGAGTAGCAGTGCATGTCAGGATCGTCGGCATTTAGGAGTGATCGAGCCATCTTCGCCTCTTGCCCCTGACACACTTACGCCATGGATCTTTCTCACGCGATGCACGTTGTCGGGTCGGAGGTTTGCGTTAGCGGATCGAGCGACGATGAACTGGTGCAGCGCGTCCAGCAGGCTCCGAACTTCGTGCCGACCCGCAAGCCACTGTCCCCGGCTACGGGACTGGACGGCGGCATTGTTCTCCACCCTGTCGAAGTGGTGCACGCACTCTCTTACGCTACGAGGCCCCGCTACCAGGACGATCTCCTGGACATGTACCTGCTCTGGGCGCTCATCCGTTACATAGGCTTGTTCGAGCTCGCATACGAGCCGCACGGCGTGACATTAAGACTGAGCGATGCTGGTCAGCGGATCACGGGCAACCAGCGGCGAATTGCGTCCGAGGAGATGGGCATCGGCTTCGGGGCGTTGCTGGCGAATCAATGGTTCAACCGAACGGGCGCTGTCGGCCTTCCAATCGGCATCGTGGACGTCGATGCCGCGCTGGATGATCGCTACATCTTCGCGGGCGGTTCTCGCTACCCTGTCCGGGCAGTGGGTCAGAGACGTCCTGACTACCTGCTCGTCGCTCCCGACCCAGCCAATCGCGGGCGCTACCGCGTACGTGCCCTGGAGTGCAAAGGCACAAGAGGCCCGACCAGCTATGCCGTGCACCAACTGGCCAGCGCCGTCGAGCAGCTGGCCGGGATCTCGGTGGCTGGCCGGATCCCGTCTGGGGTGGCGGTCAGCACGATAACCTCCAACGAGCACGTGTCTTACCTGGCGATTGATCCAGGTGACGAGGAGGAGCCGTCGTACGAGGTCGACTCGGCCACGATCGATCAGGCCGAAAGCTTTCAGCTGACTGAGGACCTCACGGAAGTACCCCCAGTGCTCCTGACTAACGCATCGGTGCGTGCGTCGTGGGCGACGCTCGCCGACTTCAGCGGCAATCTGGCGGCCGTGGACCGGTGGGCTCCTTCCGTTATGCGGCGTCGGCTCGACCGGCGGCCACGTCAGCGCGGCACCTTTGACACGCCCTACGGAGACGCTCGCGGCACCAGCATCAGCGTCAGCGTCAACGGGCAGACTCTCACTGTCCGGTACGCGGCTGCGCGGACGATCGACGATCAGATGACCCAGAGCGCCGAAGCCATCGCCGATGCTCAGTCCGAATTCGCTGCGCACCTGGGCCTCGCCAGGTCGCTCGCGCAAGGGTCGGACGCCAGCCTGTACTCCGCGACGCCTGACGGCTCGATCTTCTCCCTGGCCCTCGAATAAGCGCCGACGTGCTCGCGTCGTCTGAGGAGGCGTGTTCGCTGCTCTGCGAACTCTGCATCGGACAGCAGTCCGGCATCCCTTAGCTCTGCAAGCTTGCGCAGCTCGTTTGCTGTCGGCAACGCCGCAAGCGATGCCGATCATCGCCGGACCGCGACGAAAAGCAAGGCGGGAAGACTAGCCTGATGAGGGACTAGATTCGGTTCGGTGGGCACGACGGCAGTCACTGACGGGCGGCGCTACGACTGGGTCCGGCTGACGTATCCTCGTGGCCAATCGGGCGACATCCGTGTCGACGAGCACGGCTGGTTCGTTCCGGTGCCGTGGCATTTCGCCGGTCATCTAAACACTTTCGCCCCCCTGGATCATGTACGTGACGAGCCGGTAGTGCTGTTGATGAGCGCGAGCGGCATCGGGAAGAGCACCGGCGCTTGCCCAGGAGAGCTGTCTGCTGGTAGCTGGCACGTGCTCCTTGGACAGTTTCGATGAAGCCCTCAAGCGCGTTCCGGACCTCGTAGAGCTGCTGGATCAGTGGTTGCAGACTTGGGCCGAACCAGAGCGTGGCAGGCTGCGCCGCGCCTCGCGACGCGTCCTGGCGTGCTCGAGAACGCTGCCCTGGAGGAGATGCTCCGGAACCACTGGCCAGCTGATGCGGTGATCCGCGCGCGACATGGCCCCGCTCACCCGCGACGACGTGCTCCGTGCGGCCATGGCCAGAGGTGTCCCTGACCCAGATGGCTTCGCTGTCGGCCTGGAACAGCGTGGCCTGGGACCGGTTACTAGCCTCCCGGTTCCTCGGTAGCAGCAAGGACACCCGCGCCTCCTCGCTGCCGCCTGGCAGCTCGTGGGAGCCGACCCTCGCGGCTGCGCACGAGCGGGCCGATGCCATCGTCCGACGGCACGGGGTCTTCCATGCCACCCACCCATACGGGCATCTTCCTTTCTCATTGACAACAAGCCGGAGGGTCCGGTCACCTGGACCACGGGGGGCCACGGGGGTATGGCCGCGGCGGACCCAGGGTGCGGCCTCAGGCAGCCCACTCCGTCGCAGTCAGCCCGCCACCATCGGCACACCTGACGCCCCCGGTACAGCGCACCGCGCGCCCTTAGTGACGCGGGCGGCGTGCCGCTGATAAGCGGACAAGAGCGCGGGCACGGCCCTTGCGCGTGATCATGGCGGTTCCTACACCTGCCAGGTCACTGCCCAGGAGCCATGCCCGCCTCGTGTTGCGTGGCTTTGTTCGTGCGATGTGGAGCGGCCCAGCCGGCCGAACGACGTTGACACTGACCAGCGCCGCCGCACCCTCAACGACGGCGGGGCCATGCCCTTGACAAACCCCTTCACAGAAGGGAGCCATGTGAGTGCATGCGACTACGAGCGGATACAGTGCAGTTTCTGACAATCTCCGATCCGATCCAGCGCAAACTATGTTGTAGATAACCAATTGGCGCTCCATCCCGGAGCGGTTAGATGATCCACGTCAATTTCATTTAGTGATCCGCCGGAATGAAGGTGTGCAATGATCTGATCGTAGCGCTTGGCGATATCTTTAGCTATATAGCTAACATCGAGACGGTTGACAGTCCCATTAGAGTACCATGTCGCCCAAACTTCGAACAGAGCGTCAGATACCAGGATCGCCAACTCTCCAAGTGCAATATCCACTTCGGAAATAAATATTCCGCGATGAAGGTTCATATTGCGTGCAGCATAGAACGAATTTAGGACATTCACTAGCCAACGGTAACTCTCGGATAGGCGTTTTCCGGCAGTAGCACCAAATCTCGTCATTTGCGCAAGGTCCTCGATGGAAGTCCGCACCGGGACTCCAACCTCGGACAGCAAAGAGCGCAGCGCCGTCGCTTGTTCATCTGACGAGGTTTCAAAGGAGTCGTGCAACAAGGATAGCCATTTAGTAACTGAAGGTAGGAAGGCACGATGGCCGATCGCAATGTCAACAGTCGGATTAATCTGGGCATCCAACCGAGAAAGGGAAGCTCGCATATTAACCGATCGCTGCTCTGCTTTCTGCGCAAGAAGATCGTACATTACGCGCAACAATGCAGCGCGCAGCGAACCGCGCTGGAGCGTGGCGGCCACTGATGCAGGAACACCCGCGCCCTGTTGCGCAGCCACAGCCCCGACCGGTCCGCGTGAGCGCCGAGCCCGATCACCCGCGCGCCGGCTGGCCGCGATGATCGGGGCGGGCGGGGGTTCATGGCTGGTCCGGCAAGATCTCGGCATCCAGCGCCCGCAGCAGGTCTTCCTGCACGGCGGGTAGGGCACTGGTGACCGACTCCGGGTGACCCGGCCCCGGACCCGGCGGCAGCGGGCGACGGACCGGGCCGAACGGCACCATGCGGCGGATCCGGCCCGCCGCGGCCAGCAGCCAGGCCCGGCCCGCCGTGGCGGGGATGACCCCGGCGGACGCGCAGCGGCGGCAGACCATCAGCCGGGGTCCCCGCCGGGGCCGTGTGATCTGCCAGCCGTAGTCGGCGGGCAGGTGCGTTAAGGCCGCGGCCCGGCTGGCGAAGTGCGGCGGGATGCCGTCGGGGCAGACGGGGTCGGCGAACGACCAGGCCAGCCCGCAGCCGTCGCAGACCGGAATAAGGTAGCTGATCTTCCGGAAGGCCAGTACCCGGCCCTCCGCGACCCGGCCGAGCGGCAGACCGGGCGTTCGGGGCGGCGCACATGCAAGCCGAGAACGCGGCGGGCGATCGCGGCGCTCAGCCGCCGCGGACGGCGATCCAGCGACCCGGCGTGCCCCTGCTGCCAGGTCCCCGCGCGCAGCACGGCCAGCAAGACCACGAACATGACGATCACCGTGACGGTGACTCCGGCCAGGATGGTTCTCATGTCCCGAAGCGTCCGCCTCCAGGCGCGGACGACGTCACCGCGCAGCGGACGGCTGGGCAGACGTCTCAGCTGTCCCGGCGTCAGCGCGACGGGCGTGGTGGACGTCAGCGAGACGTCCCGGCTAGGGTGAAGCCGTCCTGGACGTCCTGGTGACCCGGTCTGGTTGCATGCCGAACGAACGGTTGCGAGCCACGCTGCTCGAGCACGGCATCACGCCCGCCGAACTCGGCGACGAACTCGGCGTGGACCACAAGACGGTCGAGCGCTGGATCTCAGGTCGGCTCCCCTACCGGCGGCATCGTTACGCAGTGGCGTCCCGGCTGGGCGTGGACGAGGCGTTCCTGTGGCCGGGGGCGCTGTCACGCGAGCAGGTCACCGCCGCGTCCGACAGCGAAGTCCTGGCCATCTACGCCCACCGCTCCGACGTCCCCCGCGACGCCTGGGAACAGCTGTTCAAGACGGCCGAGCACGACATCGGCGTGTTGGTCTACGCCGGCCTGTTCCTGGCCGAGGACGCCGCCGCGCAGAGGATCCTTGCCGACCGGGCCGACGCCGGGGCGCGGGTGCGAATCCTGCTCGGCGACCCCGACAGCCCGCAAGTGGCCGAGCGCGGCGCCAGCGAGGGTGTCGACGACGCCATGGCCGCCAAGATCCGCAACGCGCTCGTGCTGTACCGGACGCTGCGCGCAACCAGCGGCGTGGAGTTCCGCTTCCACCAGACGATCTTGTACAACTCGATCTACCGCAGCGACGACCAGCTCCTGGTCAACACCCACGTCTACGGGATAACCGCTGCCCTGGCCCCGGTCTGGCACCTACGCCGGCTCGCCGGCGGCCAGATCGCCGCGACGTACCTGGAAAGCTTCGAACGGGTCTGGGACACCGCCGTGCCGCTGCCGGGATGAGCAGATGATCGCGCGCAGGATCGACTTCCACGACGACCCGGACGCCCCCGCTGCGACCAGCACCGTCCCCTCGGTCAACGTCGCGGTCACCAACAAGGCCGGGCAGATCCTGCTGATCCGCCGGTCCGACAACGACAACTGGGCACTGCCCGGCGGCGCCGTCGACCTCGGCGAATCACTCACCCAGGCCGCCGTGCGCGAGACCAGGGAGGAAAGTGGCGTCGAGTGCGAGATCACTGGCGTGTCAGGCATCTACACCGACCCCGGCCACGTCATCCTCTACACCAGCAACGGCGAGATCCGCCGCGAGTTCTCCATCGTCTTGACCGCCCGGGCGATCAGCGGCCAGCCAACGGCGAGCACCGAGACATCCGAGGTCCGCTGGGTATCGCATGCAGCGGTCGTCAGCTACCAGATGGACCAGTCGATGCGGCTGCGCATCCAGCATTACCTGGAGCACCGCACCCAGCCATACCTGGGCTAGCACGCTATGGTGCTACGCGCCATTCATCGGGAGTCCCAGACGTCGCTCTCGGCGAACTGCTGTTGCTGGCATGCCCCGCCAGTGAGCGTCGCCGCAATGCTCGCCCCTGGCGCTGCGATGCCCACCGTGGCGGCTCCGTCCGGCACTGACGGCACTCCGGCTGCTGTCACGGACAGTGGCGGCGGGGCCGACATGCGGCGCACAAGTAGCCGTCGTCGTATATGGTCGGTCGCTCCTCAGCGATCACCGGCCGCGGCGCGCGGATCGGGCGTTCAGGCGCGGCAGGTACGCCCGGTCATGCTTGATATGCGGCGTGATCGTGAGGCGCCAAGACCAAGAACACTGCGCCTCGATCACCCGCATGATCAGGCATTATGTGGCCCGAAGGGCGCAGGTGACCGAAGGTCACCCACATAATGCCGATGTAAGTGCGACTCCTCGAAGCAGCGTACGTGGCTTGTCGTAAATCGTGCGAACAGGACATATTGATGAGTCATGCCGCCGCCAGGCAGCGGCATGACTTCGTTCGTGTTACCGATCGGCACCGCCCGCTCGCAGCCGATCGGTTGGCATACCTATCTGATCGCCTGATGTATGCCTTCGAGGAGAAGCGCTACTCCTGAGACAAACAGGACAATGATCACAATCGCCAGGAGTCTCAGGACGACTCGCCAGAACAGCACAGCTGCTATCGAGAGCACTACGATGACTGGCTCAAGGGACTGGAGGTTCTCAGGCGCTCCTTGTGCTAGGAACATTCCGCTTCCTTGCTGCCCAGCAGGATACTCCGTCAAGGTTGTCACACAGAGGCATTGCTCTTGCCTGGGATGCGAGTACCATAGGGCGCACCACTGGGCCTTCTATTGGGATGGGGTTCGGTGTTCAGGCACGGTCGATGGGCCAACATCGACCGTGCTTTATATGTCACCGTCAACCCTGCTGTGGATGACGGCATTTGGCGTTCAGACGACGCTCACGCTTATTTCTCTATCTCCAGTGCCTTTCTCCTCTCCCGTCTCGCTCGTACCACCCATCACTGCTTACCTATGCTCCTCCGTGCGACGATCGGGCATTCCGCAGCTCAGGCGAAGAACCGTTTGGTTGTACTTTTGGGATTCCCGTAAAGGAAGCGGTGTAGTCCGATTCACAAGGGGTAGGTACAGCACCGGTATAGATCTTGTAAGTTAGGCTTTATTATGACTGCGCCACATCAGATAACGGGTGACACAGCTGTCACGCAAAGTGAAGCGCCAGCGCGAGAAGTCAAGTTCGGGCAGATGCTTGAGAGCCTGATCGAGCGTGGTGGGTACAGTCGCAACCGAAAAAAGATCTTGTCGGCTCTGGATATTAGTGCGGCCGCGCTCTCTCAGTACATCCGCGAGCAGACCAGGCCCAGCTTTGGAAAACTGCTTGCTATGGCTGAGTTCTTCGACGTCAGCCTCGACTACCTTGTCTACGGCCGACCGGCCAGCAGCTTGATCGATTATGGACCTCTCTATCGCTACGTTGATCATGCATTGGCGGATGTGCAAGCCCGTGGTAGTCGTCACTCCGCTGTTGTGGCTCGAATCGGCAGGGTGCTCACGGATCGGATAAATGTCGTTGCGGCCGAACTTGCCTCGGCGCCGACTGCAACGCGTGAAGGCCTTTTGCAGGATGATGAGATACTACAGCTAGAAAGGTATTGTCGTCAGGCCGATATCTTGAGCCTAAATCTCGAATTCGAGGTGATATATACTGAAGATGGCATTGCTGCCGGCCGCTTCCTTCCTGTGGTGGCGGCTAACCTTGAGAGAGGTGCGATATACCGCTTTCTAGTGCCAGGCTCTGACGCTAAATGGCATACTGCGGTAGAGGCCTGCCGTCGCCTCTTGGCCGATCAAATCGGGGGAGACCGAGTACGGCAATGCTGCTCTTTCCGTCGTACGACTGCGCCCGTACTTACGGGTGCCATGCTTTATGAGATTGATACCACTGGGCTGGAGGCCGAAGGACCGGCTCTACACGCACAGATTACTGACTATCTCACTGAAGACGACTGGCTTGGCTGTGTCATCCGGCCAAACAGTGATTCCAATAGCGACATGTTGATGGACCCGCTCCACGCCCACCGCGCGAGAGCGTCCTTCGATGCCCTGTGGTCGTCGGCTGTGGCGGTCTAGTTCTTGCACGTCAGAGCGCTGCGTTGACCGGATCACGCTTCACGCGGGTCTTGCCACGGGCAACGGGTGGATGGTGGTAACCTGCATAACTTATGGAGCCACGAGGTGTGGTAGTGGGCGAGGTCATCAAGGTGCGCCCACATCCGAACGGTGAGCATATCTGGCTTGCCTATGTAAACGTTGGGACTGAACACCAGCCACAGATCGTCTGGGGGGGTAAGCAGCTGGTGCAAGAAGGAAGCTTCGTCCCCGTGGCGCTACCTGGAGCTCGGCTCCCCATGGGGAAAATTAGACGTCGACGTTACCGGGGGGAGATCTCAGAGGGCATGCTCTGCAGTCTGGCAGAGCTCGGCTGGGACTCGTCCGTCCATGACAGGGTCGCGCTCTTGGATCACTCTGCTGGTCTAAAGCCGGGAGATCCCCTGGACGGCTTTGGCCACGACTGGCCTAACATTGTGTCACATCAAAGCACTGATAGGTGATTTAGCCGCCAATATCGGACGCATGGAATTTTGCCCAAGATCACCGATATCGCTGTCGGCACTGTGAGTTCTATGCGTTCTACGCCAGCCGAGTCGGCGGTGCCGCGCGGTAACCCATGAATCCTCGTCTGCCGCCGTCAGGGCGGCCCAGTCGGTGCTGGCTGCCTTCGGGCATCGGTCCGGGCTCTGGGGTAGCTCGCGTTGTTAGCGTGAGGTCCGGCGCGGCCGCCACGGCCGACGCCGGTGGGGCTGCTGGGCGGCGTCCGGCTGGCTCGGGCCGACCAGGTCGACGTTCACCGGTGCCCGACCGAGCTTTACGCCGTCAGGCCCCACTCGTTCACCGAACGGCAGTGCCCGGCCACACCAGAGCGCGACCTGGTGCTCGCCGGGCCACGCGGCGACTGCCAGCGTGGCGGCAAGGCCGTTGCACACGTTTCTGACCGTCGCTTGCCGATATCCGGAGCTGTCCGTGGCCAGTTACTGGGAGAGGAAGCCGGGGACGGTCTGCCCGCCGAGAACCACGAGCCGGTCCAGGCCTTGGTTGAATGATTCACAGCATGTCTCTGGTAGGAGCAGGCAATGGTGGCATGCCCCGGGGGTGCTTCCCCTGACCCGGGGGCCTGAGCTGTCTTCCGCGCAGACTGGGTCGGTGGCGCACCAGGAGGCGGCTTCGACCGCCTCCTCCAGGATCCCGCTGAGGCGGTCGGGGCTTCCTAGCTCGACTAGAGCGTGTCCCGTAGATCATGTGACGGGATGTTGGAGCCAGGTCCTGATCGCGGCGACGTCGACGGTGCC
>Ga0335078_10006478_pt1 | contig 17318 bp, 14 predicted proteins | sample Lox_Sample_32_FD_206711 | JGI IMG/M metagenome (GOLD analysis project Ga0335078, IMG submission 206711) | Soil microbial communities from Loxahatchee National Wildlife Refuge, Florida, United States - Lox_Sample_3.2 | ecosystem: Environmental > Terrestrial > Soil > Wetlands | place: USA... | reverse complement strand
GATGCGCGGAAGGCACAAGCTCCGTCGTGAGAAACGAGATTGCCCCCAGCACCCGGTTCACCAGCCACTCCAGGCCCGCAATCACCTCGTTGATGTTCACCGACACCAGGAGCCCGGCGGCAATGCCTGTAGCGGTGCCAATGGCGCCGGTGGCAAAGCCGGTCAGCAGGAACGACAGGGAGAGAGGCCGTTCCGCGATCCCGACGGACTTGAGAATGGCTATCTCGTTGCGCCGCTCAAAGACGATCATGATGACGGAGGAGGAGACGTTCACCGCGGCAACCACCACGATGAGCGCCATGATCAGGATGAGGATGGCCTTCGTGAACGCAAAGCTTGCCAGGCGCGGGTATTCGATCTCCCGCCACGTGGCCACGCGTGCGTCTCCCGCGGCCGCAGATACTGCCTGCGTGATGCCGGTCAGGTCTCCGAACGGGTCCCTCACCTTCACGCCAATCAGCGCCCGCGAGCCCCGGGGGGAGAGCACCCTGGAGGCCAGCTCAAGGGAGCCGTAAATGAGCGTCTTGTCCAGCTCCTGATAGCCGGTCTCGTAAATGCCGCTGACCAGAAGCGGAGTCAGGCGCGCCGCGCCGCTGAGGTTCTCTCCGAACGTCGTGAGAAGACTCACCTTGTCTCCCGCCTTGATCCCCAGGGAAGACGCAAGCGCGCTGCTGACAAGGAGAGTGCCGGAGCCGCTGAGATCCGCGCTTCCCGCCTTCAGGCTGACGTGGGAGCGGAAACCAGGATCCGCCGCAAAGATGTTTGATGGAACGCAGCGGAGCGTGACGCCGGCTGCTGCGGTGGGCGTAACCAGGAGCGCGGTGCCCTGCCGTTCGGGAATGGCCGCCACAACGCCCGACACCGCCGCAATGCGCGCGGCGCGGTCTTCCATGTCCGCAAGGGAGGTGGTGGACGGAAGCGACGCCTGGAGATGATACGTGCCCACCTCAAGGAGGCGCGCGGTGATCCCCTGGATCATGCCCGTGGAGACTTCCATCACCACGATCAAGGGCACCAGGCTCAACGCTATTCCCAGCACGGATCCGCGAAGGTAGCGCGCCGTCCCGTCCCTGCCCCTCAGCATCCGGGAGCTGAGGAACACCGCAAGCCGCGCGCTCATTCGGCCCTCACGACCCCGCCGCTCAGGAGGAGCCTCCTGTCCGCCCGGCCGGCCAGCGCGTGGTCATGCGTGACAAGGATCATCGTCCTGCGGTGTCTTTCCACAAGCGCGAAGAGGAGGTCCTCAACGGTGCGGGCATTCCTTTCGTCCAGGTTCCCCGTCGGCTCGTCGGCAAGGAGGAGAAGCGGCTCGTTGATCAACGCGCGCGCAACAGCAACTCGCTGGCGCTCCCCGCCGGAAAGCTCCACCGGCCAGGCGTTCATGCGTTTCTCCAGCCCCACCTCGACAAGGAGCTGCCGCCCGCGCTCCCGCAGCGCGCGCGGAGAGAGCGCTCCGATCATCCCCGGGATGATGACGTTCTCCAGCGCGGTGAAATCCTTGAGGAGAAAGTGAAACTGGAAGATGAAACCGACCTCGCGGCTTCGGTACCTGCTGAGCCCGCCCTCCTCAAGGCCCGTCACCTCGGTTTCCCCCACAACGACGCTCCCGCCGCTGGCGTGATCAAGGCCTCCAATCAGCGCCAGCATGGTGCTTTTGCCGCACCCGCTCTCTCCGGTTATGGCCACCGTTGTCCCCCGGGTCACCTGGAGATTGACGTCCGTGAGGACTTCGAGAGTCTCAGCGCTGGTCTGGAAACGCCTGGCCAGGGATGTGACGACGACGAGCGGACCTTCCGCGCTTGGGTTTTCATTCATACCGCAGCACCTCGGCCGGACGGAATTTCGAGACTGCGCGGGAAGCCGCCCACGCGGCGCCCGTGCATGCCAGAACGGCGAAGAAGCAGACGAAAAATGCCTCTTGCGGCAGGACCCGGGAAGGGACCTGGGAGATGTAGAAATATGCGGGAGAAAAGATGGAAAAGGTGGCCCGGCCGGCATTCACCGCAAAGGGCGCCGCAATGGCGCCGATGATCCCCAGGATCCCGTTCACAATTGTTTCCACGATTGAAAAAACGCCGTTGACGTTCAGGGCAACAGCCAGGCCCGCAACCATGCCGCTCAGCGCGCCGATGAAACCGATGATCAGCCCTTCCAGGACGAAGATGGCCTGGATCCGGCCGGGAGGAATTCCGACCGCCTTGAGCACGGCTATCTCCTCCATTTTTTCATGCACGCTCCTGCGAAGCGAATGGTACACGTTGAAACCGACAACGACGAAAATGAGGCCCACGAGCACCATCATCATCAGCTTTTCCATGAAAAGCGCATCGAAGAATGACTTGTTGTACGTCCGCCAGCTTTCCACGGTGCAGCCCGTGCCCTTCAGGATCCGCGAGATCTGCGCCATGGCGCCGCCGTCAAGGAACCTGTTGGCAATCTTGACGCCATAGGTCCGGGGAAGCCTTTCACCGGAGCCGAATACGGAGTCAGCGGTTGCAAGGGACGTGAACACAAGGCCGATGTCGAAGTCCCAATACCCGGTCCGGAAGATGCCGGTGACGTGGAACGCCGCCCTGCGCGGAACGGGCCTGCCTCCGGGTCCGGCGGCGAATGACGTCAGGAAAAGCGTGTCTCCCACGCGGGCACCGGATACCGCGGCAAGCTCCTCACCAATGACAACGGAGCCCGGTCGGGAAAGATCGAAGGAGCCTTCCCGCGGGGCCAGCATGGCTGCTTGAACCGGGTCCAGCGAGAACAGGTTTGGAGGCACGGCGCGAACAAGGCATCCCCGTGATCTCTGGAACGGCCCCTCCACCAGCGCCTGCCTCTCCACGAACGGCACAACCGCCGTGACAAACGGCAAGGCGCGGATTTCCCGCACGAAGGCGGGGGCAGCGTCCGCCGCGCTTGCGGATCCGCTGGCGGGGACGGTAGCGGGGATGGTAGTGCTGCGGTCCGGCGAAATCTGCAGGTGGTACGAGCTTATCTCCACGATCGGCTCAATGAAGCCGAGCTGGAATCCGTTCATGACGGCAAGGACAACGGTGAGCGCCATCACGCCCACCGCGGTGCCGACCACGGAGAGAATGGTGGAAGCATTCCCGGACTCCCGCCGGCGCGTCCTGAAGTAGCGGGACGCCACGAGGAACGAGATGGACGATCTCACTGGTATTTTCTCTCCCGGACCAGCTTCCCGTCGTCGTAGACTTCTTCCCTTACGCGCCGGTCTCCCTCATAGTAGACTTTCATGAAAAGGCTGCCGGACTGGTAGAGCTCCTCCGTGCGCGTGGAGTCTCCCGTGTAAAGCGTCTGTTTTTCCAGGGCCCCGCGGTGGTAGTAGTCCTCCTCCGTCGTCTTCCCGGCCGGGTCAAGCATGTAGCGCCACTCCTCAAGCCCTTCCGCGTCCCGTTGGAGCTTTCGGAGGACGCGCCCCTTGTCGTCGCGCGTGTACGCCGTTTCCTCCACCACCTTTCCGCCCGCGGAAACACTTTCGGATTGGATCCGGCCGCCGGAATCGTACGAGCGCGTAATGGTTTTTCCTTCCCCCGGGAGCTTCTCCACGGAGGAAAGGAGGTTGTCGGAGTCCTTCTGATACGTGAAGTCTTCCCGGGAAACCAGGTCCTTGCCCGTCCTCTGCTCCTTCTCGATGGTCCGTCCCCTGTCATCAAAGTGGGAAATGAAAAGATCGTCTCCGTTCCGGTTCCATTCTTCCGAGGGGCCCGCGCCGCCCGCGACAAAGGCCGAATCCCGCGACTCCGCGGTGGCTTCCTTGCCGCCCGTCTCCCTTACCTCCCGGAGGCTGCCGCGGGCCGTATAGAAGTAGTCCTTGTTGTACTGGAGCGTTCCGTCAGCACTGAGCACCCGCACGCGGACCACGCGGGAGGAGGCATACGTGAAGAGGGATTTCTGCGTGAGCTTCCCCTTGCTGTACTGGTCTTCCTCCAGGATGTTTCCGCCGGCGGAATACAGCCTTTCCGCGGCAAGCTCACCGTCCGCCACCTCGCGCTCTTCCTGCCGGCCGTCCGCGGCGCGGGAGATCTCCCATCGGCGCACCTCTTTCCCGTCGCGGAAGAGGCGCCGCACTTCGCCGCCGGGCTTCTGCTGGACCTCCAGCACCCACGTAAGCGTATCCCGCTGCCATTTCTGGATCGGCGCCAGCTGCATTCCGAAATCGTTGGACTTGTAGAGACCTGATGCGCAAAGAAGCTGCGTCGCGGCAAAGAGCAGAACGACGGCGCAGAGGCGCGCGCGCACCTACGACTCTCCCACCAGCGAGCTCAGGTACTGATCCGGATCGAACACGTGAAGGTCATCAAGCTTTTCCCCGTCCCCGATGAAGGACACCGGCACCCCCAGCTCCCGGCAGATGGGCAGCACCATCCCGCCCTTGGCGGTGGAGTCCAGCTTGGTGAGGACGATGGAATCAAGGCCGACGGCCTTGTGGAAGACCTCTGCCTGCGCAAGGGAGTTCTGCCCGGTGGTGGCGTCGATGACGAGGATTTTCTTGTACCCCGGGCCGGGCGCCCGAGAGCGCACGATCTTGTCGATCTTGGCCAGCTCCTTCACCAGCGCGTCCCGCGTATGGAGCCTTCCCGCGGTGTCCGCAATGACCAGCGGAATCTGGCGCGCCGTGGCGCTGGCAATGCCGTCAAAGATGACCGCACCGGGGTCCGCGCCGGGCTCCTGGGCCACAACGGGAAGGCCCAGTCTCTCTCCCAGGATCTTGAGCTGGTCGATTGCGGCGGCCCGAAACGTATCCCCGGCCACAAGGAGGATGCGCTCTATGCCCCTGGCTTTCTGAAAGTGGCGCGCCAGCTTTGCAATGGTGGTCGTCTTGCCGACGCCGTTCACTCCCAGGACCAGCAACACGTTCAAAGCGTCAGGCACCAGTGACAGGTCCGCGGAAGTGACGTGACGCCGCAGGAGATCCTTCAGCGCCCGCCGCAGACCGTCCCGGGCGTCGACGCCGTCCTTGCGCGCCGTCTCCCGGAGCGCCTGGATGGTCTCCGAAGCAAAACGCACGCCGATGTCGGCCTCGATCAACGCGTCCTCAAGGTCCTCAAAAAAGGCATCGTCAAGCCGGCGGGATTGAAACAGCTCCCGCAGCCTTTTCCCGAGCCCGCTCAAAGCCATCTGCACATCCTAGCCGGCCGTCCGCGTGGAGACCGAAACGTAGTGAATTATCCGGAAGAGCATCCACGTGAAGAGCGTGGCGCTCACCACGGTGCCGCCGATATAGGCCCCGTAGAAAAAGTTGGCCGTGGCCTGCGCGGTCCGGGCCTGGGACAGGTTGCCCTGGTTGATCATCTCGTTCATCTGGACCGCGGAATCCAGCGCAAACGCGTAGGAGAAAAGCGGTATGGGGAGGGAGACCACGAACCAGGCGAAGGAGTTGTAGAAGTCGTCCCGCGCTTTTTTCTGGATGGCGTCCCGGGAGACCGTGTCCGGCTCCAGGACAAAGGACATCCCGGCTGGCGACGTGTCACTCACGGAAAAAGGCTTGTCATAGAAGCCTTCCTGCGTGATGTTCACGCGCGTCCTTCCAAAAGGCTTGTCCAGCGCCAGCGGCGTCTTTCCCATCCACACGGATTCCTCGTAGACGTCGGCGCCGGGCGGGGTGGAGGTGATGATGACCGTTCCCGCCTTCTCCTTGTCCAGCGTCACGGCAAGCGATGAGTCCTGGTTGTCCGCCAGTGTCATGGTCCGGGTTAGGTCGTGGTACCCGGGGGCCGTCACCTTGATGTCCAGTGTCCCCGGTTCCAGGTACAGCACCGGAGTCTGTCCCGTTGCGAGCAGCTTGCCGTTCACGTACAGCTGGGACTCCGGCGGATCCGGCGCGAAGGACAACGTGGCCCACGGCCGGCCCAGGAACAAACCGGTCAGCTGGGCGCCCGCGTTCGGCACCGTGTCGTATACCTCGTCCCGTCGCGCGGCGTCCTGGTAGCTGACCACCACCGTCTTTGCTTCCGCGTCGTATGCCCACACGTCCAGCAGGATGTACCCTTCCACCTCGCGGACCATTCCGCCGACAAGGAGATCGATCCCCTGACGGTCGCAGAATACGGAGGCGGGAATGCTGAGCGCGTCGAAAAGCTTCCCCACGCCCGTCCCCTCCTTGACCTCGATGGGCTTCTTGTCCGCCACCTTGATGAGCGAGGTGTCGAGCTTCGTGAGGAAGTCCCTCCTCAGCTGGGCGGCGTGGATCTTGTCGTCCACCGCCTGCGGCGACGGGATATCCGCGCCCGTGGCATTCAGAAGGAGAGCGTCACGCTCCTTGAAGAAGCCCGTGATGGCCTGGTCCACCTTTTCCAGCTCAGCATCCACAAGGTCCTTGCGGACAAGGCCACGCTCGCTGCCCTTGAGCACGTGCGTGGTGAGGCCGGCAAGCTGGTTTTTCAGCATGAGCGGGATGCTGTACGTGAGATACAGGTCTTCTCCCGGAAGGCGCTCCGCGTTGAACGCGCAGAATCCGACCACCCATTTGTCCTTCTTGTCCACGGGGACGGAAAGATCAGGGGCTGTCGGGCTGGTCTGCGCAGGCGTCGTAGCGGTTGCCGCGGAAGGCGTGGTGCCGGCCGGCTGCGTGGTCGTTGTTCCCGGAGCCGGCGCAGCTGGGGTGGGCGTGGCCTGCGCGGAGAGCGCCGCCAGCGGAAGAAGCGCCAGGAGCATGATGCCGACCGGTGTCTTCATTACGCGATGTTGAGCGCCTTCTTGAGGGCGGAGACGACCCTCTCAGGCTGAAACGGCTTGACGATGAAATCCTTTGCGCCCATTTCCAGGGCCTGGAAGATCAGGCGCTGCTGGCCGATGGCGGAGCAGATGATGACGCGGGCCGCGGGATCTATCTCCCGTATTTTCCTGAGCGCCGTCAGGCCGTCCATGCCGCGCATCGTGATGTCCATGAGAACGACGTCGGGCCGCGTGTCCACGTAACGGGCAATGGCCTCATCTCCGGTGGACGCCTCCCCCACCACGCGGAAGCCGGACTTTTCCACGATGTCCCGCAGGACGATCTTGATGAAGGCAAGGTCGTCAGCTATCAGAACGTTGACCGCCATCTTTCTTCCCGAGCCATTGCTGCTTCAGGTACTCTTCAATGAACGGGTCGATCTCCCCGTCCATGACCGCCTGGATGTTGCCGATCTCGTGCTTGGTGCGGTGGTCCTTGACCAGCGTATAGGGCTGGAACGTGTAGGACCGGATCTGGTTTCCCCAGGAGATCTCCTTTTTTTCCTGCTCCAGCTTTTCCCGCTCCTTGTCCCTCTCTTCCTTGTAGTACTCGTAGAGGCGGGAACGGAGGACCTTCATTGCAAACGCCTTGTTCTTGTACTGGCTGCGCTCGTTCTGGCACTGCACCACGATGCCCGTGGGCAGGTGCGTGATCCGCACGGCGGAGTCCGTCTTGTTCACGTGCTGGCCGCCGGCCCCGCCGGCCCGGTAGGTGTCGATGCGAAGGTCCTCAGGCCGGATGTCGACGTCGATGCTGTCATCCAGCACGGGGAAGCAGAAGACCGAGGCAAACGAGGTGTGGCGGCGCGCGTTGGAGTCGAACGGCGAGATGCGGACAAGGCGGTGGATGCCCGTTTCTGCTTTCAGGTACCCGTACGCGTATTCCCCGTTCACCTGGATGGTGACGCTCTTGATTCCGCCCTCCGCCTCCAGGATGTCGATGATGTCCACCGTGTACCCGCGGCGCTCCGCCCAGCGAGTGTACATCCTGAGGAGCATGGCCGCCCAGTCGTTGGCCTCCGTTCCGCCCGCTCCCGAATGGACCGTGAGGAACGCGGAGGAGGCGTCAGCCTGGTCCCCCAGGAGCTCCAGCACCTTCAGCTCCGCGTACCTCCGGGACAGCTCTTCCCAGGAGCGACGAAGATCCTCTTCCAGGGATTCATCCTTCTCCTCCACGGCCATCCGCCAGATGCCCGTGAGATCATCGTACTCCGAGCGAAGCTTTTCCCATGGATCATAGCGGCGCTTCAGCTCCTTGAGACGGGAGAGCGCCTTGCCGGCCTGGTCCTTGTCCGTCCAGAAGTTCGGATCCGCGGTCTGCTTTTCTATCTCAGCGATTTCCCGGGAAATGGCCTGCGGGTCAAAGACCCCTCCAGGTTTCCTGGATCTGCTCTCCCAGGGATGTCAGTTTCTGCTCCAGCTCACCTAGCACATGTGCCTCTTCAGGTTTTGACGATCAGCCTTCTCCATTTTTTTTCCTTCAGAATGGTGATCGCCAGGGTTCCCTCCACCGGATACTGGTAGAGGCGGACGCTGTCGTACGAGTCTGCGATGTTGTCGATGTCCTTCTTCAGCCGGCTCAAGGCCATGGGTGAGACCGTAGTGCTCTCATAAGCGTCCTTGAGCACCTTCTTGAAGCCGTATTGCCCCATGAGATCATGGCCGGACCTGCGATGGTCGTCACTGGCAAACTCGCAGGCAACAGCGACAAACATATCCTTCCGAGTGTATGGCTTTTGCGCTGCCCATGTCAAATGGACAATTCCGACGCTTCGCGGGCGGGCATCGATTGGTCTGGACAACTCGTTCGAATCTCACAACAATGGAAATTGCGGAGGTTCAATGCCGGGGCGCATCGCTGCGGTTCTTGTGCTGCTTTTCAGCTCCTTGGTCGCGTTTGCCCAGGAAGAGGCCGAGCTGCCCTTTCCTTTCGTTTCCATCCTCAAGGCGGAGCCTTCCGGATACCAGGTCAAGCTGAGCTGGAGGGACTCGCCGGACACGGTTGCCGTGTACACCGTCTACCGCTCCGACCAGGAGATAACGCCTGAAACACTGAAAGATGCCCGGGTAATCGGACACGTCGACCCTGGTGTCCAGTACTTCATCGACACCCCGCCGGACGAAAAGGCGTACTTCTACGCCGTCCTTGCGCAGGATAAATCGGGAAAGCTCTTTTCCGCGCTCATCCCGTTTCGAAACAAGACGCTGGCCGGCGTATCCGTCTCCACCACGGCGACGGAAGAGGAGCTGGCGGCAAAGATCAGCGACATCCGCGCCGTTCCTGCCCCGTCGGGAGATTCCTTCCAGGTCTCTTTCCAATCTTCCAGCGCCACGCGTGACCTCCTTCTCTTTCGAAGCACCGGCCCGGCAACAAGCCCGGAGGACCTGCTCCGAACAGGCTCGGCAACGCAGCTGGATGCCGGCACGACGAAGATAGACGTCCCCGCGCTGCCCGGAGTCGACTACTGGTTCACGGTGCTTGATGCGGGATTGTACAAGCTGGGGAGCATCCGTCTGACCGCGGGCGCCAACACCACGGTGGATCCGGTCCGCCTCACCGGCGGCCGCACCGCGCTTGCGCCCGCGTCCTTCACCCGGCGGCTTCTTCCCCTCCCCTCCCTGGAGATCACGTACGGTATCCAGTCCGGGAAGCCGCTTCCGGCGGCCGCAGCCTCCAGCCTTCCCGCGGCGCGGCCTCTCTCCGAGGCCACCCAGAAAGCGCTTGCCGTTCTCATGGCAGCGGTTGCGGAGCCGGCCCCCGTGCACATGGAGCGCGCCGTGCTTCCGGCTGATGCCACTCCGTCTCCCGACAAGGATGAAACTTCGCTTCAGAAGATCATTGCGGGGCCGTTCACGTCGGGGGACGCGGCCGAAGCGCAGCGGGAGCTGCTTGACTTCCTTGACATGCGCAGGCCGCCTGACGTGCTGGCGCGCGCCCACTTCTACCTTGGCCAGAGCTACTTCTTCAGCGACAAGCTGCGGGAGGCCGCCCTGGAGTTTCTCCTTGCGGAAGACCAGTACTACCCCGAGGTGCAGCCCTGGGAGGACGCCTGCTTCGGGCAGCTTGAAAAGGAATACCGGCCGGACCCGTAAGCGGTTCGCCTATGGTCGGCCTTCCGGCCATGCGCGAGTGCGCGAGTGCGCGCTCGGCAGTAGCCGTACGCGTTCGGCGCGAACGCCGTCCCTGGCCTCGGCCGACCTCCTAGGCGCTCTGGGTCTTTTCGAAGCCCACGCTCAGGTGGTTCTCCCACGACTCAGCGCCCTGGAGGCGCAGGTCCCACTGCTGGATGAAGCAGTGGGACTGGAACACCGGCGGCTGATCTGCAGCCCCCGGCGTCATGGTCTCCATCGGGAAGCTCCAGCACAGGAACGGGGTTGCGGAAGAGAGCGTTATGGATACCTCGTTTCGCACATCACGGACCAGAAAGCCCTGCACGCCGCCGATCTCCTGGGGCTCCGTGCTGATTTCGCTCTTGCGGTCCTCATCCAGCAGGAACAGCCTTCCGCTCTCCGCGTTGCGGGCGGCCAGTGAGACGTTCATTTCCACGCCGAAGCGGACGGCCATTTCTGCGTCATCAAGATTCGTCACCTTGTAGTAGACGTCGATGGAGCGCGGCCGGAACACGAACCTCTTCTCTATTCCGACTCTCCGAGGTTTTCCGCTCTCCTTGACGCACGCCGAGCGCCTCATGAGAAGCTCCGGCAGCGCCCGGTTGAGGTCCGCCAGCTCGTACGCCCCCGTGAGGAAGTCTCCCTCTTCAGCGCATCCGCCGGCCTGGAACTCCGCAAGCGTGCAGGAGGGAGGGAGAAAGTGATCCAGGAAAGCCTTCCGCGGGTACAGCGTTCCGGACGGGCGCTGCGCGCCGGCGGTAGATTCCACGGAATCATGCTGGACCATCGTATCCAGGTAGTTCCAGGAGGCAGGGAGGAAATCCAGCTCGAAGAGCGCTCCGCCTTTTGCGTGGATGTAGGCGTTCAGCTCGGACCCCTGGTACAGGTATTCGATGCTGTTGTCCAGGTCGTAGTCAACGCTGATGATGGAGGGGACGAAGATCTCCGTGGCGCGCGTGATCTTCTCTGCCTCGATCAGGGAATGGTAGACGGCTTTTCTCAGAAGGTTGTCGTAGATTCCGCCTTCGATTCCCGACCAGTAGGCAAAGTGGCACTGGCCTTTCCACAGCTCGTTCTGCGCGGCCTTTTTCTTGTACCGGTCACCGCGGACCTGGTTCACGATGACGTGGGTGTACATCATTTTTGCGTACATCAACCAGGCTTCCGGATAGCGAGTAAGAAACTGGCGGAAGTGCCCGCCGACAAGGAACCTGGCCGCATCCTCTTCCGCCAGGCTTTTCTTGCGGGCTTCCAGGTATTTCCCGCGCGCCTCAGGCGAAAGGGCCCACCCCATCATGTCCATGGAGGAAAGAGAGGGCACGTACAGCCTTTCTGCGGGCGGGTGCTCCTTGAGATATTGCCCCGGCGTTGTGGCCTGGAGCCATTCCGCGTTTTCCTGCGACATCCGGATGAACCGTTCCAGCCAGTCGCCCCGGAGGAGCCCGCCGGAGGCATGCGTCCCGTCTTCCAGCAGGATTGCCACCGGTGCTCCGCTGGTCTCCTCCTGGTCATCTGCCAGGGCTCGAAGAAAAGCAATTGCCTCCGCCGGGTCCTTCTCTGCAGCAAGCGCGCGCAGCTCTCCCGAGATGGGAAAAAGGGAAATGATCTTGCCCTGGTCTTCCGCGATGCTGGGGCGGAAAAGACGGCGGTCCCGCGCGCCGGCAATCCGGAATTGACCGTCATCAAGGAACGTGTAGTCGATTCCGCTCACGCGGAGGACTGAAGCGAGCGACGGCTCCCATATCTTCTCTGCAACCCAGCATCCCCGGGGCCTGATCTCGAACCTTCCCCGGAGCCAGGTCGTCATCTTCTCCAGCTGTCCCAGCTTGTCATTGGTCGGAATGAGGGAAAGCACCGGATCGAAGTAGCCGCCCCCAAGGACCTCCACCTGGCCGCGCTTGACCATCTCCTCAAGGAGCATGAGGAACTCGGGATGGAACTCCTCCAGCCATTCAAGAAGGACGCCGCTGTAATGGAGGGCGACGGGAAAGTCGGGATACCGATAGAGGACCGCCAGGAGCGGCTTGAACGCCCTCTGGTAGCGCTTCTCTGCCGCGCCCTGGTCGGCGCCGATGGGAATGTGGTTGTGCGTTCCCAGGATCAGCCGGACTTTCCGCATCCGCCGCCTCTACCAGCCCTGGAATATCCGCGACAGGAAAGCCCTGTCGAACGCCAGAAACGCGTACGCAAGGAGCCCGGCGGAGATGAGGTGCAGCGGAAGGCCGCGAAGCCATTCCGGCACCTGTTCCACGTCCAGCTTTTCCCGGATTGCGGTCAGGACCGTGAGCGCGATGAAGAACCCGGCCCCCGCGGAAAGCCCCACGACAAGGCTCTGCAACGCGGTAAATCCGCCCTTGGCGGCGATCAGGACCACTCCCAGGGTGGCGCAGTTGAATGCGACGGCGGCCACGGGCACTCCTGCGGCGCGAAGGAGCTGCGGCACGGCACGGCGCGCCGCAAGGTCCAGCAGGCCGGCAATGCAGGCTACGGCAAGAACGAACGCGGGGGTCTTCAGGAAGTCCAGGCCCAGGGGCAGGAGGACGTACGTTTCCAACGCCCATGCGGCAAGGGCGGAGACGCTCATGAGCAGCCCGGTGGCCGCCGCCGTGCTGGCGGTTGCCCGCATGCCTCCCGGCGCGCCCACGCAGGGGCAGATGCCCAGGAGGCGGGTGAGCACGACGTTGTCGACCAGGGAAAACGTGAGGATGATCCCGAGGAAGCTCATTGTGCTCCCGCCTCCCCGGCAGCCCGCGGCCGACGATTTCTCAGCCGGCCTGCAAGACGCACCAGGCCCGCAAGGTACCCCAGGCAGAGGAAGCCGCCTCCGGCAAAAAGGAGCGCGCGCGCCGGCGCCGCGCTGATGCCGGAAACGACGATGGTTCCGCCGAAAGCGCCCAGGGGAAACAGCGTGATGGTCCCGGAGCCCAGCGTCTCCCGTACCACGGAAATCAGGACCAGGGCGACGGCGAACGCCGCTCCCCGTGAAGCGGCGGCGCCCAGCGCGCGGAAGATCCGGGCGCCGTTTTCCTGGATTGCCCTGCGGGGGCTTCCGTCCGCCAGCCGCTCAAGCACGATGCAGTTCACCGCAAGGAGGGGCACGTAGATCCCCAACGCAGCGCTTTCCTGGGGAGCAAAAGCGCCCATGATGACCTCGAAGCTGGCCGTGAAGCATGCTGCCAGGAACAGGACGCCGAGCCATCGAGATCCCAGGAGTCCGGACTCCCGGGATCCGCTTCCGGCAGAGCCGGGCGCATCAAGAAGAAGGTGGAGAATCACGCGGCTCAGGCTCGTCAGGATCAGCACAAAAGCCATCCCCAGGGACATCCATAGCGCGTCGATGACCCGGCCGGTGACGGCAGCGGCGGGACAAAGGCCCACCAGCATGGCGGCAACCGGGTTCTCCCGCAGCCATCCTCCCGAAGGCTTTGCCTGAGTCACTGGACCACCGCCTTTCGAGGGGACGCGGCTCTTGGCCGGGCAATCTTGTCCAGAAGAGGCGAAATGCAGTTGCCCAGCAGGATGGCAAGCGGCACTCCGAAGCCCGGCGTCCCGAAGTATCGCAGCAGGAAAGTGAGAAGGCCCAGGCAGATTCCGTAGGCCACCCTCCCTCCGCGCGTCAACGGAGAGGTGACCGGGTCCGTCGCCATGAAGAAGGCTCCCAGGACGACGCTGCCGCAGAAAAGCTGGAAGAGCGCCGCGCCTGCAAACCACCCGCGCCCCATGGGGAGACCGCCGAAGACCTGCGCCGCAACAAGGAAGCTTGCGAGGTACGCCACGGGCACCTGCCACCGGATGACGCGTCGGGCAAGAAGAAACGCCGCCCCCAGCATGAGGAGGGGCACCGATACGTCTCCGATCCTGCCGGGGATGTTGCCGACCAGCAGGTCAAACACGCCTCCGGGAAGGGAGAGACCGACCGCCGACAGCACGTGGACGTTCACCCACGAGACAACGCGTCCGTCCAGGCTGCTCCACGGATACCCGCGTGCCCCCAGCGCAGAAAGCACGCCGCCGGTGGGCTGCGCGCCGCCGGCCAAGGCGCTGCGGAGCGCGGCAAGCGGGGCCGCGGCGGTCCCGGCCGGCGTTCCGCGGGCCGGCAGCCATCGGGTGGCCGCATCTGCCCAGGAAAAGAGCGCAAACACCACGCCGCCAAGCGCGGGATTCATCCAGTTGCGGCCCAGGCCGCCGAAGCTCTGCTTGACCACGATGATGCCGAAAGCGGAGGCTGCGGCCGGAACGTAGAGCGGGACGGCGGGGGGCATCAGCATCCCGATGAGGAGCCCGGTGACGGCGGCGCTTCCATCCCGGAGCACCGCCCTGCCCCACGCAAGGGAAGCCGCAGCGTCGGCAACCAGCGCCGTTGCCGCCGCAACGGCAAGCACCTGCAGCGCGGGAAAGCCGAAGAGAAAAACGCCCCAGGCGGAAGCGGGGAGCAGGCTCAACGCCAGGCTCCAGTTCAGGCGCGCGGAAGAGATGAGCCCGCCCACGTGGGGCGCCGGAGATACCGTCAGGGGGGTGGAATCAGCCATGGTCACCGACCGCTCCCAGCCGCTTGCCTCTCCTGAGCGTGTCCACCAGCGGGATCCGGGAAGGACAGGCGTACGCGCAACAGCCGCACTCCGTGCAGGACGAAAGGCCCTCTGCAAGCGCGGTTGTCACATCGCCGCGCTCCACGAGCTTGTTCAGCCGGGTGGGCACCAACTCCCACGGACAGGCCTCCACGCAGGCCCCGCACCTGATGCACGGCAGCGCGAAGCCTGGGCGGGCTTCCGCCCGCGTGAACGCCATGACTCCCGCAACGCCCTTTGTCACCGGAAAATCGAGAGACGCGACGGAGATCCCGCGCATTGGGCCGCCGACAACCACCTTGCCGGGGGGCTCCATGAGGCCGCCGCACTCTTCAAAGAGATCGCCAAGCCGGGTTCCAATTCTCACTTTCAGGACGCCGGGCCTCCTGACCGCGCTTCCCGTCACCGTGACGTACCGCTCAATGAGCGGCCTCTGCATGACGACGGCCTCGAACACCGCGTACAGCGTGGCCACGTTCAGGATGATGCACGTCCCTGCCCCGCCGCCGGCCGCGCCGCCGTTGGAGAGCGAGTCCCGCGAAAGGATGGCTTTCCTCACGAGATCCTCATGGCCCTGCGGGTACCTGCCGGAAAGCGCCACGATCTCAAGCTCGTCCTTCCCGGATGCCTCCCGGAACAACGGCTCAAGCTCCTCCCGGCTGGATTCGCTGATTGCAAGGACCATGCGCGTGGCCTCCAGGATCCTCTGGCAGATGCGCATCCCGGCAACCACCTGCCGGCTCTTCTCCCGCATGAGACTGACGTCCGCGTGGAGGGACGGCTCACACTCGATGCCGTTCGCTACCAGGAACACCGTCCTGCGCTCCGCTCCCGGGGCCAGCTTGAGGTGCGTGGGAAGAAGCCCTCCTCCCAGGCCCACCACGCCGCACGACCTGATGCGGCCAAGCAGCTCTGCGCGCGGCAGCTTCTCCCACTCCGTGGCCGCGGACGGTTTCCCCGTTCTGTCGAACTCCCCGCCGAACTCGATGAGCGCCGCAACGGACGCAATGCCGTCCGCCCCCGGGACCTCGCTCACGCGCGTCACGATGCCGGGGATGGATGAGTGCACGTTGGCCGAGCTGGCTCCTTCAGCCTTTCCGATGAGCATTCCTTCCTGAACCTTGTCCCCCGGCCGTACAAGGCATCTCGCAGGCTGGCCGGCATGCTGAAGCATGGGTATGAGGGCGAATGCCGGAATGGATGCGTTGGAAATCCCCCCGGGCGATAGCTCAACCGACGGCGGTACGACGCCGCCGACCGAGAGAAATACTCGCTGTCTTTTCATGAGATCTGATCTCGCCGCGCCTCTCCATTTATGCGCCAAAGGGTGGCGCGGATCAAGAGCCCCGCTCCGACGTCCCGGGCAAGCAACGCAAGAAGGGCGGCAAACGCAAGCGCGGTGAACGGCAGCTCTCCTGCCAGCGCGCGAGCAGGGCCGCGAACGCCGGCGGCCACCGGCCTGCCCTGGGCAAGCAGGAGTGATTCCAGGCTCCCAGGAACGCGCTCCGCGACAACGCTTGCAAGCCAGGTCCTGTCCAGCGCTTTGATTGTTTGAGGCCGCGCCTGCACGGTCCCGGAGGCGGGGTCCACGAAGTATTCCTGCCGGTAGACACGCTTGCCGCGGACAGGCTCCTTCCACGTGCCGCCGATACCCATGGTCTGCTGGTACGCTTCGTGGGCCACGAAATCAGAGAAGTCAGGCAAACCGTCCGGGCGGGACGCTTTCTGGAGCAACGCCATGGAGTTCCATGAAAAATTCCGCGCGCCCCATACCGCGGCAGGGGCCGGATATGCGCCGCCACGAAGAAGCGGCGCCAGCGCCACCAGCGCAAGGGCAAACAGTGCAAATGGCAGGGCGCTATGCTCTCCACGGCTGGTCACGCTGGGCAGGATGGGGACAGGAGAAAACACGCGTGCCTTGCGCCGCCCATCGACAAAGCGCCGCGCAAGCGGCGCCAGCCAGGCCAGGATCAGCGTGCAGAGAGCCGGCGCCACCACCAGCGACACCGCAGAAAGATCGCTCTGGAACAAGGAAAAAACGATGACCGAGATGCCCGTGACCACGAGATAATTCCTGACCAGCGCGTTGGCCCGACGGGAGCCAGGCGAACGTTTCCCGGGGGCCAGGTATCGCGACCTGACAAGGGGAAGAGAGAAGCAGAGGTTTACCAGGCCGAATGCCAGGGCAGCGGGCCCGCCCGCAAGAACCGACGGCAGCCAAAGCAGGGAGTCGGCAAACGCTACGAGGGGCCAGCCTTTCCGTTTTCTGCCGGAACCCAGCGCAAAAAGCGCGCCGATTGCCAGCGTGGCCACCACGCTGAGCGCCTTTTCAAGGGGATCGAAATCCGCCAGGCGCCAGCCGTTCCTGCCCGGTGGCCCGAAGAGCGTCCACAAGCGGACAAAGAGCGAAAAAGAGGTTGACCTGGCAGGAACGTACAGCACCTGGTAGTCCGCATCTCCCGCAGAGACTGTGAAGTATCCCGCCATCCTCTCCATGTAGGGATCACGTCGGGGGTCCAGGGGATCCAGACGCTTGGCCAGCCCGGAATACGGATAACGGATAATGGAAGAAAAGTCGTAGAAGTCCACCGTGCTTGTGTACGGAGACACGACCCCGGGGCCCAGGGAGCGGACGACAGAGGGCATCTTCATCTCGGAGGCGCTGCCGACGCGGGTCAGGACCATATGAAAGCCTTTCCAGACCAGCGTCGGCTTGGGTGAAACAAAAGGCGAAAAAGGAAACCACAGAACGACAAGCCCAAGCGCGATGGCCGCCCACACGCGGGACGCTCCGCGATTCACCCCCGGGGGAGCTTCAACGTGATGAAGCGCTCCCCCCTGAGAGAGCGTTCTCTCCCGCGCCGGGCGTGCGACGGCTGTCTGCGGGGAAGCCTTTTTCCGAGGCGCGGA
>Ga0335078_10006477_pt1 | contig 17319 bp, 15 predicted proteins | sample Lox_Sample_32_FD_206711 | JGI IMG/M metagenome (GOLD analysis project Ga0335078, IMG submission 206711) | Soil microbial communities from Loxahatchee National Wildlife Refuge, Florida, United States - Lox_Sample_3.2 | ecosystem: Environmental > Terrestrial > Soil > Wetlands | place: USA... | reverse complement strand
AGGGCAGCCCGGTCTGGGCCGGGAACGGCGGCTTCGACAGGCCGGTCACCCGGTATCGCTGCCAGGTGTCGGGGTCGGTGATCTCGCACGGCGCAGATCCGTGCCCGGTGCGGAGGGTCCCGGCGGCTCGGCCGCCCGCCAGCAGCGCGGTCAGCCCGTCGTGCGCGGCCAGCCTGCCGTGCCAGTGATAGCGGCCGTCGATGAGCTCGAAGTAGCCCGCGCAGGTCGGCGCGCACGTCGAAGGTGCGGCCGCCGATGCTCAGCCGGGCCGGCCCGGTGTAGGCGTCCGGCTCGCCGCTGCCGCTCACCGCTGGTCCGCCGTATTCCCCGGCGCCGGGCGAAGCCGAAGACCCGGCCGCACCTGAGGCAGCGGACGAGCGGGATCCAGCACGATCCCCGCATCCCGCAGCACGCCCGCCAGCGCGGCCCAGATCAGCTGCGTGACGTAGCCGACCACGTGCACCCGGCTCATCGACCGGCGCTGCAGCCACCACTCGCCCGTACTCTGCACCAGGCCGGTGATCCCGAACGCCCACGGCTCGGCGCCACCCGAGTCGAGTCCGAATACTCGCAGGTAGTCACCGAAGACCGCGGTCAGCGTCGTGGCGATGAGCTCCCGGTCGCGCTGCACCGACCGCGAGCCGCCGCCACGGCGCTCGCTGTCGTCGGCGCCTGGCCACCGGGCCAGCAGCCAGTACAGGTTCGGGTACTCGTCGATGACGGCGAAGTAGGCGCCGACGGCGTCGCGGATGCGCTCGAGCGGCGGGCTTGCCGACCCGATCGCGGGCATCAGGCGCTCGCGCAATAGGGCCGAGCTCTCCGCGCCCAGCGCATCGACCAGCGCAGCCTTGTCGGCGAAGTACCGGTACAGGACCGGCTTGGTCACCCCCGCCGCCGCGGCCACCGCCTCCATCGGCAGCTCGGGACCCTCGCTGGCCAGGACGCGCAGGGCACATCGACCCGCGCGCGGGTCGCGCCGCGGCGCTGGCCAGCCCGTACTACCGGGAGACGATGCGGTACGGCGGCGAGAAGCTCGTCGCGTTCCGCTCCGACAACGGGCTCATCGGCAGGCCCGGGCTGTCGCTGTGGCGGCGGTCGTTCCTGACGGGCTAGCGTCACGGCAGGGACGCCGGCGAAGTCACCCGCGGGTCAGGCCGTCAGGGTCCGGCCTGCAGCTAGCCGGCGCCAGCGCGCCGCTAGCGGCGCCACTCCTGCCTGAGCAGGCCGTACAGGACGATGTCGGAGAAGCCGTCACCGTCGTAGGCCTGCTCGCGCTGGATGCCTTCGAGCACGAAGCCGCAGCTTTCGGCTAGTTTCCGCATCGCGGTGTTGGTCGCGAGCGTCTCCAGCTCGATCCGGTGCAGGTTGCGGAAGCGGAAGCCGTAGTGGCAGAGCAGCCGCATCATCTCCCGGCCATATCCCTGGCTGCGCGCGGCCGGGAGCAGGGAGATGCCGATATGGCCGAACTGGTTGAAAGCGTCGAGACCCCACAGGCTGCACGTCCCGATCACGGTGCCGTCGGCGATCGTCTCTGCGGTGAACCGGGCGGCATCGGCGTCCCGTTCGGCCTGCGACTTCTCCAGCCTTGCGCGTCTTGCCGCGAGCGATTCAACCAGCATCGGGCTGTCGTCGGTGAGCAGGTGGTGCTCCGGGTCGGACCACATCTCGTACAGCACGTTGGCATCGTCCGGGACCATGGGCCGCAGCCGTACTCGCTCGGAGGCAAACATCCCGTGAATCTAGCTCACCCGCCGCGCGCGCGCCTCCCGATAAGCACGTAGTGAACCCTCGCGGCGCTAGGCGCCGACGCGGGCCGTCTCGCCCGCCGGCCGGCGGTGCAAGAGTACCGCGGCCGCGGCCGCGAGCAGCCCGGCCGCCGCGGCGGCATACCAGCCATGGCGGAACGCGGTCAGCTCGGCGCCGGAGCCGGCCGGCGTGCCGAGGACCGCGACCAGCATCGCGACCCCGACCGCGAAGCCGACCTGCCGGAGCATGTTCACCACCGCCGAGCCGGTGGCGAACGAGTGCGGCGGCAGCGACGCGGCCGCGGTCGACATCAGTGACGGCAGCGTGAGGCCGACGCCCATGCCGGTGACGAGCATGCCAGGCAGGACCGTCAGGTAGTCGGGACGCGGCCCGGCGGCGAGTGCCCACCAGCCGATCCCGGCCGAGAACACCGTCGCGCCGAGGCCGATCACCGCCGCCGGCCCGTGCCGGGCCAGCAGCCGCCCGGTGACACCGAACGTGAACAGCGGCACCATCAGCGGCCCCGGCGCCACGCCGAGCCCGGTACGCAGCGCCGACCAGCCCCACGCCGCCTGCATCCAGAGCACGATCGACAGCAGCATCGCCCCGAACGACACGGAGAACAGGAGCATCGCGGCCGACGTGCCGGCGAAGCCACGCACCCTGAACAGCGCGGGCTCGACCAGCGGGTTGTGATGACGCGCGCAGCGCAGCACGAACAGGCCGAGCATGACGGCGCCCCCGGCGAGCACCGCCAGCGTCGCGGCCGACCCCCAGCCCCACGCCCCGCCGCGCACCAGCGCCAGGGCCAGCCCGCCGACGCCGGCCGTGACCAGCACCGCCGACAGCCCATCCGGCCTGCTGCCCGGGTGGCCGGGAACGTCAGGCAGCCGCCGCCAGCCGATCACCAGGGCCGCGAGGCCGATGGGCACGTTGACGAGGAACACCCAGCGCCAGCTCGCGGTCACCAGCAGCCCGCCGATGGCGGGCCCGAGGGCGGCCGCCATGCCGCCCGCCGCGGTCCAGGCACGGACCGCGCCGCCGCGCCGCGCGGGCGGGTAGCTCGCGAGCACCAGCCCGAGCGACGTCGGCGTCAGCAGCGCGGCGCCGGCCGCCTGCACGAGGCGGAACGCGATCAGCATCGGCACCGTTGCGGCCGCGCCGCAGGCGGCCGACCCCGCGGTGAAGACGGCGACGCCGAGCAGGAAGCCGTGCTTGCGGTTGTGCCGGTCCGCGAGCCGCCCCGCCAGCACGAGCAGCGCGGCGTAGATGATCGCGTAGCCGTTCAGCACCCAGGACAGCGTGCCGAGGCTCGGCTCGTGCAGTTCCCGCGCGATCTGCGGGAGGGCGACGTTGACGATGAACAGGTCCAGGCTGGCCATGACGACGCCCGCGCAGACGATCACCAGTACCCGGGCTGGGCCGGCGTTCCCGGCATGAGCCGTGGCGGCCGGTCGCTGGCTTAGTAAACTCATAGCCAGAGGGTAGCCAGCTGGCTTAGGAATTGACAAGCCAGCTACAGTGAGGACGTGCATGACTACTCCGTGCGGCTGACCGGGCAGCTGAGCCCGCGCGGCGGCTGGCGGGCCACAAGGTGCTCGATGGCCCGCGCGCTGGACGTGCTCAGCAGCAAGTCCGCGCTGCTGATCCTGCGCGAGGCGTTCTACGGGACGTCGCGGTTCGACGACTTCGCGCAGCGGGCCGGCATCAGCGAGCCGGTCGCGGCCGCGCGGCTGCGGGAGCTCGTCGACGAGGGGCTGCTGGCGCGCGAGCCGTACCGGGAGCCGGGCCAGCGCACGAGGATGGCCTACCGGCTGACGGACAAGGGCGCCGAGCTGCTGCCGGTGGTAGTGGCGCTCATGCAGTGGGGCGACCGGTGGCTGCAGCCGACCGGGGCGCCGGTCGAGCTGCGGCACGCCGGCTGCGGCGAGGTCGTGCACGCGCAGCTGCGATGCGCCGCCGGGCACCCGGTTCCCGGCGATGCGCTGGAGCTGGCCGCCGGGCCGGGCCGCCGCGCGCAGGCCGGTCAGCACGGCTAACACGGTCTGCCGGGGGTAGTAGACCCTGCACTATGTCCGACCGCGCGAATCGGCCCGCAGGCGGCAGGCAGCCGCGGGTTACCGCGCTGCCTGACCGGGCCGATGAATACCAGCAGCGCCACCGCGCGCTGGCGGTCGCCGTGGCGACGTGGAAGAAATTCGGGGACGACCAGGCGGGCAACCTGGCCGCGCTGATCGCCTACTTCGCGTTCGCGTCGATCTTCCCGCTGCTGCTGGTCGCGGTCACGATCCTCGACCTCGTCGTCAGGAACAATGCCAGCCTGCGAGACCAGCTGCTCACCTCGACGCTCGGCAAGTACCCGGTCATCGGCCCGCAGCTGCAGGAGAGCGTGACGCACGGCCTGTCGAGGACGGGCGTGGCCCTGGTCATCGGCCTCGTGCTGACCCTGTACGCGGCCCTCGGCGTCGCCAGGTCGATGCAGAACGCGCTCAACACCGTGTGGGGCGTGCCGCAGTTCCGGCGGTCCCGCTTTCCCTGGTCGATACTGCGCAGCCTCGGCCTGATCGCGGTGGTCGGGCCCGGCCAGATCGCGACGATCTCGCTGTCCAGCGTCGCCGGCGGCGCCGGTCACCTGACGGGCACGTCCGGGCGAGGCGCGGTGATCGCCGCCTCGCTCGTGCTCAACGTCGGCCTGTTCTGGCTCGGCTTCCGGCTCGCCACGGCGGTCGAGGTGCCCGGCCGCGACCTGCGACTGAGCGCGATCCTCGCGGCCGTTGCCTGGCAGCTGCTGCAGCTGCTCGGCGGGTACTTCCTCGCCCACCAGGCCGCGACGAACTCCGCGTATGGCGTGTTCGGCGTCGTGCTCGGCCTGCTCGCCTGGTTCTACCTGCAGGCGCAGATCACGCTGTACGTCGTCGAGCTGAACGTCGTGCGGCTCAGGAAGCTGTGGCCGCGCAGCATCGCGCCGCCACCGCTGAGCGACGCCGACATGCACAGCTACCAGATGTACGCCGAGTCCAGCCAGCGCCGGCCAGAGGTGGAGATCGAGGTGCGCAGGCGGCCGGAGCCCGGCGACCCGCCGCCAGGACCCGGCCCCTCCCGCGCGACCTAGGCCGCCGGGCCCGCCAGCTCCGACGCGGTCCGCGCGGGCTCGAGCGGCGGCGCGCAGACCGAGCACGCGGTGCGACCCTCGAGTTCCACCTGCGGCTCGCCGGCCGGGTGCAGCACGTCGTTGTCGACGAACAGGCCCGCCAGCAGCGCCGCGGCCGCGAGCACCGCGGCGCAGCCGATCGTCGCCAGCGCGAAGCCGTGATCGAAGCGGGCAGGCTGGTGATAGCTCGCCGCGCCGAGGCCGACCGCCGCCGGCAGCGCCGCGACCGCGACCAGGCCCGCGGCACGTGCGACCGCGTTGTTCACGCCGCTTGCCACGCCGGCATGGCGGACGTCCGCGCTCGCCAGCACCGTGGCGGTCAGCGGCGCGACGGTGAGGGTGAGCCCGAGACCGAACACGGCGACGGCAGGCAGCACGTCCGCCAGGTAGCTCGCGTTCGGGCCGATCCGGGACATCAGCGCCATGCCGACCGCGCAGGTCGAGATGCCGATGGTCATCGGCCAGCGCGGACCTACCCGCTGCGCCAGCGCACCCGAGCGCGCGGACAGCCCCAGCATCAGCAGCGTGACCGGCAGCAGCGAGGAGCCGGCCGCGATCGGCGAGAATCCGGACACGACCTGCAACTGCAGCACGAGCAGGAACAGCAGCCCGCCGAACGCACCGTAGACCAGGAACGTGATCACGTTGATCACGGTGAACTGACGCGAGGCGAACACGTCAAGAGGCAGCATCGGCGTGACCCGGTCGGGATGCCGGGTCCGCCGCCGCTCGACCACGATGAAGGCGACGGCGGCCGCCACGCCGAGCACGCCCGCGACGAGCGGGCCGGCGAGGGCGCCCGGTTTCTCCGGTGCCTCGATCAGCGCGTAGGTGATGCCGCCGAGCGCGAGGGCGGCGAGGGCCGCCCCGGAAACGTCGAAGCCGCCGCGCACCGAGGTGTCTCTGGTCTCGGGCACGTGCCGCATCGTCACCGCCACCACCGCGGCCGCGAGCGGCAGGTTCAGCAGGAACACCCAGCGCCAGCCGACCGACTGCACCAGCCAGCCGCCGACGATCGGCCCGAGCGCGGACGCGACGCCGCCAAGGCCAGACCACGCGCCCACCGCGCGGGGCCGGTCGTCCGGCGCGAACGTCGCCTGGATGATCGCCAGCGACCCCGGCGTCAGCAGCGCCCCGCCGATTCCCTGCAGTACCCGCGCCGCGATCAGCACCCCGATGTCGGGTGCCAGCCCGCATAGCGCGGAGGACAGCGCGAACCAGACGACGCCGATCAGGAACACGCGCCGCCGCCCGGCCCGGTCGCCCAGCGAGCCTCCGAGCAGGATCAGGCCGGCCAGCGTGAGCGTGTAGGCGGTCACCGTCCACTGCAGCCCGGCCAGGGAGGCGTTCAGATGGCGGCCGATCGTCGGCAGCGCGACGTTCACCACCGTCGAGTCGAGCAGCACCATGCTGGACCCCAGCACAGTCGCCAGCAGGACCCAGCGCCCGGCCCGGCTGCCCGTCGTAAGCTTCGGCGCTCCCGGCGGGCTTCCGCTATAGGTCACCTCGCGATCGTCTCATCAGCCGCCACGCGGGCCAACTCACGGCCGGGTCGGCCCGCACGCCGCCAGCCGGCCCAGCATGGCGGCCACGCCGGGTGAGCGGGCCGGTAACCGCCGACCGCTGCCGGATGCCGGCGCCTCCGGATCGCCCGGATTGCCCTGGTCCGTCCTGACGGGCAGGCCGCCCGTCCCGCTCGCAGCGCCCCGGCCGGGGCCTGCGGGCGCGCGGCCGGCTGCCGCCGAGCCGGGATCACCGGCCGGCGTCGTGGTCGAGCCGGCCGGGCGGGCGCCCTCGTCGGCGCCGGCCTGCGAGACGGCCGGCTGCGCGCGGCGCTGCCCGAAGCGCGTGCTCGCGGCGCCGGTCTCGCCGGCCTGCATCGGGTGGAACAGCAGGTAGATCCCCGCGGCCAGGACCGCGCCGACCAGCGGCGCGAGGATGAACAGCCAGACCTGGCGGATCGGCTGGCCCGCGGTGACCAGCGCCGGCCCGAAGCTGCGCGCCGGGTTCACCGACGCGCCGTCTACCGGCGTCGCGACGAGGTTCGCCAGCCCCAGCGTCAGGCCGATAACGGCGCCGGAGATGGCCGCGTTGGCGGTCCGGTGCGTCGCTGCGAGCACCACCAGCACGAACACCGCGGTGATGATGACCTCGATCAGGAACGCGCCGCCGCCGGAGACACGCAGCAGCGACACGGGTGAGCTGCCCCAGCCGTTCGCGCCGAGGCCGATCCTGGACTTGAAGTAGAACGGCGAGGTGTGCAGCACCCACAGCAGCAGCAGTGCCCCGAGGACGCCGCCGACGAACTGGGCTATCCAGTAGCCAGCCGCGTCCATGAGGCTTATCCGCCGGGACAGGAATGCACCGAGCGTCACCGCCGGGTTGATGTGCCCGCCGGAGATCGGGCCGACGAGCGCCACCATCGCGGTCATCACCAGCCCGAAGGACAGGGAAGAGGCCACCACGCCAGCGGCGACGCTGCTCCCGAACGCGTGGAAGCCAAAGGTCACGGTCGCCACGCCGCAGCCGAAGAACACCAGCAGCGCCGTGCCGAGCAGCTCGGCGGCGGCCTTGCGCGGCAGGGCCGGGTCGATCGTCACCGTCCGGCCAGCCTGCGGCTGGCCGGTCTCGGTGGAGGGCCTGAGCGCCATCGTCGCACCCCCTATGTGCGTCCTCGACGGGACTTTGGGGGTGTGTATCCCCACTATGCGAAGCGACAAAGCTACCCAGCGTGATCGATCCGGGCGCGCTGGTGAGATCCTCGCCGCCTATAGGGCGGGCCAGGCGTGTACCGGCTGATTCGTCATCATTCGCTCGATATAACCCTGCGTCATCCGGGTCAGCGCGCTGCGCCGGTCCGCAGGTCCGCGGTCAAGGCAGTGCACGGTCTCGACCTGCCACGTCGCGCCGGTACGGCCGGACAGGCAGCGCTGCTCGACGATCCCGAGCATCCGGTCCGCGTCCGCGGTGCTGACACCCCACTGCCGCAGCCCCTCCCACGCCTGCGGCAGCAGCCTGCGCAGCACCAGCTCCGAGACCGGGGTCTCGCCGACTCCCGGCCAGTACACCCTGGCATCGATGCCGTGCCTGGCGCCCTCGACCAGGTTCTCGGCCGCCGCCGCGAACGACATTCGGGTCCATACCGGGCGCTCGGTATCGGCGAGTGCCCGGACTATCCCGTAATAGAAGGCGGCGTTGGCGAGCACGTCCGCGACCGTCGGCCCGGCCGGAAGCACCCGGTTCTCGACCCGCAGGTGCGGGCGGCCGTCGGCGACCGCGTAGACGGGCCGGTTCCACCGGTAGACCGTGCCGTTGTGCAAGGTGAGCTCTGCCAGCTGCGGCGCCTCGCCGCTGTCGAGCGCCGCCTCGGGATCCTCGTCCTCCCGCAGCGGGAGCAGCGCGGGAAAATACCGCAGGTTCTCCTCGAACAGGTCGAAGACCGAAGTTATCCAGCGCTCGCCGAACCACACCCGCGGCCGTACGCCCTGCTGCTTCAGCTCCTCCGGGCGAGTGTCGGTGACCTGCTCGAACAGCGGGATGCGCGTCTCTCGCCATAGCTCGCGCCCGAACAGGAACGGCGAGTTCGCCGCGAGCGCGACCTGCACCCCGGCGACGGCCTGGGCGGCATTCCAGTAGCTGCCGAACGCCTCGGGGCTGACCTGGAGGTGGAACTGGACGCTGGTGCATGCCGCCTCGGGCATGATCGTGTCGACGTGGGTGAGCAGCCGCTCCGGCCCGTCGATGCAGATCCGCATGTCCTCGCCCCTGGCGGCGATCATCTGGTCGTTGAGCAGCTGGTAGCGCGGGTTCGCCGACATGGCCGCGGCCGTGACGTCGCGCTGCCTGACGGTCGGCAGTATGCCGATCATCACCATGCGGGTGCCGGTGCTCAGCGCCCGGTCAGCCGCATGGGCCAGCCTGCGCAGCACGCTTTCCTCGAGCGCGCGCAGGCCGTCGCCGGTGAGCTGCTGCGGCGGGACGTTGATCTCCAGGTTGAACCGGCCGAGCTCGGTGGCCCAGTTAGGGTCCGCGATCGCCTCGAGCACCTTGGTGCTGGTCATCGCCGGCAGGTACGCGTCGTCGACCAGGTTCAGCTCCATCTCAAGGCCGACGTGGTGCGGCTGGGCCTCGAACCTGGACTCGCGCAGCATCCGGGCAAATACGTCAAGGCACTGGCGGACTTTCTCGCGATATGCGCGGCGGTCCTGCTGGCTGACGATCATGGCCGGGACATCCCTGCCCATCGAGAACCCCTCCACGTACGGCCTGGGCGGAGACTCGGTTCCACATTCGCACGTAACGAGGCAGCTGAACAGGCTGACCTTTTCCTCACCTTACGTACTACGCAGCCGAGATACTCGCGGCGGGGTTCGGCAAAAGATTATTTACCCGCCTTGACACGCGAAAAACCCTGCAACAGGCTTTACCACGCATGTCCTTAATTCCTGAAACAGCCTCTCAGCTCCGGTAGCAGCCTCTGTGTACGTTTTCGGCAGCAGGCGGCAGCGTCCTCACTACATAACGTGACGGCGGCCGGGCGGGCTCGCTCAGGGTCGTTCCGAGCCTAGGAGGGCTGGCATGAGATTGCTCAGACGTCCCATCTACGTCGGCACCGTGGCCGCCGTGGGTCTGGCGACGGTGGCGCTGACGGGAGCCTATGCGGCGACAGCCGCATCGGCCGCGTCGGCACCGCAGTTCGTTTCGCTGCGTAACAGCGTGTCCCCCACTACAGATCACATAACCGGGGCATACCACAGCTCGCGCATGTCGATCGAGCTGACGCTGGCGCCGCGGAACGCGACCGCGCTGAACAACGCGCTCCGTGCCGCCTACACGAAGGGCAGCCCGAGCTACCACAAGTGGCTGGCCAGGGGTCAGTTCGCGGCCAGGTACGCGCCGTCGGCCGCCGAGCGCGACGCGGTAGCACGGTACCTGGCCTCGGCCGGCCTCACCGTCGGCAGGTCGTCCTCGCCCTTTACGGTCGCGGCGACCGGGTCCAGCCAGCAGATTGAGTCGGCGCTGCGCACCTCCCTGAGCAACTATCAGGACCGGCGGGGCATCCGCTATTTCTCGAACTCCGCCGCGGTGAGGCTGCCCACCACCATCTCCCGCGACGTACTCGGCGTCGTCGGCCTGACCAACACCGTCCGGATGCACACCAACCTGGTCCGGAACCCGGACCCGCAGCGGGCCGCCGGCAAGGCCCGCAACGGCACGAGCAACTCGAGCTGCGAGACCGGGTACGTCACCACGGCAGACTTGTTCGGCTACCTGGCCGGGACGGGCTTCCCGTACGGCTACGGCGACGGACCTGGCTGCAGCGGGCTCACCCCGTCCCAGACGAACTCGATCTACGGAGCGCCGCACGCGGGCGCGCGCGGCGAGGGCGCCGGCGTGTCCGCTGGCGTGTTCGAGCTGTCCTGGTACCAGGCCTCGGACATCAGCACCTGGGCGCACCAGTTCTACGGACCGCACTACAGCCCGCGGCTGACCAACGTGGTCGTCGACGGCGGCCCGCTGAACCCGATCTGCCCGGCCGGGGACCAGTGCCCGGCACAGTACGAGGGCTACTCCGGCGACATCGAGGTGGACGCCGACATCCAGATGACGCTGGCGGTCGCCCCGGACCTGCGCAACCTGGTGGTCTATAACGCGCCGAACGACTACACGGGCCAGACCGTGATCGACGAGTACGCGGCGGTCGCCAACCAGGACGCGGTCTCCACGCTGAGTTCCAGCTGGGGAGTCTGCGAGAACGATCTCAGCCCGGGTCAGGCCCAGGCCGAGAACGTGATCTTCGAGCAGATGGCCCTGCAGGGGCAAAGCATGTTCACCTCGGCCGGTGACACGGGCGCCTTCGGCTGCATCCGCGGCGACGAAACCACGGTCCAGAACGCGGGCGACCCTGGCAGCCAGCCGTGGGTGACCGGCGTCGGCGGCACCTCGCTCGAGAGCGACAACCCGGGCACCAACGAGCACCCGGGCACGCCCGCGCGCGGCACCGAGACCGTCTGGAACGTCGACAACCTGTGCAGTGACCAGGCCCCGGCAGCCAGCAACGACGAGCAGGGCGGCTACTTCTGGTGTGCCTTCTCCGGCGCCGGCGGCGGCGGCGTGAGCGACGTGTGGGGCCGGCCGTACTACCAGCGCGGGCCCGGCGTCGGCCACAGCGCGTTCCGGGAGACACCGGACGTGTCGGCCAACGCTGACGAGTACACCCCGTACGCGGAGTACTGCACCGGGAACGACTCGACTGCGTACAGCGTGTGCGCGACGTTCAGCGACTCGCAGCCGGTCCCCGGCTGGTTCGGCATCGGCGGCACCAGCCTGTCCTCGCCGCTGTGGTCCGCGCTGATCGCCGACCGCGACAGCTACCAGGGACACCGCACAGGCAACATCAACCCGCTGGTGTACCTGCTGCTGAACACGGGTGCGAGCCGGTACTTCAACGACATCACCGGCATCGGGCCGCTCCAGCAGGCCGCGACCAACAACGGCCTGTACCCGGTGACGCCCGGCTATGACCAGGCCACCGGCGTCGGCAGCCCGAAGTTCGCAGCCTGGATCACTGGCTGACGGATGAGTTGCCAGCGGGGGCCGGCCCGCAGGGCCGGCCCCCGCTGGCGTGCGCCCCGTCTGCCAGGCGAACTGTCAGCTCCAGGCGGCAGCTATCAGGCCGCCGGCGAGCCTGGCGGGCGTTGCGCCGGCATGCGAGACGTACAGGTCGTGCCCGGCCAGGTAGAGCAGCCACTTGCCGTCAGCGGTGACGGCGAGGCTGGTGTGCTCGAGGCTGACGAACCCGATCGCGACCTGGCGCACGAGCACGCCGGCCGGATCCACTTCCCACATCAGCCTGGAGGTGTTCTGCGTCGGTACCCCGCCGCAGCAGGCGCGGCTGACGAAGAGGTCGCCGTCGGGCAGGTACACGCCCTCGCGCAGATAGCTGCGCTGCCTGGCGGGCTTGCCGGTGACCGGCACATAGGTCGTGCCTGGGCCAGTAAGGTAGCTCTTCGCGACCCCGGCATCGACCAGGACAAGGTTCCAGCCCTCGTTGTCCTGGAACGCGGAGACCGACACCGCCAGGTGCTTGCTGTCCGCCGCCCAGGACAGATGCGAGATCGGCGCGGGCAGCGTACTCGCGGCCTGGCTGGCGGGGACCTGGGGCAGCGTGGTCACCGCTCCGGTGGCCAGCGCCCTGATGTCCAGCCGGTAGCGCGGCACCAGGTTGGGGGTGCTCGGGAAGCAGCCTTGCCGCTCGCTCGGCTCGGTCGCGTAGGCCAGCTTCGTGCCGTCCGGGCTGGCGGCAGGCAGGATCCCCGCCGCGACCTCGCTGACGCCGCCGCCGGCGAGGGGCACCGACTCGACCTCGTCGGCGCAGCCCTTCTGGACGGCGAAGAAGACAAGCCCGTGTGAGACAGAGATCTCGTCGCCGACCACATGCCGCGGCACCAGGGTGCGGCTCAAGCCGCCGGTTGCCGGATCCAGCGTGACAAGCGCCCCGCCGGAAGTCACGGCGACCATGGCGGGAGGCACCGCCGTCTGACTGACCGGAGTGGCCGAGGCCGACGGCTGAGCCGTGGTGGTGATGGTGATGGTGGGGGCCGCCGCGGGCTGGCCGTGAGTGCAGGCAGACAACGCGGCGGCCAGGCTCATCGCACCCAGGATCGCGCAGGCGCGCAGAGTAACTGACATGGGACCCGATGGTGCCATCCCGCTTATGCGGCCGGCAATACGCTGCGCGACCGGTGCGTCAGCTTCCCAGCGAGGCCGCGATCCGGCACACCGCCTCGGCGAGCAGTTCCGGCGACGTGCCCATGTTCAGCCGGGCGAATCCGCGCCCCTGGGTGCCGAAATCCGGCCCCGGGCTCAGCGCGACCCGGCCGCGCTCAAGGAACACGGCGGCGGGATCGTCGCCTGCTTCGAGCCGGCGGCAGTCCAGCCACGCCAGGAAGCTGGCCTGTGGCCTGCGGTACCCGACGCCGGGCACGTGCCGATCGAGCAGCGCGCGTAGCACGGAGGCGTTCGCGTGGATCTGCGCGACAGCCGCGTCCAGCCAGTGCCTGGCGTTGCGCAGCGCGGCCACCGACGCCAGCACGCCAAGGTTTGACGGGAGCAGGGCCTCCCAGCGTTCCGCCAGGATCGCCGCGGCCTGGCCGGACCCGGCGATCGCGACGCCGCACTTCAGCCCGGGGATGTTCCAGCCCTTTGACGCCGAGCTGAAGACGACCGCCTGCCGTGCGGCCGGGTGGTCGAGCGTATGGAACGGCACGTGCGCCGCGCCGGGCAGGACCAGCGGTGCATGGATCTCGTCCACCAGCACCGAGACACCCCTGCGCGCGCAGATCTCCGCGATGGCCGTCAGCTGCGCCGTGGACCAGACCCGTCCAACCGGGTTGTGCGGATTGCACAGCAGATAGGCGCCAACGCCCGGCCGCGCGAGCGCGGCGTCGAGAGCCTCGAGATCGAGGTCGTACACCCCGGCGGGCCCGGCCAGCAGCGGCGCCTCCACTACCTGGCGGCCGAGCAGTTGCAGCCGGAAGAAGAATGGCGCATACACGGGCGGGTTGATGACAACGCCCGCGCCCGGCGCCGTCAGCGCCTGGACGACCTCCGTGATGCCCGTCATCACGTCGGGTATCGCGTATATCAGCCCGGGATCCGGCTGCCAGCCGAGTCGCTCGGCGGCAAACTCCGCGAACGCCGCGCCGAGCTCGCCGATGTGCGCGTAGCCGCAATCGCTGTCCGCGAGCGCGGCGGCGATGGCTTCGGAGATTTCCGCCGCGATGTCGAAGTCCATCTCCGCGACGAAGGCAGGCAGCACGTCTGCCGCATGCGTCCGCCACTTGAAGCTCTTGCGCCTGCGCAGGCGGTCCAGGGCGCAGTCTCCCAGCAAGGTGTCCATTTAGCGATGTTACGGCCCGGTCGCTGTGACGCCCACGCCACCGCAGGCAGGCCGCCGTCCGCCGCCGCCCCGGCCCCGGCCCCCCAGCCCATCATTCAATGCTTCGATTTGGTATTATCCGATATCGTAATTTACGAAACCGAAACGTTGGAGGAAAGCACATGCCCCCTGGCACCGGAGCAGACGGCCGGCCGGGCGCCGTGATCGCGGCCTTGCAGCGGGCCACGCACGTGACGCTGCACGCGGTTGCGGCACGGCTGACCGATTTTGGCCTGACGGGATCCGAGCAGAACGTGCTGGCGGCCCTGGACGGCGGCGTCGTAAGCACGGTCGGTGAGCTCGTCACCGCGACGGGCACCAGGCCGTCGACGCTCACCAGTGTCCTCGACCGGCTCGAGCAGAAGCACCTGCTGGTGCGCGACGTCGACTATCAGGACCGCCGGTCGGTCCTCGTCAGCCTGACGCCGACCGGGCAGGACGCGGCGGCCGCGGTGCTGGCGGTGACGGCCGACATCGAACAGTCGGCCCTCGTCGCGGTCGGCAAGCGGCAGCTGGAGGGATTCTTCGCCGTCGCACGCGCACTGGCCGAGGTGGCTCCGTGACCGCGCGAGAATCCGGAGGTTACCGCGGGTCCGCGCACGCGCACCACGGCGCCATGCCGGCCGAGCTGACCGAGCTGCTGGCCGAGGTCGTGCCGCCAGGCGGCGGATTCGGTCACCGTCAGCACGTGCACCTCGCTTACCTGGCGGTGCGAAGGCACGGCGCCGGCGCCGCGGACCGGATGAGCGCCTGGCTGCGGCACATCGCCGGGTACGAGCGGGCGCCGCAGAAGTTCAACGCCACCATGACGCGCGCCTGGACCGCGCTAGTCGACCATCACCTCGAGGCCGATGACGACACCGCCGACTTCGCCGGGTTCGCCGCGCGGTATCCCGCGCTGCTGGACAAGCGCCTGCTGGCCCGGCACTACAGCCCGGCGGCGCTCGCCTCTACGGCTGCCAGGACCGGCTGGCGGGAGCCGGATCTGCTGCCGTTTCCCTGGTCGAGCTGACCGGGCCTGATGTACACGTACGCGTACTCAGCTCGACTCTTCGGCGGCAGCACCAACTTCGGCGCGCGGGTCGCGGCTGCCAGGTACTCGCTGTCGCAGCGAGGTTCTGGTCAGATGGAGTCATGGCGGTGACTCACCACGCGGGCCGGTGGACGCTGGATGACAGGTTCATCTCGCCGTGGCACTACCTGCCCGTCGACGTGCCGGACGGGGCATGCGCCCTGCGGGTCGAGCTGGAGTACGAGCGCTCCGGCGCGGTCATGGACCTCGGCTGCTTCGGGCCGTCCGGCTTTCGCGGCTGGTCGGGAGGTGCGCGGCGTGCGTTCGTCATCACCGCCGGCGCGGCGACTCCTGGCTATCTGCCTGGCGAGCTGGAGCCGGGTACCTGGCAGGTCGTAATCGGCCTGCATCGAGTGCCGCCCGGCGGCGCCGAGTACACCCTGACCGCGCATACGTCGGGCACGCCTGGCGAGCTGACTCCGGACCCGGTGCCAGAGAACATGCCGCCGCTCGCCGACCGGCCGGGGCAGCGCGTGCTGCCGGCGGTCGCCGGGCGCCGCTGGCTCGCTGGCGACATGCACACGCACACCGTGCACTCCGACGGCGCGATGACGGTGCCGGAACTCGCCCGTTTCACGGCGGGCCGCGGACTCGACTTCGTCGCCGTCACCGACCACAACACGATCAGCCACCACGCGGAGCTCGCGGCGGCCGCCGCCGTGCACGGCATCGCGCTCATTCCCGGGCAGGAGGTCACCACCGAGTCGGGGCACGCGAACGCGCTCGGCGACATCGGCTGGATAGATTTCCGCGAGCCGGCCGACGCGTGGCTCGACGCGGCCGAGCAGGCGGGCGGGCTGCTCTCGGTTAATCATCCGATCGGCGGGCAGGTCAGCTGGGCGGCGCCGATGAAGCGGCGGCCGCCGCTGATCGAGGTCTGGCACTGGAGCTGGCTGGACACGCGCTGGACAACCCCGCTCGGCTGGTGGCTGGCGTGGGATCCGGATGCAATCCCGGTAGGCGGCAGCGACTGGCACCGGCCGGGCTCAGACGCGCCGCCGGGCTCCCCGACCACGTGGGTGGCGGCGGAGGAACCAGAGGCCGCCGCCATTCTCGACGCAACCGCGGCCGGGCTCACCGCGGTGTCGGCGAGCCGGGACGGCCCGGTACTGCTGCGGATCGAGGACGAGCTGGTCGCGAGCGAGGCTGACGGGCTCATCCTGGCCGGCCCCGAGGGCCCGAAGGCAAGGATCCGCGGGCGGCTGGCCAAGTTCCCCGCCGCCGACGGCTGCCACCGGATCGTCGACCTCACCGGGGCTACCGTCGCGCTGACCGGATAGCCGGGGCGCCGCGAGGTTCAGGCGGTGCCGGTGCCCTCCCCGTTGTCAGCGCGCCGCGTCGCGCGGCGCACCCGGTACACGAGGACCGCGGGCAGCAGCACGGCCGCGACCTGAAGGCCGAGCTCGAACGGGACGGTGCCTGCCACGGACGAAGGCACGCAGCGGTAGACCAGCGCCTGCAGCAGCGGGTAGCCAAGAAATGCCAGCAGCACGGCGAACCGCTTGCCCGCAGCCGATGCGAGCCAGGCAGCCGCGATCATCAGGAGCAGCGCCGCGGGCGCGATCGCCAGAAGGACCCTGCTTGCATAGAAGGCCTGCTTGATTCCGCCCCCGCCGTACGTGGCGAAGTGATACGCCGCCAGCGGCAGCAGGACCGCACCCGCCATTGCCCAGTGCGCCGGCCGCATGAGCCGGCGGCCGTGCCGCGGGCCGGGCGACGCGAGCAGCGCGACGATGACGGCCGCCGGCGCGACGAACTGGAACATGAGGCTGGCCGCTTCCGGCACGAGGATCGGGGCGGAGGGTGCGTACACGAAGTCCTCGGCAAGGAAGTAGGCGACCGTGACCGCCGCGGCCAGCGCGGCGCAGCGGCGCAGCCCGAGCAGCGCCAGCACGGCGGTTGCACCCTGGCCGGTAATGATGATGAACAAGATCGTGCCGATAAACGGGTGCACGATCCCGAAGCTCCAGGTACTGAGTCTGCCGAGGCCGATGTCCAGGCCGCCGTTGCCCGCCGCATGCGCGAGCAGGTCCTCGACGGCGTAGCTCAGGCACGTCGCCAGCAGCATCAGGACCGGGGCGATGAAGCTGAACACGGCGAGGGCGTCCCGCCAGCCGGCCTGATCGGAGAGCGCGCGGCCGGGCCTGATCCGGATCCGGGCCGCGCTCAGGATCAGGTCAGCGGTCTGGGCGAAGCCGGGCCGGTCCTTGCCCGCCGGTGCCGCGGCGAGCAGCACGCCGAGCATCTCGTCCCCGTGCCGCTGCCGGTGCTCGACGGGGAACCACCGCAGCATCCGGCGGTAGCGGGCCTCTAGCCCGGCCGGGGCCATCAGCTGCCCGCCAGGCGCAGGCGCGCCGCCGCGGCCGCGGCGTTCGCGCGCAGGCGCGCGGTCTCGGCGGCCAGGGCGGC
>Ga0335078_10006476_pt1 | contig 17323 bp, 14 predicted proteins | sample Lox_Sample_32_FD_206711 | JGI IMG/M metagenome (GOLD analysis project Ga0335078, IMG submission 206711) | Soil microbial communities from Loxahatchee National Wildlife Refuge, Florida, United States - Lox_Sample_3.2 | ecosystem: Environmental > Terrestrial > Soil > Wetlands | place: USA... | reverse complement strand
CAGTTCCTGCAATGCCTTCTGGTCTAGCCACAATGCGGGGCGCTCCCACCCGAACGACGCCCATGCCGGGTCCAGCCATCGCAGGTCGAGCGAAACCCCGCTGTCGTCCTCGTTGAAGCTGTAGGAGATGGGCAACTCGCGTTCCGTGAGTGTGATGTCTGTCTGGATCGACCCGGAACGGTTCCGCCACGCGTGAACAAGTGCAAACGCGTTGGCTACTAGCACGATGGCTGCGGCCCCCAGCAGCGAGGCTCGTTTCATGCGAGGACTCCTCTCTGTGCCATCTGATTGCGCAGGCGTTTGAATATTAGCACCAGAGCGATACCCAGCGCGCCGATAACTGCGAAAAACAGATACTTTGGCATCCAATCCCACAGGAGGTGGTAGAGCCGCGTGAACAAGAAAATCACAAACGAGGCAGCGGACACGTTCACCACGCCGTTCCACTGCCGCCTGATGCCGAGCCAAATGGCGCCAGTCGATGTCAGAAGGCCTGCCAATTCATAGAGGCGCTCGACGTCCTCGTGACGAAACGGCAGGTAACTGGGGATGCCCCAATCAGCCAGAGAAAGCACGCACAGGAAGAAAACGATCACACCCGTGAGTCTGTAGACAGGCGGGAAGTCCGTATGTCGCTGGTGGCGAATTGCAGTTGACACGCAGAAGACTAGAAGAGCCACAAGCGCGACCAACTCGGGGCGTTCACCGAAATCGAACCAGCGATAGCCGAAGGCGGCTGTTACCGTAGCGGCGCCGTAGGAAATCAAAAAAAGCAAGCCAATCGCCAGCAATATCCGCAGGCCATAGCGGTATGCGACGACGAGCGCGAAGGCGCCCCATGCAAGTAGCGCCCTCTCGGTAGAGGTGATGTTGAAAATGCTGCCCAACACGGCCAGGTCCATCACGAACGAGGCGAACGCCACCAGCGCAAGCAGGCCCGTAAAGTAGAGTGTTCGTTCGCGTGTGGACGCGAATTCGGCCGCACCGAGAGCAATGAGAGGCACCATCATCACAATCGCCACCTGCAGGAAGGTCCCGAAGTTGCCCCAATAGCGCATAAAAAACAGCACGACCGCGGCACAGATGGCGATGCCGCCTAGCGTGGAGGCAATGCGCATGCCCCACGACGCGCGTTTTTGGGAAATATTCGTGTCTACGTCGAACTGCTGGGCGAGCTCCGCGATCTGCGCCTGCGCCCAATCGTCAAAACGCTGTTGCTGTTCCGGCGTCAGATCCAGGACCCGTTGCAGTTCAGGGGTTGCTAGTTCCTGCTGCAATAGCCGAATGCGATCGGCGGATTGCTGGGCCTCGGACTGACTCTTAAGAGGAGGCCGTCCTCCGATTTCTTCCATTGCTCGATTCTACCTGCTTGCATCCTCGTTGACATAACCCGTCTGCCGGACTTAGCAGGCAGAATCTCACCGGGATGCATCTACGGGTCGGCCGTCCGCCAAAGTGTAAATGTCTTGCCGCGCGTCGCCCAGTTCGTCGCTCCAGGCCTGCGATACGTCCCACGGCCAGAACGCGCCCGCTTCATCTTCATCGGACCGGACGACAATCAATTGGACGCGCCCGGGCGGCAGGTCCCGTGGTGCTTCAGCGTGGATGTGATGGTCGTCGTCGATCTCGCCCACTATGCCGATGGCTCGCATCTGGTTAGTCCTGCTCCCACCAGTTTGCCACAACGACCAGGGTCCACCGGCCCTGTTTAGAGCCTGGCGCTTAGCTGAGAGCCCCTTCGAAATGGTAGGGACGGGCAGATTCGAACTGCCGACCTGTCGCTTAGGAGGCGACCGCTCTATCCATCTGAGCTACGTCCCCGTAGGAGAGCTTCCTTGATTCTAAATCACTCCGGCGCCCAACGCGTCCTCTCCAAGCAACCACCCCAATCTCCCCGCCACGCCGCCCAGCGTCTGCAGCGAGAACGGGCGCCGGCGATTCTTGCGCTCCAGTTTCGCGACCGTTAATCGCAGCGCAGCGCAGTCATGGGATCCACGCGGGCGGCGCGGCGCGCTGGCACGTACCCGGCGGCAAGGGCAGATGACGTGAGCGCCAGCCCGGCGATGGCGAAAGCCCAGGGGTCGGTGGGGGTGACCCCGAATAGGAAGCTGGCCGCAAACCGAGACAGCCCCGCGGCGGCAAACCCGCCCACCAGGCAGCCCGCCGCCAACAGCAGCGCTGCCTCGCGCAGCACCAGCGCGACGATGTCGCCGCGCGTGGCGCCCACCGCCATACGCACCCCGATTTCGCTGCCGCGCCGCGACACCTGGAACGCCAGGATCCCGAAGATTCCCAGGCAGGCAACCATCAGCGCCAGCAAGCCGAAGAATCCGCCGAGCGTCGCCATCATGCGCTCATTCAGGGTCGATTGGTTCACCTGATCTTCGAATGTTTGTGGGTGAAAACCACGCATCGCCCTGTCGATCTGCGGCATCGCGCGCTCCATCAGCGGCGCGAGGCGCATCGGGTCGCCGCTCGAAACCCGCGCCATGTACGTGTACCCCATCGGCTGCCACCTTCCCGGCTCGGCGCTCTGCTGCTGCACCCATTCCATATACATCTCGCGCGCGGCGCCCTTGCGCAGGTCCTGGTATTTCGTGTCCCCCGCCACCCCCACAATCTCGTACGTCACGTTGTTACACGTGACGTGCTTGCCGAGCGGCGCCTGCCCCGCCAATAGCTCGCGCACAAAGCTCTCGTTCACGATGGCCACATGGTTCGCGCTGCTCTCGTCACGTTCCGCAAAATCGCGGCCCAGCAGAATCGGTGTGCCGGTCACGCGGAAATAGCCCGGCGCAATCGCGTTGATTAACGTCGTGTCGTCCTCACCCGGCCGGAAAATGTGGCCCTCCACCGCTATCTCGCGGTCCCATTCCCCACCGCCCAACGGCACTACGTTGGCGGCGCTCGCGGCCACCACTCCGGGCATCTGGCGCAAGCGATCGAGAATCGAGTTCTGTATCTCCCGGCTGCGCGTGGCGGGGAAATGATGCTTCGACAGCACATCCACCAGGAAGACGCCGCCTGTCTGCATGCCGGTGTCGACGGTATAAAGCTTCACCAGCGAGCGGATGAACAGGCTCGCGCCCACCAGCAGCGTCATCGAGATCGCCAGTTGCGCCACCACCAATAGCCGCCCCAGATGCCGATGGCCGCCGCTGCGAACTTCCTTCAGCGCGGGGTTCACGTTCGCCCTTGCTGCGCCGAGCCCGGGAGCGAGCCCGCCGAGCACGCACACCGTGAGCGAGACCGCGCCCGTGAAGGCGAAGATGCGCCAGTCCGGCGAGGCTTTTAGCGTAAGCGAATCTCCGTTGGCCATCATGGTGATCAGCATGCGGCTGAACCATTGCGCCGCGCCGAATCCGGCCGCCGCTCCGCACACTGCCAGCAGCAGACTCTCCGCCAGGAACTGCCGCACCAGGCGCCCGTTGCCCGCGCCCAGCGCCCGCCGTACCGAGATTTCGCGCTGCCGGGCGGTGGCGCGCGCCAGCATCAGCCCTGAAAGATTGGCGCATGCCAGCAGCAGCACCAGCGCCACCATTCCCATCAGGATCGTCAGCGGTTTGATGAATTGGTCTCGCAGGCGGTTCATGCCGGCCGCGCCCGAAAGCGCCGCGGCCCTCTGCTGGAGCACCTGCTGCCGCTCAAACGGCGCCGGAATCGTCGCCGCACGGTCGTGAAGCCACGGCTCAAAAAGCGCAGTCGCCTCGGCATTGACCCGCTCTAGCGAAACACCGGGCTTCAGCCGCGCCATCATCCCCAAAAAGTTGATGCTCCAATCGCTCCGCCATTCGCCGTTCCCTCCATTCAATGCGTTCAGCATCGAGAGCGGCGCCGCGAAGGAATGCGTGCGCCAGCGCGCCGTCCCCTCGAACCCCTTCGGCTCCACTCCCACGATCGTCAGAGTCGTGGTGGCATAGGTAAGCCGCGCCCCGATCGCAGACGGGGCGAGTCCAAAGCGCCGCCGCCAATAGTCATAGGAGATGACCGCTACCGGCGTGGGCACGGCATCGTCCTGGGGCGTCAACAATCGGCCGGCCGCAGGCGCCAACCCCAGCACACTGTAATATTCGCCCGAAACCGCGGCGCCGTGAACGTCTTCATCATCGACGCCGTCGATGGTGATCTCGTGGCGGATGGGCATTTCTACGAACGACCCTGAAATCGACGACAGCCGGTCGTGAAAATACCGGAAGAGCGGGAAAGATACCGCGCAACTGCCGCAGTCCTCCCTCACCCGTGCGATCTGTACCATCTCGCCCGGAGCGCGCACGGCTGCCATCGGCCGCAGCATCACGACGTCAATCAGGTTGAAAATGGCGGTGTTGGCGCCGATTCCGAGAGCCAGCGTAAGCACCGCGCTGGCCAGGAAGCCTCGACTGCGGCGCAGCGTGCGCGCGGCGTACACCAGATCCTGGCGCAGGTCTGCAAGCCAGCGTGGGCGGTGAATGTCGTTCAGATCTTCTTCGATTTGCGTGGGGCCCCCGAATTCGACGAGCGCGCGCCGCCTGGCCTCGACCGGATCGAACCCCTGGGCGATGTAGTCCTGGGTCCGGCGGTCGAGGTGATAGGCGATTTCGCGGTCCATCTTTCACTCCACCGTGCGCATGATCAGCGCGACCGCGCCCGCCAGCCGGCCCCAATTCGCGGCTTCCGCATCCAGTTGCTTCCGGCCGGCCCGCGTCAGCGTGTAGAATTTGGCCTCGCGGCCCGTTTCCGAAACGCGCCACCCGGCTTTCAGCCAGCCGCGTTTTTCCAGGCGATGCAGCGCCGGGTAGAGCGACCCCTGCTGCACCTGCAGCACTTCCCGCGAGATCTGCTGGATGCGCTGCGCGATCCCGTACCCATGGGCCGGCTCCAGCGCAACGATTTTCAGCACCAGCATGTCGAGCGTCCCCTGCAGCAGGTCGGATTTCTCGGATGCCATGATGCTCTACATATATACCTTTCATATGTAGAATGTCAAGGTGTGTGCCCGATGCTTTGGTGCCGCTAGGCAGCGCCGCCGGCGCGGGAATCCGGGAAGCAATGGTTGCGCTGCGATTTCTTGAGCCCACGCCCAACCGCGATCGGGCTTTGTGCCGGCGACAGGCCAGGGCCGGAGCCCCGCGCCGCTGGCAGGCCGCGTGCGCCTGAGCTACCTCCCCGGGTCCTTCTCCTTGTGCCTGGCTAGCCCTTTGCGCCCAATGTCGCGGCGGAAGTGCGCACCCTCGAAGTGAATCGCCTCCACTCCCCGGTATGCCCGGCCAACGGCTGCCGCCAGATCGTCGCCCCCTGCCGTGACGCCCAGCACCCGCCCGCCCGCCGTCTCGAGACCGTGCGCCCCGCCGCGCGTTCCCGCATGAAATACCACGCTCCCCAGTGCCTCCGCGTTCGCAATTCCGCTGATCGGCTTGCCCGTTTCATAAGCGCCCGGATAACCGGCCGATGCCATCACCACGCACACGCTCGGGCCGGCGCGCCACTCGAGCCGCGTCCCGGCCAGACGGCCTTCCGCCGCGGCCGCGAGCGCGGGCAAGAAATCGCAACCCATGCGGTGCATCAACGGCTGCGTCTCCGGATCACCCAGCCGCACATTGAATTCGAGCACCTTCGGCCCGTCCGCGGTCATCATCATGCCTGCATAGAGGAAACCGGTGAAGCCGGTCGCCTCCACCGTCGGATAAATCACCCGATCGAGAATCTCCTCCGCCTGGCCCGCGCTGAGAATAGCCGCGTCGCAGTAAGCGCCCATTCCGCCCGTGTTCGGCCCGCGATCACCGTCGAACACCGCTTTGTGATCCGCGGTGGCGGCCAGCGGTACCGCGTCCCGCCCGTCGCACAGCGCAATGAAACTCACTTCCTCGCCGCGCAGGAATTCTTCGATCACCAGCCGCCCGCGCAGCGACCCCAGCGCCTCTTCCGCCTGCGCCCGGTCCTGCGCCACCACTACCCCCTTGCCCGCCGCCAGGCCGTCGGCCTTCAACACCACCGGAAAGCCAAAACGGTCGAGCGCTTTGCGCCCGTCCGCTTCGTTGTCCACGGTGACGAATGCCGCCGTCGGAATGCCCCTTTGTATCAAAAAGTTCTTTGCGAAAATCTTGCTGCCCTCCAACTGCGCGGCTTCGCGGCCCGGGCCCACAATCCGCCGGCCGGCGGCGCGGAACCCGTCTGCCAACCCCGCCACCAGCGGAGCCTCCGGTCCCACCACCGTCAGGTCCGCGCCAATCTCCTCCGCCGCGGCCAGCATCTCCGCCGGCTCGGCGCTCTTCATCGGAACGCAGGTCGCGATGCCCGCCATCCCCGGATTTCCCGGCGCCGCGAACACTTCCGCACCCGGCGACTGTGCCAGCTTCCAGGCCAGCGCGTGCTCCCTGCCTCCACTGCCGATCACCAGAACTTTCATCTCGTTTGCACCATTAGAATAGTAGCAATGCGCGAACGCTACGACGTCGTCGTCATCGGCGCCGGCCACGCCGGGTGCGAGGCCGCCCGCGCTGCCGCGCGCATGGGTCTGAAGACCGCCATGGTCACTATGAACCTCGACCTGATTGCGCAGATGTCGTGCAACCCGGCGATTGGCGGCATCGCCAAGGGGCACCTGGTGCGCGAGATCGATGCCCTCGGTGGCCTCATGGGCGAGGTCGCCGACGCGGTGGGAATCCAGTTCCGGCTGCTCAATACCAGCCGCGGCCCTGCCGTCTGGTCGCCGCGTGCCCAAATGGATAAGAAAGCCTACCGCGTTCGCATGCGCGAGGTCCTTGAGCAGGAACCCAATCTGCACATCAAGCAAGCGGAGGTCGCCGCCCTGACCATCGATGCCGGCCGCGCCACCGGCGTCGCTTTGCGAGACGGGCGCACCATCGAGTGCGGCGCCGTCATCGTCACTACCGGGACATTTCTGAACGGCCTGGCGCACGTGGGCGAAGCCCGCTACAGTTGCGGCCGCAACGGCGAGGCACCCTCGCAACTCTTGGGCGATCAGTTGCGTACCCTCGGTCTGAACTGGACCCGTCTCAAGACCGGAACGCCGCCCCGCCTCGACGGCCGCACCATCGACTTGTTCCAGTTTGAGCCGCAACCCGGCGATGCCCAGCCCACACCGTTCTCCTTCCTCACCGAGCGCATCGATCGCGCCCAGATCCAGTGCTTCATCGGCTACACCACCGAGGAAACTCACCGCATCCTCCGCGAGGCGATTCCGCGTTCTCCCCTCTACAGCGGCCAGATCGAGGGTGTCGGTCCGCGGTATTGTCCATCCATCGAGGACAAGATCGTGAAGTTCCCCGACAAGTCGCGTCACCAGATTTTTCTCGAACCGGAAGGCGTTGACACGAACGAGGTGTACGTCAACGGCATGTCCACCAGCATGCCCATCGACGTGCAGGCGGCCATCGTGGCATCGATTCCCGGCCTCGAACACGCGGAAATGATCCGGCCCGGCTACGCGATTGAATATGATGCGATTGACCCGCGCCAACTGGCGCACACGCTCGAGGTGAAATCCATTGCCGGCCTCTACCTGGCGGGCCAGATCAACGGGACATCAGGTTATGAGGAGGCCGCCTGCCAGGGCTTGATCGCCGGAATCAACGCCGCCGCTAAATTGGGTGGGAGAGCGCCCGTGATCGTCGGGCGGGGCGAGGGCTACACCGGAATCCTCATCGACGACCTCATCACCAAGGGCGCCGATGAGCCTTACCGGATGTTCACCTCCCGCGCCGAGTTTCGCTTGCACCTCCGCATTGACAACGCCGACACCCGGCTGACTCCGCTCGGGCGGCGCGCCGGCCTGGTCACCGATCAACGTTGGGACGCCTTCCGCCGCAAGCAGAAACAGTATCAGATCCTCAAGCAATCGCTCGAAAACCACCGGTACGGCCAGTGGTTGAAGCGTCCCGAGGCGCGCATTGCCGAAGTCTCCGACTGGGTTCGAAAAGTACTCGGAGAGGAGGCGATCCCTGCCGTCCTCACCACCGTCGAAACCGAAACCAAGTACAGCGGCTACATCGGCCAGCAGGAACGCCAGATGGAGCGCCTCAAATCCGCCGAACGGCGATCCATCCCTCCCGACTTCGGTTTCGATGGAATTCCCGGCCTGTCTCGTGAGATCCGCGACAAACTCACGAGAGTCCGCCCCGCCACTCTCGGCCAGGCGGGCCGCATTCCCGGCGTCACGCCCGCGGCAATCGCCGTCCTCGATGTCTACCTGGGTCTCAGCCGTGTTTCCTGAGTTGCTCCGCAGCCGCCTCCACGGTGTTGCGGAGCTGGCAGACGTCGAGGCCAGGGCGTTGGAGTCTCATTACAATCTGTTGGTCACCTGGAACCGGGCGCTCAATCTCACGGCGATTCGGGATCTGGCTGAGGCCGTCGAACGCCACTATTGCGAATCCATTTTTCTCGCTGTGCACCTGCCCGCTGGTCCGCTGCGAATCGCTGACGTGGGCTCGGGCGCCGGCTTTCCCGGTCTTCCCGTAGCCGTGTTCCGCCCAGACTGCTTTGTCACGCTGATTGAGTCGCACCAGAGGAAGGCGGTTTTTCTCAAGGAAGCAGCGCGTTGCCTCTCACATGTGCGAGTATTGGCGCGTCGCGCCGAAGACGTCAAAGAGGAATTCGACCTGGTGATCTCTCGCGCGGTGAGTTACCGCGATTTGCTCCCGGCGCTAAAGGTTCTAGCGCCAGCCGCCGATCTCTTAACCGGAGCCGAAGTTCCGCCCGCTGTGCTGGGCTTCGCGTGGCAACCACCAGTTCCTATGCCCTGGGGAAAGCGGCGCTACCTTCGCAAGGGGGAACGGACTTAGCCGGGTTGGGAGCAGTCCTGTTGGCAGTCATGGCGGCTGTTTCACGTGAAACGGCGCTCCTCGGTGCCCTTAGCCCAGGCCGCAGCCGGTGCAGTTTCACGTGAAACTGAAACTTCAGCCGGACGAGCTTCGTGTTAGTATGGCCGCTTGAGCCGGGTATTTGCCATCGCAAACCAAAAGGGCGGCGTCGGGAAGACTACCACCGCTATCAACCTCGCCGCTTCGCTGGCAGCGAACGACCTGCGGGTCTTGGTGATCGACTCAGACCCTCAAGGCAATGCCACCAGCGGTTTCGGAATATCCAAAGACCCCGACCGTCCCAGTTTATATCACGTCCTTTTAGGCGGCACATTTCCAGAGGAAGCAACGGTTGCCACCGCGTTCGACGGCCTCTACCTGATTCCCGCCGACAAAAACCTCGTTGGCGCCAACCTGGAATTGGTGGACATCCCGAATCGCGAGTTCCGCCTGCGCGATCGCATCGCGAGCGTTCGCGGCCAATACGATTACATTCTCATTGATTGCCCGCCCGCCCTCGACCTTCTCACTCTCAACGCGCTCATCGCCGCCGATTCCGTTCTGGTTCCGATCCAATGCGAGTTTTTTGCGCTGGAGGGCGTCTCTGAGCTCATGGATACGATCGACCGGATTCGCGAGGCCTTCCAACATCCGCTGCAGATCGAAGGGATTCTGCTCACCATGTATGATGACCGCACCAACCTGACCCGGCAGGTCGCCGCCGACCTTCGGGAGTTTTTTGAGGACGAGGTGTTTGCGACCATCGTTCCGCGCAGCGTACGGCTGGCCGAAGCGCCCAGTTTCGGTAAGCCTATCCTCGCTTACGACCCGCGCTCGAAAGGCGCCGAAAGCTACATCCGGCTTGCCAAGGAAATCCTGGACCATGAACAAAGCAGAGAATCCCCGCAAGGCGCTCGGTAAGGGCCTTGGTGCTCTGCTGCCGACCCGGCAGATCCACCACCCCGCACCTCCCGAGGCCCTGCCTGAGGACGCGGCGCTCGCCCTCGCGATCGATAGTATTGACCCTAATCCACTCCAACCACGGCGTGTGTTTCAAAGCGACCGCTTGTCTGAGCTGGCTCAATCGATTCGCGCCAACGGTATCATTCAACCGCTGGTGGTTCGGCGCTCCGGCGAGCGTTACCAGTTGGTTGCCGGTGAACGCCGGTGGCGCGCGGCAAAACTGGCTGGCTTGGTATCCGTGCAGGCCGTGGTTCGTGAAATTCCCGATGATCGCTTGCTGGAGATCACTCTCATCGAGAACCTACAGCGCGAAGACCTGAACCCCATTGAAACCGCGGTGGCATTCGCCCGGCTGGGCAGCGAGCTCCACCTCAACCCCGACCAGATTGGACAACGCACCGGCAAGGACCGCACCACCATCATCAACTTCCTACGCCTCCTGCAACTCCCGGCAGACATCCAACAGCTGGTTTCCGAACGCCGTCTCTCCGCTGGCCACGCCCGCTGCCTGTGTTCCCTTCCCACCGTCGAGCTCCAGAGAGAAGTCGCGGAAAAGGCGGTTGCCCAGGGGTGGTCGGTGCGCCAGACTGAGCGCACCACGCAGCGCATGCTGGAAAGCCGCAAGCCTAAGCACGTTGATGAGCTCGACCCCAACGTCAAGGCCGCGATACAGGAGCTCGAGCGCGCCCTCGGTACCAAGGTCCGCATCGTCGAGAAGGCTAAGCAAAAAGGCCGTATCGAAATCGACTATTATTCTCCCGAAGACCTGGATCGCATCTACACGGTGATCGTCGGTCCGCCCTCGTAGCATGAGATGTGGCGCGCGGCTCTACGGAAATCGGGTGACAGTGCGGTTCCGATGGGCAGCCCCTTCCCGCATGATAAGGTCAAAGAACCATGCATCAGGATGATCGTCCGGGCAGCCGAAGCAGCGGCCGCCGCTACGTTCGGGTGCGCCGCGTCGATGAATGCGGCACCCTCGATGAGCTGTTCACCCATTGTCTGCCCGCCTTCGGAGGCGCATATCTGCGCCGCATCTATCAGATTCTAGACCGAGCCATCGGCCAGGGCTGTCCCCTTACCCTTGCCGTGGCTGGCCCCGTCACGGTGTCCGGCCAACATCAGACCTGGATGATTCCGCTTCTCGAAGCCGGATGGGTGGCATACCTGAGCACTACGGACGCGGTTTGCTATCACGACGGACACCGCAGCCTGGAGGCTCACCGCTCCGGCCCCATCCACGAAGTTCCCATCGCGAGCGACGATGCGGCGCTGCGCGAAGAAGGCACAATTCGCGTCACTGACATGGCTTTCGACGAGGCGGTTCTGCTCGACCAGGACCGATTCCTGAGCGCGGTGCTGGCCGGTCCCGAGTTTCAACGCAAAATGACGGGCACCGAGTTGCGGCACCTGTTGGGCAAATACTATGCCGCAGAGGAGCAACGTCACTCGGTCTCGCCGGGCCTGCTATCCACGTGCTGGCGGCTGGCCATCCCGATCTTCGTTGGCGCGCCCGGCGATGGCAGCGTGTTTCTCAATTCCATGAAGCTGTGGGCGATGCGCCAGGCAGGCCTGATTCCGGACTACGGCTTTGATCTCGACTTACACGCAGAAGTCTTCGAGGCGTGTGCGTATCATCGCTGGGGACTCTTCGACCACCCGGCTCACGCGCTCGCCACGATGATTCTGGGAGGCGGCGTTCCCAAGAACTACAATCTTCAGCCAGAGCCCGCGTTGGGCCAGGTGCTCGGCCTGCCCAATGTGCGCGGCTATCAATTCGACGTGCAGATCGTGACCGCGCCGGTCACCGATGGCTCGCTCTCTTCCTGCCCGCCCGCTGAAGCGGTGACCTGGGGCAAAGTCGATAAAGAGACCTACATGCAAACTACCGAGAGCATGCAGGCCGACTATTCGCTCATCATGCCCTTCCTGGTCAAAGCGCTCCTGGACAACCGAAGCAGATACCAGCGCATGGTGGAAGCCGAGGGCGAAGCTACGGTCTTTGCGCGGGAGCCAAAGGCCCGGGGCTACCTGCGATCGCGCGATGGTTATCGCTTGTTTCAAGCGCGCGGCGAGCTGTGCGAGCGTCTCACCGCCGATGTGCGGCAGAATCGGGAGTGGCTTCTCGAAACCCTCCGCTACCCGCTCGCCGTTTAGTTTGTCTCGGAAAAAGCTACCAACGCTCGTGCACCAGCGGGCGGATCCTCGCGTCGTAGATGCCGCGAATGGCGGCCATCGTCTCACCATCAAGCGCCGAGAGATCCGACGCCGCACAATTCTCGGCGACCTGTGCCGGACGTTTGCCGCCGGGAATCACGCACGACACCGCCTCATCCATCAGAATCCAACGCAGCGAAAACGGGGCCATGCTCACGCCCGGCGGCAGCAGACGCCGGATCTCTTCCACCGCTTCCAGTGCCACCTGGTAATCCACGCCCGAAAAGGTCTCGCCCACGTCGAAGGCCTCGCCATGGAGGTTGAAGTTGCGGTGGTCGTCGGGGGCGAACCGGGAATCGCGTGAAAGCTTGCCGCTGAGGAGGCCGCTGGCGAGCGGAACGCGCGCCAGAATGCCGACGCGGCGCCGCCGTGCCTCGGGAAAGAACAGTTCCGCGGGGCGCTGGCGAAAGCAGTTGAAGATGATCTGCACCGTCTGCACGTTGGGAAACTCGATGGCTTTCAGCGCCTCCTCGACACGCTCAACGCTCACCCCGTAGAACCGGATCTTGCCCGCCCTCGCCAGATCGTCCAGGGCGCCGAATACCTCGGGCCGATAGTAAACGTCGGTAGGCGGGCAGTGCAATTGCACCAGATCGAGATGATCGGTGGAGAGGTTGCGCAGGCTGTCCTCCACGAAACCGGCCAGGTTGCGAGTGTTGTAGCCGTCCGCGGTGTGCGGTGAGAGCCGCCGCCCGGCCTTGGTTGCGACTACGATTTCCTCGCGGCGCTCGCGCCTCAGCCGCGCCACCAGGCGCTCGCTGCGGCCGTCGCCGTAGACATCGGCTGTGTCGATGAAATTGACGCCGCAGTCGACGGCCTGGTGCAGCGCCGCCATGGATTCGTCATCGCTGACGTGGCCCCATGAGCCGCCAATTGCCCAGGCGCCAAAGCTCACTTCGGAAACCTGCCAGCCGGTCCGTCCCAGCGCACGATATCGCATAAACTCAATTATGCACGCGCCGAACCAGGGGGAGCGGGGAAGCAGCAAGGATTGGTATGGAGCGCGCTAAGGCGGCGAAGCCAGTCGAACCGGGGCGTCCGGTGATAGCCTGTACTACTGGGTGCTGTCCCATGACGCTGCCCACAGGACCGTGCTCCTGATGAACCCGATCAAGATCGCACTGCTGATGATCGCTGCCGCGCCGCTAGCTTACTACGCGATCGCCATTTTCAGTGTCTGGCGCTTTTTTGGCACCGCGCGCGGCGGGGTTCCCAGCCGTTCCGATTTCACCCCCGCTGTGAGCAACTTGAAGCCGATCCGCGGCGCCGATCCGGATGCGTATGAGAACTTCGCCAGCTTTTGCCGCCAGGATTACCCCGCTTACGAACTGGTGTTTTGCGTCAGCGATCACGAGGACCCGGCGCTGCAGGTGATCGAGGAGCTGCGGCGCGCCTTCCCGGAACGGGCGATTCGCGTGCTCTATGGCGCCGGCCGGGACGCGGCCAACGACAAAGTAGCTAAGTTGGACCGCCTGGTTGGCGAGGCGGCGCATCCGGTGCTGGTGATCAGCGACAGCGATGTGCGCGTGGGCCCGGACTACCTGCGCACGGTAGTGGCGGCGCTGGCCGATCCCAAGGTGGGCGCGACGACCTGCTTCTACGTGACGGCTCACGAAAAAACCTTCGCTGACCGCCTGCATTCCACCGGAATGCTATCGGACTTTTACGCCGGCATCATCGTGGCCTGGCAGTTGGACGGGGTCAAGTTTGCGCTCGGCCCCACGATCGCGACCACGCGCGAACGCCTCGCCGGCTTCGGCGGGTACCGCGCCCTTGAGAACCTGCCCGGCGACGACCTCCTGGTGGGCCGGCTGATCGCCGAGCAGGGCCACGAAGTGAAGCTGCTGCCCTACACCGTGGAGACCGTGGCAGACTTCGCGTCGCTCGGCGAGTTGATGCAGAAGCGCATGCGCTGGATGGTGGTGATGCGGCACATGCGGCGCTGGGGACACTTCGGGCTGCTGTTCACGCAGGCGGTTCCGTGGCTGCTGGCGGCGATCGTCTTCGCGCCCGCTCCGGTGGTGCTGGCATATTGGGGCACGTACCTGGTCATGCGATGGCTGCTGACTTGGATGATCGCGGGATGGGGACTGCGGCAGCCGGGAGTTGCCGGGAAGCTGTTGCTGGTGCCGCTGTGGGACGCGGTCGCGTTCGGCATCTGGGCGGCGAGCTTCACCCGCCGCACGCTGCGCTGGCGCGGCCACGACTACGCGATTCGCGATGGCGCACTGGTGCCGGTGGCTACGCGCCAATGACGGCCGGCTGCGCGGTTTCGCGCCAGATGTGGGCGTTGAGCCGGCCGCCCAACTGCAGGCCGGGCTCGTGCAGCTCAGGGAAGGCGATAGCTGGCACGACCGTTCCAGTGGATCGGGGGCGGTCAAGCTCTCCGGAAAGGGTGCAATTAGTTACTGTCCCCGGTTCCCCGTCCGCGCGCTGCGCAGCTTCCGGTGAACCACCCGGGCAGCGAGCAGAAGCAGCGCCACGTAAAGCCCCGTCCCGACGATGCCCTTTTCTGTCAGCAGTTGAACCGGCAGGCTGAACGTTCGGCTCGCAAAGCCGGTCGTCTCCTCCGGATTGGCGCTGCCCGTCAGGAAGAGCGGCGCGTTGCCCGACCCGACTCCCCAAAGCGGCGCGGCCCGAAACACATCGGCCGACCGCTTCCAGATCTCGAGCCGCCCCTGGGTGCTGCGCACCTGCGACGTTTGGCGTGCCGTGTACGCCCTGGCGATCCCCGGACAAAGCCAATCGTCCGCAAACAGGACCGCCCCGAGTGCGCACGACGCCACGGTAGCGATTACCACGGCGGCTCGGAGCGAAATCACGCGGTACAGGGCCGCCAAACCGGCGGCGGCTACCACCAGAACGATCACCGCCCAGAACACGGCCCGCGAGCAGGAAAGCAACAGTGCAGCGAGCGCCGGAACCGGCAAGGCCACGGCTGCGAGCGCCCACCGGCGTCGCCAGCGCAGCCAGCAGAAAGCGGCCAAAGCGCAAGCGAACGGCAGCGTCATGAGCAGCAGCGTGAACCACTCGCCGGCGACCCACGGAGCGGGCGGAGAGATCAGCCGCGCGCGAAACGCCACGATATCCTGGAATCCGTTGTCTCGCAGCACACCGGCGTGCTCGTTCGCCTGCGTCAGCCCGCGCCAGGCGAGAGCCGCGCCGCCGGAACCTACCAGCAGCGAAAGCGCAGCCATTCGCGAGGCGGTTGCCGCGCTCAATGGAACGAGAAAGTAACAGGCGGCGGCGCTCGACACCACCTTGGCGAAAGGCAGGCCGTTGGCGGCGTATTGTGACACCGCCAGGGACAGCATCTCGTAAAGAAGCGCCAGCGCGACGCCCCAGTCCGTGAGAAACAACTCTGCCTTCCTGGCCATTACGGCGGCCACCGCCAAGGCTGCGGCGCTCGCCCAGAGGAGAGACGCGCCGGTGTCGAAATAGGATAGAGCCACCGCTCCTATTGGAAGAGCCAGGAACCCAAGGTCGTTGACTGGCTCGGCCCCATGCTTCATTGGCGAATCGCTTTCACTGGAGGGGAGGGGCTCGTGCGGCTTTCGACCCCTTCTGTCGTGTGGAGCGCGTGTGACGGGCGCTACCTCCCCGTTGGTTGCCCGCGAGCCGCGGCGCTGAATTGCCGCAATCAGTTGCTTCAGGGAATCATAAGTGTAGCTCCCGCTCTCCCCGGTGAAGTGAACCCTTGGCATGAGACACGAAGTTGAGGGGGTAATCGCCGTCGTCACCGGGTTTTCTCGGGTTTTCCTCCGACGAGAGGATCTGTCCGCATGTCGCGAGGCTTGGGAGTTACTTCCCGCCTGCTCCCCGACTCCGCGGCTTCTGCTTTCGGGTGAGGCATGCTTCATGACGCGACTGGCACGGGTTTCGGTTTGCCTACCGCGCGGGCCGACTGCCTTCGTCCGCCTTCGTCAAAGCACACCCTGTGATGAGCCTCAGCAGTTCGCCCAGGCCCGGATCGTCAACGGAGTATATGGGGAGCGGCATGTTGCGCACCGGCACAAGGGCGAATCGAACCTCGCGCTCCCCGCATGCATCTCCGTATGCACCCACGAATTTCGTTACCAGGTCTGGGTCCCGTGGAACTCGGTCCATATCTCGAACCCGCCTCCTGTCTTGCAACGCCTGGTCGAGCGCTTCCTCGGGTTCTGTCCAATCCCCCGGCGCAGCCAGCCGGTAGCCGATCGCAAGAGCGGGGCGTGGCTCGCCGTACCAGACCTCGCGCCGCAAACTCGACCATGAGCGGTGCACCAGCAGCGAGTCCAAGGCAGACCGCGCACGAGGGCCGAGCACACCCTGGAATTCTGCCCTATTCCCTTGGAACCAGGCCAGGACGAATTGGTCCAAGGCCTCACGCGGCTCCTTGCAGCACCCGAGCGCATACCCATAGTGAGAGACTGACACATAAGACGTAAGGCCAAGCGCTATCGCGAGCGACGTGTCCAGGTCGTTCCTCAAATACTCCAGTCTGGGATGGTCGTCCATCGACCGCAATCGAGGCAGGGCTGAGCTTCCTCGAATCTTCGCGTACGCGAACAGCAGCCACCTCGAGCCTGGGCCAAAGGTACCCGGATCACTCCGCTCGAGGTGGTCAAGCGCTGCCTCGATGGCTGGAATCGCCGCCGGACCTAATGCTACAAGGGAGTTTGCGGCCGCCCGATCGCGTTCTGGCAGCCGTCCGAAACGGGTGTCCATGGGCACCACCTCGGTGACGGGCTCGCGCGGGCGGGTTAGGAACCGAATGATCTCCTCGGCGGACCCCTGGGCCGCCTGGCCTTCGCCGATTCCTGAAGCCCCCAAGCCCAGGCCTAGAAGAGCTAAGGCACCGAGAGAAGCTAGGCGGAGCTGGAGAGATCTCGTCATTAACTTGTTACTCCGTGTTTACCGGCCACCGTGCCGCTCTTATCATGTGGTGGTGATCGTGAGCAAAAGGCCTGATTGGCCCGACCCGACGTTGTTGTGCACATCTATGTCCGTATACCACGTGAAGATCGGACACGTGACGATCTGGCTGCCAGAAATAACTGTGACAGTCAGCGTAAATGTCGCATTGTAAGTCCCAGAAAACATGGTTCTGGCCCCAAAGGGATCCGGAGCTGAGTCTGTGAGCCCAGGCGCGTCGTTGTAGACTGCGGTAGCACCGCCGTCGTCGTAGCTGACGCTGAGCGGCCCATCGGGCCCGCCGTAGCTAACGGGGGTTTGCGCGACACCATTTATGGACGATGTTGCGGACACGTTGACCCATTGCTGTTCCTGGAAAGCATAGGAGCCTGTGCCACCGCTGGCGGTAAAGTCAAAGTAGTTGTTGGTATACCAACCGAAGCCGCCATTTC
>Ga0335078_10006475_pt1 | contig 17323 bp, 15 predicted proteins | sample Lox_Sample_32_FD_206711 | JGI IMG/M metagenome (GOLD analysis project Ga0335078, IMG submission 206711) | Soil microbial communities from Loxahatchee National Wildlife Refuge, Florida, United States - Lox_Sample_3.2 | ecosystem: Environmental > Terrestrial > Soil > Wetlands | place: USA... | reverse complement strand
GATTTAGAGAGGCAGAGCGGCTATTTTGACAAACCTCGGGATTGGAACAGCATAAAAGCGAACCAGCAGTATGTTGCGATCGTGCATAGTGACAGCGACCCATTTATTCCTCAGGAGGAATTCAAGATAATAGAGAAAGCCCTGGATCCTGATATCATTCTGATTCCCAACGCGAAGCACTTTATTGAATGGGTCACCTTTCCCCAGGTCTTAAAGTACATCCGACATACCTACCCCAACGCCGGCGCCCATTTATCGACGGGGACACAACTGCCTAATCGCTGCCAAGGTCTTGAGTGTTGTCGGGAGGCGAGCCCCCAATCGTCGGGGATGTCTCGCCCCAAGCGTGCGAACAACCACTTCCGCAGTTCACCAGAGAGCCGACATTCGCTTGCGCCGCAATATCTGTCGGTGTGGGCTAGAAGCAGCCGTGAGATCAGTACGCGGAGATTTTTGGGCGCGGCGGTTGGTGCTAACGACTGGGTTTCAGCTGCGATTGCATCTCATAAGGGAAGATGTATTTCCTTATCAGTTCTGTAAATCGCACGTGCGACTGCGAAGAGAGCTGTTCGGCCGCGCCCCCACCAACCGCGGTCGAGCCGTCGGATCAGCTATTGGTCGTCAGCGTCGGAATCGGCGTCCCGCTTAGGCGTGGTGATCCGAACTGTTTCGTACTCCGTAACACGTACTACGCCGGGCACTGGCTCATCGACTACGTCGACGATCGTGTCTTCGACGATCGGCGCTTTTCCAGGTGCCATTTTTGCTGCGGGTTTCGGTGGCCTCTTTTTCTTAGCGACAGATTTCACAGCACGCGTGGGTGTTTGCCGGACCTTGGACTTCGCCTTTTTCGACTTCATCGGCCGTGCCGTCTTCTTAACGCTTACCTTGCCACGTTTCGCGCTTTTCTTGCGCGTCGCGAGCCGCTTCTTCGCTTTGGCCATAGCCGTCCCCCTGTGAAGTGTGCTGCCGCCAAGCCAATCGAAGCAGGCCATCCCCGCTAACATTATCTCTCAGCAATTCGTCACGCCACCTTTATCCTCGGCGGCTGATGCCCTCTGGCGCAGAGATCGGTGCCAAAGATAGACAAACTCGATGAGTGCGCCGCGCGGAGAGAATCGCGTACGAGCGAGCTGCGCGAGTGCCGACTGGGACAAAGGACCGTGGCGGCTGTCAGGCTGACAATTTGCTGGTGCTCACGTGTCACCGCGAGTTTGCCGCGAGCGCTCCAGGTAGATTTCGTCGGCCATCCGGCGCTAAAACCCGATTTTATCGATCCACTTGCGAAGCAGCGGCACCGGGTGGCCTGCACCATAGGAGTCGGCGACGGTACGCGTCTCATGCCCGAGCAAGGCGTACCTAATATCGACCGGAGCGCCAGCGGCCCTGAGCCTGTCCGCCGCCCGGTGCCGCAGGCTGTGAACTACCTTTCCAGCGGCGGCGACGCCGCTATCGCGCAAGAATCGATTGAGCCGCTTCGACGCGGCAGGTGGTCCGCCAGCGAACAACGGCCCCTTGATTGCCTTGGGCAGATAGGGCAGCACCACTGTCGGCAAGGGCACCCGGCGCTTCGAAGCCTCTGTCTTGGTCCCCACCACGACATACCGCACGCCGCGTTCCGTCGCTTCGCCATTGATTTGGAACGCCTCGCCGAGCCTCATGCCGGTAGCCGCGAGCAGCCGGAACAGCAATTGATCCGTTTCGCTCAGGGTGCCGAGTTTACGCCTACACACCTTCATGTCGGCTTCATCGAGTGGCAGACGACGTTCGGCGTCATCCACCCTTGGGACGATGCTGGCGAATGGGTTGAACCTTAGCGTGTTTTCCTTGATGGCGAAGTTGCATGCCGCATTGAGCCAAGCGATCTTCTTATGAATCGTCGCGGTCTTGAGACCCTCGTTTTCAAAGTGCTGTACCAGCTTGCGGCCGTCCTCGCGTGTGCATTCCTTGAGCGGCTTGCTGTTGGTGAGCGTCTTAAAGAGCGCCCAAACGTTCCGCGCCTCCCGCTCGAAATGGCCGGTTACGCCTGCATGCTTCAAGTATATTTCTAGAATGGTGTCGTCGCCGTTCTTTGTCGGCACGGCCCCACGTTGCAAACGATCCAAACGATCTAGATTGAGGAAAGGAGCACCTTTGTACTTGCGGCGCAATTCGGCGAGCGGTGCCTTGTCGGCGTGGATGAGCGCACCCATGGGCAGGTTCACAAGCTGTTGTGCCGGGCCGCCGTTCGGCTTCCGCTTAACGAGAGCGTTTTCGTCGTTGTAATAGAGCAACTCGCGTTCAGTCGCGACGATTTCCCTGGCGTCGATGCTACCGTATTCGCACATCGTCAGTCGTGTCATACGAGAGTGGTTATCAGAATCACCCCATGAATCTATTGTGGCAGGGAGATTGTCGATGACGTACTTGCGTCCCGGCGGGAGTACGTGCCACCAGGACGCTTCCAGTCGAGGACGCGCCGCTAGAAGGCGCGCCTTGTGCTCCGCGATCATGGGGAGCGCCAGAATATCGGCTTGCCGACGGTCGGATGTGCCCAACGATTTCTCGATGCGATGCACACCGGGTCCCTGGAGCTTGATGTACCAATTCGCGGAACCCGGCCGCTGAAATAGGTAGTCGGTTTTGCGCTTGACCTTGGGCATGGGGAGTCCCACTAGCGACAGCAGTTAGCGACAGTGTACCAAAGCGCGGAATTTCCCGTAAAACGCTACTTTCTGCAATGGTTTACGATCCGCTCAGCGGGTCAAGATTCCCCTCCCTTCGGGCGCGCCAATCTGCTGCGGTCCGTTCCGGCCACATGGGTTACAGATCGTACCCGGGACGGGTGACACTGGTCATGGGTGACACCGGACATCAGACATCGGCGACACCTTGGCTCGAACCGCATCATCGTTCGGTTCACCCGCCGAGCCGTGTTTCAGGTCGCAAGCCAAATTTTCAATCAAATCAATATCGTGCGGCAAGCCATTGGTAACCAGATCTTTAACGCAAGAGCAACCATTGTCCCGCATCATAAGCGACTGTGTCGGGGTTGCCAAAAATGCCGCCGGTCGATTTCGTTCATTCCTTCGAGTCTCGTCGTCAGCTTTATAAGCTCGATGACCGCTGTCGGCGCGTTCTCGCGGAAACGTGGCCGCTCATTGAGCCCGGTCTTGCGGAAGCCGTCGACGAAATCGTGGCGGTGCTTCCCGTATTGCCGTTGCTCAGGGAGACCGCTGAGCGGCATGCCGACCAAATTCGAAAGCTTGAGCTGGCGCACTTCCGCGCTTTGTTGGGCGGCAACCTTGAGCGCGAATACGCGGAATCCTGCCGGCGCACGGTCGAGCAGGAAGCCGCCATGGGATTTGATGGCCGCATCCGCAGCACTGCCGGCAGCTACGTGCTCAAGGCGGCGCTCGACGCGCTGGCGCGCAGGTATCGCTTCTCCGCCGCGCGCCTTGCCGAGCGCGCGAAGGTGGTTTCCCAGGTCATCAGCTTCGACGTCGCGAACGCCATGACGCTGCACCGGCAGGCGGCCGAGCAGGCGACGTTGCAGCGGCGAAGCGCGATCGATGAAGCCATCGCCGATTTCGGCACCGCGATCGGCGACGTTGTCGCCGCCATCAAGGAGGCGTCGGTATCGCTGACGACGACGAGCGCGACCTTAAAGGAGGCCGCGGATGACACCCGCAAACGCATGACCACGGCCTCTTCGGCATCGATGGAAACGGCGCGGCGCATGGACGTTACGGTGACTGCCACTGAGGAACTTTCCGGCTCGATCCAGGAGATCGGCCGCCAGGCCACGCGCGGCCTCGGCATGGCGCAATCGGCCGTCGGCGACACCGAGCGCAGCCAAAGCGCCATGCGCTCATTGGACGCCGCCGCGGAGCGTATCGGCTCCGTGGTCGACGCGATCTCGGGGATCGCCGCGCAGACCAATCTCCTGGCGCTCAACGCGACCATCGAGTCGGCGCGGGCCGGCGAAGCGGGCAAAGGATTTGCCGTTGTGGCGGCGGAAGTGAAGACGCTGGCCAACCAGACTTCGCGCGCCACCGAGGACATCTCGCGGCAGATTGCCGCCGTGCAGGAAGCGACGAAACGGTCCGTGGAAGAAATTTCCTCCATTGCCCGCGCCATTGGCGAATTGACCGCGGTGTCGACCAGCATTGCGAGTGCCGTCGAAGAGCAGAGCACGACGACCCGTGACATCGCCGAGAGCGTTCATGGCGCCGCCGCACATACCGCACGCGCTTCTGCCGAGATCGAGTCGGTGGAGCGCGCCGTCGCCCTCGGCGCGTCCGCCGTAGGCGATATCACCGCTTGGACGGAGCGGCTTTCGTCGCGCGCCAACGATCTGGAGATGAAAGTCGCAAGCTTCTTCAGCCGCGTCCGCGCCGCGTGAACGGCGACCGCGTCCGCGCTTTCAAAAATCCTCCCACGGGTTGATGTTGGAGCCCGCGCGCTGGAGAGTCAGTTTGCGCACCGCATAGAACAGTGTCTGCATATCCATGCCGGCCATTATGTAGACGTCGCCGGGTTCGGACTTGCGGTGCCGCCTGAATAGGTCGTGCAGCCGATCGAAGAATTCCACGCATTGCGGCGCGTTGTTGGCGCGAAAAAACATCAGGCGGACGTCGGCGCGTGCAATCGGAAGCTTATTGGCGTCCTCGACGACTTTATTGATGTCGACTTGGTTTTCCGTTTCGGCGACGAAGGTGAGGTCGCTGTCCTCGCCGGGATAGTTCTTGTGCGGCACCTTGCCGGCGGCATGCCAGATGAATTCCTTGGATTTGACGTTTTCGAGGTCAATCTTGATGCCGTTGGCAAACCCTACGGTATCTTTGCCGACCGCATAGCGCATGAGGAAACTCTTGATCGCATGGGTCGACTTGGCGCTGCTGCGTTTGACCTGATCGGGAAGTGCGTTGAGGTACTCTTTCATCCAGCGCGGAAATGTTGGGCTCAGCGCCGGATTGCCATTGGTCCGGCTGCGCTCGGAATCGAACGGCGGCTCGAACCACTCGCTGGCGCAGGCCTGGCAGCGCACAGAGCGGCCGGCGCGGCCGAGCGAGGCGGCGTCGATCTGATAGGTCTTGCCGCAATTGGGACAGACGATCTGTTCCCGCCGAGTGGGCCGGCTCAGGTCGAAGCGGTTTGGTATCTGTGCCACGCCCTTTAGCGTATCAGCACCGCCGGGGCTTGGAGATTGCTTGTCGCTGTTTTCCACCTTCTCCCCAGCCGTTTGACGCGCCGGCGAGATTCGCGGTGAAAATTATGGCCGATAGACCGGCTACTCGGCCGGCAGATTGGGCTTGGGCTTTACAAACGTGCGCTTGAGATTGTCCCAGAGCTCAATCTTGGCGCCGTTCTTGTGCATGATCACGCTCTGCTGGATCACCGAAAGCGTGTTGTTCCAGGCCCAATAAATGACCAGCCCCGCCGGAAAGTGCGCCAGCATGAAGGTGAAGATCAGCGGCATCCAGTTGAAGATGACCTGCTGGGTGGGATCGGGCGGCGCCGGGTTCAGCTTCATCTGCACCCACATGGTCACGCCCATGATTGCCGGCCAAAAACCGAGGTGCAGGAAGCCGCCGATCACCGGAAGGATCGACGGATCTAACGGGATCAATCCGCCGAGCGTGAAAATATTGGTCGGGTCTGCCGCCGACAGGTCGTGGATCCAGCCGTAGAACGGGGCCTGCCGCATCTCGATGGTGATGAACAGAACCTTGTAGAGCGAGAAAAACACCGGAATTTGGATGGCGATCGGCAGGCAACCGGCGACGGGATTGATCTGCTCCTTCTTGTAGAGCTCCATCATCGCCTGCTGTTGCTTCATCCGATCGTCGCCGTAGCGCTGCTTGATCATCGCCATTTCCGGCTGCACTGCCTTCATCTTCGCCATGGACGCATAGGACTTGTTGGCGAGCGGGAAGAACAGGATCTTCACCAGCACGGTGACGATCAGAATCGCGATGCCGAAATTGCCGACCAGGTGGAAGAAAAAGTCGAGCGCAAGGAACATCGGCTTGGTGATGAAGTAGAACCAGCCCCAGTCGATCAGCAGATCGAAATGGTTGAGATGGAGGGATTGATTGTAGCCTCCGGGTCCGAACGGGAAATTGATGCCGACTACGGAGATTTCCTTGGCTCCGGCGAACAGCCGCTCGTTCGTACTGAAGCTTGCGCCCGGTGCGATAGTCTGTGCCTGCGCCAGGTAATCGGTCTGATAGGTCTCTTGGCCACCCACTTCGGCCGCGGAGAAGCGCGTCTTCACCTTGGCGTCGGTGTCGGGCACCAGGACCGCCGCCCAGTATTTGTCGGTGAAGCCGAGCCAAGCGTTGGTGACGTCCCAGCTTTCGTTCTTCTTATCGACGATCTTCTTGTAGGTCTCTTCCTGCAAGCCTTCGTCGCCCATTACCCCGATGGGACCTTCGTGCAGGATGTAGTAGCCGAGCACTTGCGGCGTGCCGTGGCGCGAGATCAGCGCGTAGGGATAGAGCGTGACCGGATCGCTGCCTTTATTCTGCACCTGATCTTTGATGGTGAAGAGATAATGGTCGTCGACTTCGACAGTGCGGCTGAAGATCAATCCCTGGCCGTTGTCGTAGCTGAGCGTGATGGGGTGACCCAGGGCGAGCGCGCCGCTTCCGTCCTGCTTCCAGATCGTATCCGGCCCCGGCATCGGCACGCTTGTGCCCGAGCCGGCCACCCAGCCGAATTCCGCGTAGTAAGCATCGGGTGCGCCCGACGGAGAGAGCAGCACGATCGCGGGCGAGTTCGGATCGGTGGTTTCGCGATATTGCTCAAGCGAGAGATCGTCGATGCGGCCGCCCTTAAGATCGATGCTGCCGTGGAGCCGCGGCGTATCGATGGCGATGCGCGGCGAAGCTGCGATCACGGCAGCCCGCGTTTGCGTCACCGGCTGGGCCGAAGGTGCATTGGGTGCCGTGGGCGCATTTGCTCCGGGCGCGGGTGTTGTCGGCTGCGCGCCGTTCGGCTGCGTTTGCTCCTGCTGCTGCGACTGCTTCTCCATCTCCGGCTTGGCGAAATAATATTCCCAACCGATGACGACGATCAGCGACAGCACGAAAGCCAATATGGTGTTCTTGTGGTCGTTCATTCAACGCTCGCAATTGGCGGCTTTCGGCGCGTCGTTACCCGCCGCGTGGCGGGCGGCGAACCCGCTTCATGTAGGGGGCGTTTGCGGGCGCCACCAGTTCCCTCGGGCGTCTGAGCATGAATGCGCTTAAGGGCCGTATCGAACTCACCCATCATTTCGCCGAACGGCAGGCTGAGCGCGCCGCGCCGGCCAATCAAAACGTAATCGTGACCTTGCTGCAGGCTTCCGGAGTTCGCGAGCCTCACCAGTTCACGCAGGCGGCGGCGGATGCGGTTGCGCTCGACGGCATTGCCTGCTTGCCGGGTCACCGTGAAGCCTACGCGCGCGCCGCCTGCATCCGCGCGCCGGCGCGCTTGTAACACGAAGGCACTGCTGGGTGCCCGCAAGCCCGAGGCGGCTGCCCGAAAGTCCGTGCGGCGCTTCAACCGCTCCATGGGAGGGCAAGGCTTGAGCGGGTGTGCGCCCCTCACGCACTGAGCCGCTTGCGTCCATGCGCGCGTCGGGCCGCCAGCACCTTGCGGCCGCCCTTGGTCGCCATGCGGGCGCGAAAGCCGTGGCGGCGCTTGCGCACTAGTTTGCTGGGCTGGTAGGTCCGTTTCACGAAGCCTCTCTGCTAATGTGCTCGAAATAGGTCGAGTTGAGCCTGCCCAGGCGGCTGGAGCCAGCTTATTTTTGCGGTTTGCGGCAATGGCACCCCGCGGCTTGGGCCCCCAGGCGCGCAAGTGGCGCGGCTTATACGGGACCCCTCCCGCGGCGTCAATGTGACGGCCAAAACTCACTAGAATGTCCCCGCGAGCGCCGTTACCCGTACGTGGCGAACATAGACGACGAAAATGTATAGAATGTGTGTGTAGCGGCTGAGACTTTGGAAGGCACTACTTTGCGCCAATGAAGAATTGTTTGTCCTAGATTCCAAGCAATTGTGTGAGTTCGCCCAGCCAATGGCGCAAGACATCAAGGAACCTGATCTCTGCGTGATCGGCGGCGGCGCGGGAGGGCTCGCGGTCGCGGCCGCCGCGACCGCCAGGGGCGTATCGGTCGTGCTGGTCGAAAAGGAGCGCGTAGGCGGCCAGAGCCTCAGCGGTGCGGTGGCGTCCAAGGCTCTCCTGGTTGCGGCCAAACATGCCGCGGCTGTACGCGCCGGCACGCGTTTTGGGGTGCGAACCGTTCGCCCCGGCGTTGATTTCGCCGCCGTCATGGCGCACGTCCGCGATGCGGTTGCGACTGTGGCGCCGCAGGTCTCGTCCGAACGCTTCGTCGGGCTCGGCGTTCGCGTCATCGCCGGCGCAGCGCGATTCAAGGACGCAAATACCGTCGAGGCGGGTGATGCGACGATCAAAGCGCGGCGCTTCGTCATTGCCACTGGATCGGTGCCGATCGAGCCTGCGATTTCCGGACTCGCCGAGGTCCCTTATCTTACTCCGCACACGGTATTCGAGCTTTCTGATTGTCCGCGTCATCTCATTGTCATAGGCGCCGGAGGCATCGGCCTTGAACTGGCGCAGACCTTTCGCCGCCTCGGCTCCGAAGTCACCGTGCTCGAGGCGGAGACGCCGCTCAAACGCGAAGACCGTGAATGCGCCGCCGTCGTGCTCGAGGCGATTGCCCGTGAAGGCGTCAAGTTGCGCAGCGGGGTCCGGATTTCTCAGGTGCGCCGTTCGCTGGCGCGCATCCAGGTCGTGATCGCAAAACCGCAAGAAGGCAGCGGTGCCGGCAGCGAGGAAATGCTTGAAGGAACTCACCTGCTGGTGGCCGCTGGGCGAAGGCCGAACATCCAGGAACTCAATCTCGACGCCGCCCGCGTTCGCCACGAGGCGCACGGCATCGTGGTCGACAAATACCTGCGCACAAGCAACAAGAATGTCTTTGCAATCGGCGACGTCGTTGGCGGTCCCAAATTCGCGCACGTTGCCAATCACCACGCCGAGCTTGTGGTTCACAACGCGCTTTCCCGGCGCAAGAGGGCGCTCGACCGCCGCGCCCTCCCATCGGTGATTTCCACCGATCCGGAACTGGCCCAAATCGGATTTCTGGAGGATGAGGCGCGCAAGCACACCGGCGCCATTCGCATTTTGCGCTGGCCGTACATGGAGAACGACCGCGCGATCGTCACGGACGCGACCCAGGGCCACATCAAGGTCATTACCGATCGCCGGGGCGGTATTCTCGGTGTGACCATCGTGGGGGCGGGCGCCGGCGAAAGTATCGCCCCCTGGTCCCTTGCCGTCGGCGAAAGGCTAACAATCGAAGCCTTGGCCGGCCTCATCGTGCCCTACCCGACCTATGGGGAGGTGGGAAAACGCGCCGCCATTACCTATTTTATGCGGGGTTTGACGAGTTCCCGGGTGCGTCGCATCATAGGATGGCTGCGTCGTCCTGGCGGGAACGGCTAGACGCGGCGAGGCTCAGCCGATGAACGATGAATCTGCCGCACGGCCGGAGCCGGTCCGTGCGCCACGCTTCGGGCTTTCGGGAAAGCTTCTGCTTCTCACGATTCTGTTCGTGATGATCGCGGAGGTGCTGATCTATGTGCCGCTCGTCGCCAATTTCCGCGTCAACTGGCTGAACGACCGTTTGCGTGCCGCCTACACAGCAGCGCTGGAGCTCGACGTTCCGACCGGCTCTCAGCGGGTCCCGGATGACCTTGCCCGAAAGATTCTCAACAGCATCGGTGCGCACGCCGTGGCGATGAAGATGGGTGAAAGCCGCCGCCTGCTCGCCGCTTCACCGACGATCCCGCAGATCAACGACGATTTCGACATGCGCGATCTCGGGACTTTCACGTCGATCGTCGACGCGTTCAAGACCCTGCTCGGTACCAAAAAGTACGATGTGATGCGCGTAGTCGGTCCGGCGCCGATGGGTGGGCAGTTCGTCGAGATCATCATGGACGAGCCGCCGTTGCGCCAGGCGATGCTGCGCTATTCAGGCGACCTTTTGCTGATGTCGCTGGTCATCTCCGGCTTCACCGCGGCGCTGGTGTACTTGGCGCTGCATTATTTGTTCGTGCGCCCGATGTGGCGGATGACCGCCAACATGATGGCGTTCCGCGACGATCCGGAGAATGCCGACCGCATCATCCTGCCTTCGGCGCGCATCGACGAGATCGGCGTGGCCGAGCGGGAATTGGCGAGCTTGCAGATCGAACTTGCGTCGATGCTGCATCAGAAGAACCGGCTCGCCGCGCTTGGCCTCGCGGTTTCCAAGATCAATCACGATTTGCGCAACCTGCTGGCTTCGGCGCAACTGTTCTCCGACCGGCTGGCGAAGCTGCCCGATCCCACGGTGCAGCGCTTTGCGCCGAAACTGGTGCAGGCGCTGGAGCGCGCCATCGCGTTCTGCCAGTCGACGCTGTCCTACGGCCGCGTTCAGGAATCGCCACCGGACCGCAAGCCCATCCTGCTCGAGCCGCTCGTCGAGGAAGTGCACGAGACGCTCAACCTCGGGCCCGATGCACCGATCCGTTGGATCAGCGCTGTCGAGCGCGGGCTCACCGTCGAGGCCGACTACGATCAGCTGTTCCGCATTCTGCTCAACCTCGCCCGCAACGCCGTGCAGGCGATGGAGAGCCGCACCTCGCCCGATCCCGGCCGCGACCAGATCCGCATTACCGGCCGCCGCGAGGGCGCGGTCGTGGTGATCGAGGTTTCCGACACCGGCCCCGGCTTTTCCGAAAAGGCGCGCGCGCATCTGTTCGAGGCGTTCCAGGGCTCGACTCGCACCGGCGGCACGGGTCTTGGCCTAGCCATCGCCGCCGAATTGGTGCGTGCCCACGGCGGCGAAATCCGGCTGGTCGAGGGCACCATCGGCGCCACGCTGAGCCTGACCATTCCCGACCGCGCCGTGGAGCTTTCGGCTCATCGTGGCGCCCGCGCGCATGGCTGACGACATCGTCTACGACGACTTCGCCGGCGGGTGGCCCAGCGGCAAGTGGTACAAGCACAAGGTCCCCGAAGGCGATCTCTGGGATCCGGCCGCTACCGTCGCCGGCGATGGCACGCTCGTGATCGAAGCTCGGCGCTTCACCCTGACCCGGCGCGATCCGCACGACAACGTCAAGGCGCTGATCTATTCGACGGCGGATTTCAGCCCGGGTGCGCGCGGGCGGCTGGCGCTGACGGCTGACATGCGGGTCGAGACCTTCGGCACCGAGCGCAATCCGTACGGCGCCGATAGCGGCGACGTACGGCTCGGTTGCGGCGCGTTTAATACCATCGATCTGAAGACCAGCGTGGTGTTCGACTTCTTCGTCAGCGGCAGCCGCATCGTTGCGCTCTACGAGCGGCTGCCGTTCACGCTGACCGCGGCCGATCCATACCCGTTGTTCACGGAATTGATCCCGGTCGCGGTGCCGACGTCTCAGGCACAGTGGCATCGCTATGCGATTACGTACAGCCGCGCCGATGATCGGGTCGAATGGCGCGTGGACGGCAAGGTCGTAGCCGAGCGCGGCTTCGTCGGCGCGCCGCCCGGCGAGCGTGGACCGATCGTGAAAGTCGATAGCCTCAAGATCGGCGGTCGGCTGTTCACGCTGCTCGGCGACCTTAACAACGATCGCGCAAAGGCCGGCGACCGCGCCAAAATCCCCGGCCTCGACCCGCATTACGGCCGGACCCTGTTCGGCCAGGGCGCCCGTGTCGAATTTAGCAAGTTTCAGGTGACTACAGGATGAAGCGCATGGTGCGCGCCGCGCGAACGATCAAGATCAACGACAATCCGGCGGAGCCGCCTCTGACGCGCAGCCTCGTCTGGCGCGGGCTGATGATGAAGGCGGAGAACCCGATGCCTTTCGTTCCCGTTATCTCCGCATGCCGGATCGTTGAACGTCACGGCGACCAGCTCGTCCGGAAAATCGTCGACCGCGGCGATCCCATCACCGAGCGGGTTACATTTTTCCCAGAGCGGATGGTGCGGTTCGAGCGCCTGTCGGGCCGCGTTCTCGGCATTATCCTCAACGAGATCGTTGAGGACGACGACGGCGACCTGGCGCTGCGCTTCACCTTCAACCTCGCGGTCGAGGGTATCGCCACCGGCAGTGCCGCGGAACAGCAATTCGCCAACGAGATGGAGCATGGTTACCTGATGGCGGTCGCAGCGACGCTGAAAGCCATGCGGGCGCTGACCAAGGCCAACTCCTTGGATGCGGCCTCGTAGCCGGGCGTCCGGCTTGCCAATGCGCGTTTAAGCCTATAGCTACGGCCCACCGCGCCCGTAGCTCAGCTGGATAGAGCACCAGACTACGAATCTGGGGGTCAGGAGTTCGAATCTCTTCGGGCGCGCCATTGTTGTTCTAAACTTTTAATGTCTGCATTCAGTCTCCTGCACTTTCCTCATTCGGCAATATCGGAATCAAGAATGCGGGCGAGGTGCGCGCTTTACGCTCCTCGGTCCGTCGTAGGCGAGCTTCAAAAAGCAAGTGATCGTTGTGCATAAGCGCGGCGTTGATATTGCGGTGTAACGGATGGTTGTGCAACCTAAGAGAGTTGATAGCTAACGGGGGCGCAAATGATCATCGACAACGATCTAGGTTTCAAGAATTTCGTTCAAGCTCTCACGAAAAACAATGTAGACACAGTCGGTCGTTATTACTGTGCGAGCGACGATCCAACGGCCTACAAACTGATTTCTCCCACGGAGGCGGGACAAATCGCAAAGGCAGGGATTAAGCTGTTCACCGTGTTTGAAGCAGGCTCGGTCGACCTCTCAGCGGGCACCAGCCACGCGAACACCGCAATGAATTGTGCGGCAGCCATTGGACAGCCGCAGGGCACCGCAATTTATTTTGGTATCGAGAAAAGTGGTGGATTCACGCAAAACGACATTCCGCAGATAACCACCTATTTCACGAACATTAAGAATACAATCGCGGGCAAATTTGATATCGGAATATACAGCAACGGGACCCCGTGTGGCGCGCTGCTTAAAGCGGGGTTGGTCAAATATACTTGGGTGGCCGCCGCGTCTTACCTGCACGACGGAACGTGGGACTTCTATTCGAGTGGCCTTTGGACGTTGGCGCAGGTAGGTCCCCTTGATATCCCGACGGACCAGTTGCCCAGCTGGCAAATCGCTCCGAACCCTCCCAAATGGACAATCGACGTAAATTTTGCGAACGGGAATTTTGGCTCGTTTATGGCGAATCCCCCTATGGCTTAAGCCTACGGAGAATGAGACAGAGTCTCCATCCAAAATGAGGCGCGGCGGCCAGTGACCGGTCTTGAGTACTCGCATGAGAGGTGGGAAGCCGCCGTCCCCAATAAGGGTTGGTCGAACCCGAATAAATGGACGGTATTTCTTCATTGCTCGCTGAATTATTCGGGTAACCCGGCTAATTCGGTCGACGGCTATGGATCTGGGGTCTTGGATGCGGCGGCGAACGAATTTTGTGCGATAAGCAATTCGCTCTAGCCGCCACTTAACCATCTCGAGTCCAAAACATCGCGACACCATGGACGTGAAGGCCACAGACATTCCTGGCGTCCTTCTGCTAAAGCCGCGCTATTTTCACGACGCGCGGGGATTTTTTGCCGAAACCTACAACGCACGCGCTGCGCACGAGGCGGGGCTGAAAGCCGAGTTTGTCCAGGACAATCAAGCGCTGTCGCTCAAGCGCGGGACGGTGCGGGCGCTGCACTTTCAGGTGCCGCCGCGGATGCAAGGCAAGCTTGTCCGCACGCTGCGCGGCAGCATCTACGATGTCGCCGTGGACCTGCGCATCGGCTCGCCGACTTACGGGCGCTGGGTCGCCGCGACATTGACGGCGCAGGGCGGCGAACAGCTGTTTGTTCCGCGCGGCTTTGCGCATGGCTATTGCACGCTCGAACCCGACACCGAAGTCGCCTACAAGGTCGACGACTATTATGCGCCCGATTGCGAGCAAGGCATCATCTGGAACGATCCGACGCTGGCTGTCGGTTGGCCGGTTTCGGCCGCAGACGCGGTTTTGTCCGACAAGGATCGCAAACTGCCGCGCTTGGCTGACTTTGCGTCGCCGTTCCGTTATGATGGCGGCCGATGACCAAGCGGTTTCTCATCACGGGGGGCGCGGGCTTCATCGGATCGGCCGTTGTCCGCCATCTTATTCGCGAAACCGACCATCGCGTCTGCGTGGTCGACAAGCTCACCTACGCCGGGAATCTGTCATCGCTCACGCCCGTCGCGAATAATCCGCGCTATTCGTTCGTGCGCGCCGACATCGCCGACGCTGACAAAATAAAAAGCGTCTTCGTCAGCTATCAGCCCCACGTCGTGATGCATCTGGCGGCGGAAAGCCACGTCGATCGATCCATCGATGGGCCAGCGGCGTTCATGCAAACCAATATCATCGGCACCTATGTGCTGCTGGAGGCCGCGCTTGCCTACTGGCGCGCCTTACCAAAGAACGCGCAGAGCGATTTTCGCTTCCATCATATTTCCACCGACGAGGTCTTCGGCTCGCTGGAAGCGCAAGGCAGCTTCACCGAGGAAACCGCCTACGATCCGCGCTCCCCCTATTCGGCCTCAAAGGCCGCGTCGGATCATCTGGTGCGCTCGTGGAATCACACCTACGGGCTGCCGGTGCTGGTGACCAATTGCTCTAACAATTACGGTCCCTATCACTTTCCCGAAAAGCTCATTCCGCTCACGATCATCAACGGACTCGAAGGGATGAAGCTGCCTGTTTACGGTACCGGCGGCAACGTACGCGACTGGCTTTATGTCGAGGATCACGCGCGCGCTCTGCTCGCCGTCGTCGGCGCAGGGCAGGTGGGAGAGACATATTGTGTCGGCGGCCGCAGCGAGCGAACGAATCTCGACGTGGTCAAGACCGTTTGCGCGTTGCTCGATGAGCTTGCGCCCAGCAAGGCAATCGGAAACCGTGAAGCGCTTATTGCGTTCGTCACCGATCGCCCCGGCCACGATCTTCGCTACGCCATCGACCCGACGCGAATCTGCAACGAGCTAGCGTGGCAGCCGCGCGAAAGCTTCGAGTCCGGATTGCGCAAGACCGTGGAATGGTATCTGGCCAATCGCTCATGGTGGCAGCCGATCCGTGAGGGCGTGTACGGCGGCGAGCGCCTAGGAGTTCCGGCGTGATCCTCGTGTTTGGCGGCAATGGCCAGCTCGGCCAGGAGCTGATGCGTTTGGCAGCCGCGGGCGGCATCCGGATGCATGCGCTGTCTCACGGCGAGGCCGATATCGCCGACGGAGGTGCAGTGGCGGCCGCGCTGGCGCGCTGGAAGCCGGACTTGCTGGTCAACGCAGCGGCCTACACGAAGGTCGACCCCGCGGAAACAAATGTCGAGGAGGCACGTAAGGGCAACGAGATCGGGCCCGGAGTGTTGGCGGGGGCTTGCGCCGCCGCCGGCATTCCGATGGTCCACGTGTCGACTGATTATGTGTTCGACGGCAGCAAGCCGGACGCTTATAGCGAGAGCGACCCGGTTCATCCGATCAGCGTGTATGGCCGCACCAAGGTTGCTGGCGAGGATGCCGTTCGCGGCAAACTCAAGCATCACGTCATTGTGCGTACCGCGTGGGTCTATAGCGAATTTGGCGGCAACTTCCTCAAGACAATCCTTCGACTCGCCGATACGCGCGACGAGTTGCGCATCGTCGCCGATCAGCACGGCAGTCCGACTTCGGCGCGAGAGATCGCGGAGGCGGTCTTGCATATCGCGCCCGCCTTGCTGCGCGATCAAAATCTCTCGGGCACCTATCATTTCACTGCCGAGGGTTTCACCACTTGGCACGGATTCGCCAGCCGAGTGGTTGAAACCGCGGCGCCGCTGACTGGCAGGAATCCGCGCGTCATACCGATAGCGACCGCGGAGTATCCAACGGCGGCAAAGCGTCCCGCCAATTCACGCCTGGACTGCCGTTTGTTCGTTGAGACATTCGGCTTCTCGCCGCGCCACTGGATCGAGGGCGTCGATGCGACTACCCGCGCGCTGGTCGCCGCCACAAAGCGGATGCCAAGCCATGTCGCGTAAGGGAATTATTCTGGCCGGCGGCGCCGGCACGCGCCTGCATCCGCTGACGATGGTGACGTCGAAGCAACTGCTGCCGGTCTACGACAAGCCGATGATCTACTATCCGCTGTCGGCGCTCATGCTCGCCAACATCAGCGATATTTTGATCATTACGACGCCGGAGTCGCAGGCCGCTTTCAAGCATCTGCTCGGCACCGGCAAGCAGTGGGGAATCAAGCTTGAGTATGCCGAGCAACCGATCCCAAACGGCCTCGCGCAGGCGTTTGTCATCGGCGCCGATTTTGTGCGCGGCAATCCGGCGTGCCTTATCCTGGGCGATAACATCGTCTACGGGCACGGATTGCCTGACGCCCTGCGCCGCGCCGGCTCGCGAACGGAGGGCGCGACGATCTTCTCGTACTGGGTCGAGGATCCGCAGCGCTATGGCGTCATCGAGTTCGGCAATAACGATGAAGTGTTGTCGATCGATGAAAAGCCGCAAAATCCGAAGTCGAACTGGGCGGCGATCGGCGTCTATTTCTACAACGAGGACGTGATCGAGTTGGTCAAGGAACTCAAGCCCTCGGCGCGCGGCGAGCTGGAAATTACCGATCTCAACCTTCTCTACATGCACCGGCGGCGGCTCACCGTTGAACGGCTGGGGCGTGGCTTTGCGTGGTTCGATGCCGGCACCCACGATTCGCTGTTGGAAGCCGCCGAATTCGTGCGCGTTTTGCAGCACCGCCAAGGGCAGCTTGTTTGCTCGCCGGACGAAATCGCCTTCCATAATGGCTGGATCGGCGCCGAGGAGCTGAAGGATCTCGCCGCGAAGGCAGGCAAGACGCTGTACTCGCGGCGGCTGTTGGACAACTTGCGCTGACGCGCGGGTGATGCATTACCCACGCGAGGATGAAGCGGTCGCTCCGACTTTATCCACTAGGTGGAAGCCATCGTAAAGCCAGGCGAGGCACTTAAATGTGTCGGCTTCGCTGCGTTCGCCCAGCATCTGCCAGTAGACTTCACGCGCAATGCCGTCCGCGTGGTACACGTCCCAAATGTAGCGGGACTCGAGTGTTACCCGTGCGGTACGCACCGAGCGGGCGTTTTCGTAGCGGTGGAAGGCGGCTTCGTAATCGCCGTTCGCGTCGGCAATGCAATCAGCGAGGCAGACGCCGTCTTCGATCGCCATGCACGCGCCCTGCGCCAGTGATTGCAAGGTCGGATGCGCGGCATCGCCGAGCAATACCACGCGTCCTTTGTGCCAATG
>Ga0335078_10006474_pt1 | contig 17323 bp, 16 predicted proteins | sample Lox_Sample_32_FD_206711 | JGI IMG/M metagenome (GOLD analysis project Ga0335078, IMG submission 206711) | Soil microbial communities from Loxahatchee National Wildlife Refuge, Florida, United States - Lox_Sample_3.2 | ecosystem: Environmental > Terrestrial > Soil > Wetlands | place: USA... | reverse complement strand
GCGGTCGATCCGGCGCTTTGCTCCCCCGGCCCCGCCGAGGCCGGGTCGGTCGTTTCCGGCGCCGGTGTCGGCCCTTCCTCCTCGCGAACCCCGCGGAGCATGGAGGCGAAGACAAAGCTGCCCACGACGAGCACGAGGGGAAGCAAGAGGAACGGCCAGAGGTCTCCCGAGCCGCCGGGGAACAGATTGAACCCCCAACCCGGTCCGCTCACGGCGAACTCCGTCGCGCGGGTCAGGTTCACCGTCAGCGTGCGGTTGTCGCCCGACTCCAGCGTGAGCGTGGTCGAGTTGGGGATGTACCCCGACGCGGACACGACGAAGGTGTAGGTCCCTGGAGTGAGGTTCGTGGCATTGTAGAACCCCTCGGCGTTCGAGTGACCCTTGAGGAGGACCGGAAGCACCGTAAGGTTCGCCCCGTCGATCGGGGCCTTCGAGGTCCCGTCGCGCACCAGCACATGGGCGGTGGCGGGCGGGACCGGGTGAAGCCGGATCGTTATTGGCGCATTCACGCCCGAACTGATGTTCACGATCAACAGCGGGGACGGCTCGTAGTTGACCGCCGTGGCGGACAGCTCGTACGTACCCTCGGGGAGGGACAGACTCGCGGTACCCAGGTCGTCCGTGAAATTGGCGAGCTCGTACGAGCCGAACGCAAGCGCCACCGTGGTCTGGGCGAGGATCGACGCGTCGGCGATCGGTAGGCTGTCGTTCGCCCGAAGGACCGTCACCGCGAGAAGGCCGAACGGCTGGGTCGGAAGCACGAGCGTGGCGGTCACCGATCCGGTATAGGGGAACAGGACGTACGCGATCGATTCGAAGAACCCGAACACCTGGCTCTTCACCGGCTGGAGACCGAGGGCGGCGGTGGTGACCGTGAGGACACCCTGCGCGTCGGTGACGCCGATCTCGGTCCCGTTGATGAACACGGCGGCCAGGTCGAGCGGGAGAAGGGTGCCCACCGGCAGGCGACCGAGCACCGTGACGGTGAACAGCGGCTCGGGATACATCGTCACGGTCAGGTTGAGGGTCGACCCCGGAACGAGGGTCCCGTTGACGAACGCCGGACGCCATCCCAGGCCCTGGGTCGTGACGTTCACGAAGCCGGGCGGCACTCCGTAGAAGTTCGCGAACCACCCGCTCGCGTTGGTGACGACCGGGGCACTGTTGATGCGAACCGAGTCGACGGTGAGGTTGGAGAAGGTGGTCGGGAACGGAGGGTTCAGGGTGGTCAGGACCAGCGCGAGCACCGAGCCGAGCGGTTCGGGAGTGAGCTCGACCGTCAGGCTGGACGCGACACCGGGGGCCAGCCACAGGGTACGGTTCGCCGGGAAGAACCAGGGGACATCGGTGACGTTGAGCGCCACTCCCGTGACGTCCACCTGGGTGAGGTTGACAAGGCCAGTCGAGCCGGTGGTCCCGACCCTCTGGGAGCTCATGTTCACCGCGGCACCGCGGAGCGGGGCGAGGGAGGAGGCGTTCACGACCTCGACCGTTAGGTTCGCCGTCGCGGACAGCCGCCAAAGTTCCGGGTTCGTCGTCCCGCCCGTGGGGGCCGCGGGGAGCAGCCATGTCTCGTTGCCCGGAACGTTGAGGAACGCCGAGGCGGCGTTCGCCCGGGCCGCCGGTCCGGGGCCGAGCGTCTGCTCGACCCACGTGTTGTTGCCCGGGAAGAACACCTGGGTATCGCCGTAGGTCATGCCCCCGTCCGCGCCGCCGAAGAGAAGGTCAGCGTGGAGGGTGGGGGCGTACGCCCAGCTCGCGGCTCCCCGCGCCGCGGGAGCGGAGGGCGGTGCGACCAGGGCGGTCCACTCGAGCGTCACCGGGTCGAGCTGCCAGACCTCCGAAGAGCACGGGTAGCAGCCTCCGAACATCTCGATCCGACCGGTCGTGGGATCCCAGAGCATCGCCGCCCCCTCGAGCGGCGGTGGCCGCGTCCCGGACGCGGTCATGTTGGACCAGGCGCCCGTCGAGAGGTTGAGCTCCCACAGGTCGGAGTACGTGAGCGACCCGATCTTCGAGTAGTTCCGGTTCCACCCCCCGTAGAGAAGACCCACCCCGAGGGGGGGGACAATGGCGAAGGCGGCTCCCTCCCGTGCGGGCGGCGCGAGGCCCCCGGGGAGCTGCGTCCAGCGCGCGGACCCGTCCGAGTAGGTCCAGGTCTCGTTCGAGACCGCGAGCGTCGTGAGGTTCGTCAAGCCACCGAACAGGACCGCGGTGCCGGTCGCGGGGTCGAAATCGAAGGCGAAGTCGGTCCGAGGGGTCGGCGCTCGAGAGAGCGGAACGGTGGACCAGCTGTTCGTCATCTCCGAATACGCGAACGTCGAGTTCACGAGAACGCCCGAGCTCACGCCCCCGAACGCGACAGCCACTCCGGACGAGGAGTTCGCGACCAGGCCGCCACCCAGACCGAAATCCGGTGGGGGGCTGGCCGCCGTTGACCAGGCGAGGGTGTGGTTCGCCTGGTACGTTGGCGCCCCCGAGGGCGTCGCGCTACTGGGTCTGACACGATCGCCGGTGCATGCGGCGGCTCTACCGCAAGCGCCGGCAGTTGCGCGAGCCACCCCGCTAGACGGGTCGGCGCTGTGTGTGGTGGACGGGGGGCCGCCAGTCCCCGCCTGGGCGACCACAGGAACTGCGAGCAGGAGGGCCAGCACCACCATCACAGCGATGTCCCGTCGGGGCCGGTGGCGAGGAACTCCGTGCCTGCGGCGGCCTCGCAAGGCGTCCGTGGCGCGCACGGTCACGCCCCTCAGAACGACCGGGACGGCAAATAGTCTGGTGAGCCGCCCGCCGCCGGGTAGAGGGGCAGGAATCGTCCCCCGGGAAGCGTCCGGGACCGTGACCCGACCGACGCCAGTCGAACGGGAGGTATTCATACCGGTAGGGGCGCAGTTCACCCGGCTCCGCACCCGGAGTCGAACTCGGAGAGGAGTAGGGATGATCGCTCGACCGCCGGGGCACGTCGGCCGCTCGGTGCGTTGGGGCGGATCCCTCATCGCGATCGGCGTGCTCCAGTTCGCGGTCGCGATGGCCTGGGTCCAGAGCCAGTACAGCGGCTACTCGCTGGTGGCGAACTACATCAGCGACCTCGGCAACACCTCCACTTCTCCGGCGCACGTCGTCTTCAACGTCTCGATCATCGTCCTGGGGGTCTTCGCCTTCTTCGGCATCTTGCTCGCCTGGGGCGGGTTCCCCCGCGGGGGTTCCCGCGTCGTCGGCCTCTTCCTCCTCCTGGTCGCGAGCATCGCCGCGGTCTTGGTCGGTCTCTATCCGGAGAACGTCAACTCCTCCGTCCACGACCTCGCGTCGTTGCTCGTGTTCCTTCCCGGAGGCCTCGCCCTCGCGGTCCTCTCGGCCGGGATGCGACAAGGGTCCTCGTGGGACGGCTATCGCACGTTCTCGCTGGTCCTCGGCCTGGTCACCCTGGTCTCCCTCGCGTACTATGCGCCGACCCAGGCGTTCACGACGACGTGGGACCCGGGCCTGGTGGAGAGGCTCATCGTGTACCCGATCCTTCTCTGGGGGTTCGTCGCGGGCGTCCACCTGGTCCGGTTGCCCCGCTTTTCCCCGTCGTCCCGGTCGGCACCCGCGTGAACGGAATCGACCACCGGAAATTCGTCAGACAAATACCCGTGACAGGCCCTGTCAGGGGCCTAGTGTGAGGGTCTATCAGGGAGCAATTTTCTGACGGTAAAGCCTCGACGTTCGAGAACTGTCTGACAAAGGTCCGACAAAAACGCTGAAATAGGGGTCTTTTCGGGGTTCCCTGGTTACCCGGATTTCCCGCTTGACAGTGCCCTTATGTAGCCCACCGTGGTGGATAGACCGAGGCACATGACCGAGGAGGGAGACAATGCTGGCGGATCAGATCGTACGAGCCGACCTCGCTGCGCGCTCCCTTCCCCGGAGTGCTAACGTTCGGGAGTTCGCCGCGCGCGAATTCCCCAACGAGGACTGCCGTTGGGTAGCCTCGACGGTCTCGGGAACACCCCGCAAGGTGCGTGTCCCGGGCCGTCTGGGCCGTCTCCTGCGGTCGTTCGGCACCCGGAGGAAGGCCGAGCCCGAAGTCGACCCGGCCCTAGAGCCGACAGCGACCGCGTAGGCGCGAAAGCGCCGCCACCCGCCCCCCCTGAGTAAGGGGCCGGCGGGTGAACCATTTCCACCACGGACTTTCGGCGGTTCGCCGTTGTTTCGCAGATCGAGTTTCCTACGTCGGTCCGGGCCCTCGGCTCCCATCAAGCGTCAGAAACTAGTACTAGGTCACCCGAGTGCCCCACCATGGGCCTTTGCGATGTTCGAACGGCGTTCCGTCATGCCATTCCGGCCGGATACTTCTCCCATTACGAGGTCTCCGACATCGACGTGACGTGCACCCAACCGTCCGAGTTCCGCTGCGCGGTCCGGGGGATGGAGCGCGGAAACCACCGCGACGGCGCCGAGGTCCGCGAGGTCGAGTTCTGCGCCCACCACCTGCACGCTTTCGAAGAGGTCGACAAGAGGCTCCGCGGCCTCGGATGGGCGCCCGCGGTCCACGGTTCACCGATAGCTATCGCTCCGGGGTAGCCTCGCGAGCACGTTCGGAGCTCACGCCAGGGCGTGCCGTCGGGTCGGTGGTCCCGTCGGGGACCGCCCTACACGTAGAGATTGTCCGTGTAGCAGTAGTACCTTCCGTACTGAGGAATGAATGTGGTCGGCTTTCCGCACTTGATGCAGAACGGCGGCGCGCCGGAAGGCGCAGCCGCCGGGGCGCCGGCAGGCGGCGCGGCTGTGGCCGGGGCAGCCGTCGCGGGCGCTGCGGCCGGTGGCATGAACGCGACGGGTGGGGCGCCGCCCTGCATCTGGTTGCGCTGCCAGCTGATCACTGGGTCGAACTTCAGGTAGGCGATCAGCGCAAAGATCCCTACGAGAATCCCGCCCAGGATGAACCCGATGATCATCCAGACCAGCGTCTTCGCCTTGGCGGCCTCGTATTGGCGCTGGTTGACCATCGCCTCGATTTCCTTGAACCGAGAGTACATCACCAGGTCGACGATGCCGAAGATGAGCGGCACGATTCCAATGATGAAGATCAGTGTGATGATTCCAAAGACCAACAGGATGATCCCAAAGATCAGCGCGATGATCCGAGCGACGTGGAGCATCGACTTGATTGATTCGACCTCGGGAGGTTCAGCGGCCATCATCGGCTGTTGCATCGGATACCCTGCAGCTGCGCCCATAGAGCTCCGCGCCCCCATCGGAATCTCCTCTTAAGACTCTCGTCCGGCTTCCGAGCCCGCGGCGAAAACTACCCGACGGCCTGTCCGGGCGGAGGAGGGTGGGTTTTCGACACTCACAGCGGTCGTTCGGACCGGCCTCAAATACGGGCCTTCGGTCCGAGCGTTGTGAGCGCCAACGACCCCGCGTTACCGTTCGAGCCGTTCAAGACGAAGGTCGTAGAGCGGATCCCGAATCCGACCCGGCGGCAACGGGAGGCGGCCCTTGAACGCGCCGGGTTCAACCTGTTCAATCTCCATTCGGACGAGGTCCGGATCGATCTCCTGACCGACTCCGGCACCGGCGCGATGAGCGACCGACAGTGGGCGGCGATGATGGTGGGCGACGAGACGTACGCGGGGAGCCGGAACTTCGCCCACTTCGAGGCGAAGGTCCGTGAGATCACCGGGTTCCCGCACATCGTACCGGCCCACCAGGGACGCGCCGCGGAGCACCTCCTGTTCTCGACCGTTTGCAAGCCCGGTCAGATCGTCCCGAACAACATGCACTTCGACACCACCCAGGCCCACGTCGTGCACGCTGGGGGCACCCCGGTCAATCTGGCCGGGGCGGAGGCGTACGACGCGGTGAGCGACTACCCGTTCAAGGGGAACGTCGACACCGCGGCTCTGGACCGCCTGCTGACCGTGGAGGGCAAGGAACGTGTCCCTCTCGTGATGGTGACGATCACGAACAACACCGGCGGCGGCCAACCGGTCTCGCTCGCCAACTTCACGGAGGTCGTCCGCGTCGCCCACGCGCACGGAGTGCCGGTCTACCTCGACATGTGTCGCTGGGCGGAGAACGCCTACTTCGTCCGGGAGCGCGAGCCGGGGATGGGGTCGCGGACGATCGCGGAGATCGGTCGAGCGTTCTTCGACCTTGCGGACGGCGCCACGATGAGCGCGAAGAAGGACGGCCTCGTGAACATCGGAGGGTTCGTCGCGGTCCGGGACGCCGCGCTCGCCGAGCGCCTGAAGGAGGCGCTGATCCTCTTCGAAGGGTTCCCCACGTACGGGGGGCTCGCGCGTCGGGACCTCGAGGCGATGACGGTGGGCCTCGAGGAGGCCATGGACCTCGAGTACCTTGAGCACCGGATCGGGCAGGTGCGGTTCCTCGGCGCGCTGCTCGACCGAAAAGGCGTACCGTTCCTCCATCCGGTCGGTGGCCACGCGATCTACCTGGACGTCGACCGCTTCCTCCCTCACCTCCACGACAACGACCTCCCGGGGCAGGCACTCGCCGTGGAGCTGTACCGCGAGGGAGGGGTCCGGACCGTCGAGGTCGGTTCGATCATGTTCCCGGCGGGGGGCCAGCCGCAGCGCCCGCTCGAGCTCGTCCGCCTCGCGATCCCGCGTCGGGTCTACTCGGCGAGCCACCTCGCCTTCGTAGCGGATGTCGTGGGTCGCGTCTTCGACCGAAGGGCCGGCATCAAGGGTGTCACGATGACCTACCGGCCCGAGCGACTCCCCCACTTCACGGCACGCTACGCCCCGAAGCGGTAGTCGGCCGCCGTCCACGGACCGACCGTCCGGTACTTGAGGCCGGACGCCGTGGCTCGAACGTGTACGGCCAACGGTCGTGGGGGACCTTCTCCATCGTTGCGTGCGACGCCGAGCGAACCTACTGGGGAGCCGCGGTCTCCACGAAGCCGCTCGCGGTCGGCGCTGTGGTGCCGTGGGCGGAGTGGCGCGTTGGCGCGATCGCCACCCAGGCGATGTCGAACTACCAGTACGGTCCGAGCGGACTCGCCCTGCTGAGAAAAGGGGTCTCGGCCGCGGACGTCGTCACGCGGCTGACCCACGCCGACCCAAAGCGCGAGCACCGGCAGCTCGGGGTCGTCGACCGGAGGGGCCGGTCGGCGGCATGGACCGGTCGCAAGTGCATGGCGAGCGCGAGCCATCTCGTCGGGCCGGGCTTTTCGTGCCAGGGGAACCTTCTCGCCTCCGACACGGTCGTGCCGGCGATGGCGGCGGCGTTCGAGTCCCGGCGCGGGTCGCTCGCACGACGCATGCTCGCCGCGCTCCGCGCGGGAGCGGCTGAGGGCGGCGACCGCCGGGGCATGGAGTCGGCGGCGCTGCTGGTCGTGCATCGCCGACCCTGGTTCGAGGCCGCGTGGGGCGACCAGTGGCTCAACCTGCGGGTCGACCAGAGCCGCCGGCCGATCGTCGAGCTGGAACGCCTCGTCGACCTCGAAGAGGCGAACGCACGGAAGCTCGTCGCGTGGCACGCGGCGCAGGTCCGCAAACGCCGGGGCGGACGTCGGTAATCGGCCCGACGTCCCGCAGGCGCACCGCGAACTCACTTGGAAGGGTGGGCCGGCCGGGTGCGGACCACCAGCACCGAAGTGTGCGTGTGGTGGAGGATCCCGTCCGACACGCTGCCGAGCAGGAACCGTCCGGTCGCGGTGAGCCCCCGCGACCCGACCACGATAAGGTCGGGCCGGTTCTTCTCGACGAACCCGACCACTCCGTCCACCGGGTCGCCTTCCATGAGGGCGACTTCCACCTCGGGCACCCCCTCTTTCAGGAGACGGTCCTTGAGCGCCTCGAGCCGCTTGGTCGCCGACTCGAGCAGTGCGGCGAACGAATCGCCGATCGGAACCGGCACCCCGAACGCGGGAGACACCATCGGTATGACCGTCACGATCGTCAGCTTGGCGTGCAGTAGTTGGGCGAGGGCGACCGCCTCGTCGAGGGCGGGCTGGGACGCTTCCAGCATGTCGTCGGCCACCAAGATCGACTTGAAGGTCATCGGACCGGCGCAGGCCGCGGAGGTTGATATGGGTTCTCCGACGAGCGACCGAGAACCTCCCCGGCGCGGCCGGGCCCACCCCGGCCGAGGACGGTGTCGGGGGCCGAAGGAGATTAGTCGGGTCGTCCTTCACTTGGGCGATGAAGGCGCTGGTCCTCATCGGCGGATTCGGCACTCGTCTCCGTCCGATCACCTACAGCGTTCCGAAACAGCTCGTCCCGCTCGCCGGTAAGCCGATGTTGTTCCACGTGCTCGACCTCCTCCCGCCCGACGTCGAAGAGGTCGTGCTCGCCACGGGGTACAAGGCCGAGATGGTGGACGCGTTCGTGCGAGCGCACCCGCCCAAGGTCCCGACACGGACGGTTCCCGAGGCCGACCCTCTTGGCACCGGCGGTGGAATGAAGAACGCCGGTGACGGAATGAGCGACCCCTTCTTCCTCCTGAACTCCGACGTGATCGCCCGAGTGGACCTCTCGGAGATGGCGCGCCAGCACGCCGCGCACGGCGGGATCGGCACGATGGGGCTCGCCGAGCTCGAGGACACGCGGCCGTACGGCGTCGCCGCGCTCGACGCGAACGACCGGATCCGCACCTTCGTCGAGAAGCCGGAGCCGGCGGAGGCACCCTCCCACTGGATCAACGCAGGCTTCGCGGTCTGGAATCGCGAGGTCCTCGACGCGGTCCCACCGGGCCGCGCTGTGAGCTTCGAGCGCGAGATCCTTCCCGGGCTCCTCGCCCGTGGGGTCTACGGCTTTCGGATGTCCGGCTACTTCGACGACGCCGGCACGCCGGAGCGCCTTCTCCGGTCCCAACGGCTCCTGTTCGACGACGGACGGGGCGGAAAGGGCGCCGTTCCCTCCGGGGCGTTCGGAAAGGGGCCCGTGGCGCTCATGAGCGGAGCCCACGCGAGCGGCGCCTCCTTCGGCCCGTACGTCACCCTCGGGCCGAACGTGACCGTCGAGGCGGCGGCCCATGTCGAGAACTCGATCCTGATGGACGAGGTCTACGTCGAGAAGGATGCCACCGTGACCGGGAGCATCCTCGGCCCGAAGGTGCGGGTCCGTTCGGGACACCGGATCGCGGGTCAGGTGCTGGGCGAGGGCGTCGAGGCGTAGCGGGGTCGGCGAACTACTTCCACGCCGCTCCCGTAACGATGACCTTCACCGCCTCCTCGGGGCGACCCGCGAGGCGGAACGCCTCCTCGATCCGGGCGAGCGGGATCCGGTGGGTGACGAGGTCTCCGATCGAGAGCTTCCCCTCGACGACCAAGCGGTGGACCTCGGCGATGTCCGGCTCCGTCGTCGCGTACGACGGGATCACGCGCACCCCGCGAAGGTAGAGGTCCTGAAGGTCGACGTCCAGCCGGCTCCCGGCCTCGGGAAGCCCGAACAGGTTCACGGTACCTCCCCGACGGACGAGCTCGGTGGCGCTCTTCGCGACCGACGGATGACCGGTCGCGACGACCGCGAGGTCGACCCCTCGGCCGGTCGTCGCGGCGTCGACCGCGGCGCGCACCGTCGCGGGTGCGCGGGGGTCGAGCGTCACGTCGATACCGCCCCGCTCCGCGGCCGCCCGCCGAAGTCCCGCGATCTCGGTCCCTCCGACCCACGAGGCGCCAAGGGCCCGGGCGAGGCGGGCGTACAGGAGCCCGACCGGTCCGAGGCCTAGGACGAGGACGGTGGCCCGCTCGGGCAGGCCGACCTTTCGGAGCGCGGTGAGGGCGCAACCGGCCGGCTCGAGCAGAGCTCCCGTGTCCCAGTCGACCTTCGCGTCGAGACGAAGGACCGCGTTCCTCTCGACGTTCTCGCGCGGGACCCGGAACGTGTCCGCGAACCCACCGGGGTCGATGTTCGTCTTCGAGTAGGTCGGGCAGAACGTGTAGTCGCCCCGGGCGCAGACCTCGCACGCGTAGCACGGGACGTGGTGGTGGACGAAGACGCGGTCCCCGACGGACAGTCCGCGCACTCCCTCACCGACGTGCGCGACCCGACCGACCGGCTCGTGGCCGATGAGCCCGGCGGTCCGGTAGTTCCCCCGGAGCTTCTCGAGGTCGGTGCCGCAGACCCCGCACGCGGCGAGCGTGACCGTGACCTCGCCGGCGCCCGGCGATGGCTCGGGCCGCTCGTCGAGGGCGACCGAACCCGGATCCGCGAGCCGACCGAACCTCATGCCGCGCTGTGGGCCGTTCGGAGGGAGGCGTCGAGGATCTCGATCGCCTCGTCGATCTCCTCGGGGCGGACGATCAGCGGCGGGATGTAGCGGATCGACGACTTGCCGCACGGGAGCAGGATGAGGCCCCGCTTGTACGCTTCCACGAGGACCTTGTCGCGGAACGCGACCGCCGGCTCCTTCGTCTTCCGGTCCTTCACGAACTCGGTCGCCGTCATGAGGCCGAGGCCCCGGACGTCCCCGATCTCCTCGTACTTCGACTGGAGTTCGCGCAGGCGGGAGAGCAGATAGTTCCCTTGGTCCCGTGCGTTATCGAGAAGGTTCTCTTTCTCGATCACGCCGATCGTCGCGAGCGACGCGGCCACCGCCGCGAGGTTCCCGCCGAAGGTGTTCGAGTGCGCCCCCGGAGTGGTGAAGTCGAGCTCCTTGCGGAACGCGATCGCGCCGAGCGGGAGCCCACCGCCGAGCGCCTTCGCCATCGTCGTGATGTCCGGCGTGACACCGTGGTGCTCGATCGCGAACCACTTACCGGTCCGGCCCATCCCGGCCTGGACCTCGTCGTTGATCAGGAGGATCTTGTACTCGTCGAGGATCGCTTTCAGCGCGGCGTGCCATCCCTTCGGCGGCACCACGTACCCGCCTTCGCCCATCACCGGTTCGGCCAGGAAGGCCGCGACGTCCTCCGGCGGGATGGACGTCTGGAAGTAGAGCTCCTTGAGGATCTTCGCGCAGTAGAGGTCGCAGCTCGGGTACGTCATCTTGTACGGGCACCGGTAGCAGTACGGCGCGGGGATGTGGTGGCCCCCGCCGACGAACGCACCGAACCGGGCCCGCTGGACCGGCTTCGAGGTGGTCATCGTGAGCGACCCCATCGTGCGGCCGTGGAACGCCCCGATCAGACCCACCACGATCGGCTTCTGGCGGTTCCAGCGGACCATCTTGAGCGCCGCTTCGGCGCTCTCGGTCCCGCTGTTTGTGAAGAAGACCTTCTTCTCGTAGTTCCCCGGGGTGATCTGGGCGAGCTTCTCGCCGAGGACCGTCTGGTTCTCGTAGTAGAAGTCGGTCCCTGCGAAGTGGGTCAGCTTGCCGACCTGCTCTCGGACGGCACGGACGACCTCGGGATGGGAGTAGCCGAGGGCGTTCACCGCGACACCGGAGGCGAAGTCGAGCAGACGGTTGCCGTCGACGTCGGTGATCCAGACACCGTCACCCGAGGCGGCGACGATCGGTGACGTTTTCGTGCTCGTCATCAGGAAGCGGCTGTCGCGGGCGATGACCTTCTGGGCCTTCGGGCCCGGGATCGGGGTCTTCAGCACGACACCGCGCTTCGGCTTCCCGGTCGCGGTCGCCGAGGCGGGCGGAACGTGCGCTGGAGTGCTCTCGCTCATGGTCTCGCCGAGGGAGAGGCCGACACGAGGGTAAAATGTTCACGGTGCGCCGGGTTGACAAACGCTCTCCTTTGGAGCGTCTCCTTTTATGCCGCGCTCCCGGGTCGTCGCAATGGAATGGGCCCATTCGACGAGCGGAGCGCCGCGTCGTTCGACCAGGAGGTCGAGCAGATCGAGCAGGTCGTTCCGACCCGGGCGGTCCTCACCGAGCTCGCCCGGGGGTTCCTGCTCGTCCAGAACACCGACCGGGCCCAGGCCGTCCGGTTCGCCGCCACTTTCCTCAAAGAGCGAGCGGGCCGCCCCGCTCCGGCACACGTCGAGTCGGTCCACCGGGTCACGATGGCGAGGCTGTCGCTCGGGCGGTTCCCCCAGGGCGCCGTCGAGCGGCTCGACCCGGACCCCTAGCCTTAGGCGAGAACGACCCGCGCACGGCAAGGTAGGCCCGTAGGTCCGCCGGGAAGCTCCTCCGGGTGAGGCAGATCCGGACCCCGGTGGGGTCCCCGAAGTACGACCCGGGGCATACGAGCACCGACGCGGCGAGGGCGCGGCGCGCCAGCGCGGTGCTGTGCTCGCCCGTATCGATGCGGTCGAAGAACACCGGACCATCGGGGGCGCGAAGACGCGGGAACGCGGCCCGGACCGCCGTGAGGTTCTGTCGGAGGACCTTCCCAACCACCCGTCGGGTCGACTCGCGTGCCCTCAGGGCGTGGAGGGCCCCCGCGACCGAGTACGTCGCGAGCTTGTTCGTCACGTGCCCGTGAAACCGAGCGAACGCGGAGGCCCGCTCGGGCGGGGCGACCAAGAAGCCCACGCGCAGGTCGTCCGCCCCGTAGAACTTCGTGAAGGAGCCCGTGGCCCACACCTGGGGGCGCTCGCTCGAGAGGACGGACCGGGTCCCGGCGAACTCGCGGAACGTCTCGTCGACGAGGAGCGAACGTGCCCCGGACGCCCAATCGAGAAGACGGGAGCGATCCCAGAGGTCGCCTTCGGGGTTCCGGGGCTGAGAAACGACGGCCAACTCCGCCGACCCCTCCTCCTCCGTGACCTGAAAGCCGGCGGCGCGCGCCGTGTCGAAGAGCGGCGGGTACTCGGGAAGGCAGACGCGGCACATGCCCGGCGAGCGTCCTCCCGGCTGCCGCCCGAGGAACAGAAGGACGAGGGCGTTCGCCTGACTGGCCCCGGTGGTGAGGAAAAGTCGGTCGGTCTCGACCCCCAGGTCGTGGGCGAGCCGGCGTCGTAGCTCCGCCTCGTCCGCCCTTCGGACCTCCGCCGGGGAGGGAGAAGGGGACGGGATCGTGCCGACCATGCCGCTGATCGCCAGGTCGTGGCGGCAGCCGGCGTGCCCATCGATCCACTCGGCGAGCGGGAACGTCACCGGGCGCCGGTAGGGCACCCGGGATAAACCGTACGTCGCGTCGAGCCCCTCGGCACGGGTTCGGACGGCGGCGTCCCGGATAGGAGGATCGTTCGTGTGGAAGGGAACCCTCTTGAAGCTCGGAGGCCGGGGTCGGTCCGGATGGCTGCGTCCCGGTCGCCCGCGTCGGTGGTCGTTGGGCCGAACGGCCGCATCGTCTCGCTCTCGGCGGCGTGGTTCTCGGACGGGGCGCGCCGGCGGGCGGAGGCTCGGAAGGCCGGCCGATGCGTGGAGTGCGGGAAGAGCCTGCCCCACCATCGGAGCCCGTACTGCTCCCGAACGTGCCGGTGGAGGTTCCACGGACACTACTTCTGGGACTCGGCGCGGTCGTACGTCATGCTCCGGGACCGCTACACCTGCCAGATCTGTCACGGACGTCGGCGAGCGCGGCAGCTGGACGTGGACCATATCGTCGAGATCGCCGCCGGGGGTGCTGCCCTCGAGTACTCGAACCTTCAGACGGTTTGCCGCGACTGCCATCGCGCGAAGACCCTCGGTTTCATGCGGGCGCGTCGCACGCTCGACGGGCCGGCTCCTTGGGTCGACCCGAGCCTTCATACCACGACGTAAAGTGAGGCGCGGGAGGTCCCCGCATGAAGGTCGGCATTCTGGGCAGCGGCGACGTGGCGAAAACGCTCGGCAACGGTTTCGTGACGCTCGGGCACGAGGTCCGCCTCGGGAGCCGGACCGCGGGCCACGCCGGGGCCGCGGCATGGGCGAGCGGAACGGGCGGGAAAGGCTCGACCGGTACGTTCGCCGAAGCGGCGGCGTTCGGGGAGGTCATCGTGCTCGCCACGCTGGGGGTCGCGACTCCGGAGGCGATCCGACTCGCGGGGGCGAAGCATTTCGACGGCAAGGTCGTGATCGACGCGACGAACCCGCTCGACTTCTCGGCGCCGGGGGCGCCGAGCCTCGCGGTCGGGCCGGGGACCTCGCAGGGCGAGATCAATCAGAAGGCGATCCCGAAGGCGCACGTCGTGAAGGCGTTCAACACGACCGGCAACGCGAACTTCTTCCGTCCGACGTTCGCGAACGGGCCGCCGGACATGTTCATCTGCGGCAACGACGACTCCGCGAAGAAGAAGGTCGAGCAGATCCTCTACGACTTCGGCTGGTCGTCGGTCATCGATATCGGGGGGATTGAGGGGTCGCGCGAGCTCGAGTCCCTCTGCATCCTCTGGGTGAAGTCGGCGATGAAGCTCGGCAACTTCCGAGTCGCGTTCCGATTGCTCCGATAGGCCCCTCGCGCCCTCACGCCGAGCGTGGCGGTGGGGCCGCCGCGGCGCGTTCGAGCTCGTCGACCCCGAAGACGAGCCCCGTGCCGGTGAGGTAGAGGAGGACGTGCTCCCCGGTTCGTATCGCCCCGCTCTTCAGGAGATGGGGGAGGGCGGCGTACGGTGCCGCGGCCTCGGGCGACGCCGAGACGCCGTGGTCGCGCGCGAGGCCCCGCATCGCCCCGACGATCTCCGCATCGGTCACCGTCACGCCGCCCCCACGAGTGTCGCGGACCGCTTCGAGGATCCGTTCGGACGCGAACGGCGCTGGGACGAGAAGGCCGGGGGCGATCGTGGTCGGGTTCGGCCACGGGGCGACCTTGGCAGACCCCTCGGCCAGCGCTTTGACGACCGGTGCGCAACCCATGGGCTGGACCGAGTACAGACGGGGAACCCGTTCCAGTAGACCGAGGGAGCTCAGCTCGCGGAACGCCTTCGCCATCCCCACGAGCCCTGTGCCTCCGCCGGTAGGGTAGACAATCGCGTCCGGGAGCCCGTTGGGGCCGGACTGCTCGACGATCTCGAAACCCATCGTCTTCTTTCCCTCGACCCGGTACGGCTCTCGTAGGGTCGACATATCGAACGAGCCGCGTCCCTTCTCGCGGGCCCGGGCCGCCTCCCCGGCCTCGCGAATCGTCCCGGGGACCTCCACGAGCTCCGCGCCGTAGGAACGGATCGCTTGCTTGATCGGACCCGGAGTCCGCTCGGGCACGTAGACCCGAGCGGGGATTCCGGCACGAGCGGAGTACGCGGCGAGGGCCGTCCCGGCGTTCCCCGCACTGGGAACGAACAGTTCCCGGAGCCCCAGTTCGCGGGCCCGGGAGACCGCGACCGCCATCCCCCTCGCTTTGAACGAGCCGGTCGGCATCGACCCGTCGTCCTTGACCGACACACGGACCCCCGGTACACCGTCGACCTCACCGAGGCCGAGGATCGGGGAGAACCCCTCACCGAGGGTCGCGACGAACCGATCGTCTCGGACCGGAAGAAGTTCCCGGTACCGCCATAGGGTCGCCGGTCGTCCTGCGAGCTCCTTCCACCAGCTCGTTCCGTCCCAACCTTCCGTGGAGTAGCTGGCGAAGAGCGTGTGCCCGCATGTGGGGCAGGCGCCGACCGGCGTGTCCGCCGTACGACGCGTACAGCACGCCCGGCACTCGAGGTCCGTGAGGCGCGAGCCGGTCTGCACTCCGCTTCCCCCGGGCGATCGTGAGGACGCGAGCCCTTTAGGGCCGTCGGGCCGGCTCCCGCAAGCGCTCGGCGACCGTTCTCACTTCGTAGGTGCGGTCGGTGCCGCGCACGCCGGACAGAACTTGGCGCCGGCCGGAGTGGGGGACTTGCACTGGGCGCAGACGCCTCCACCCTTCGGCGGGACGGGCAGCCGGCGGCGCAGCGTGACCGCGATCATGATGACCCCTACCGTGAGGGCGACGAGCAGCGCGAATCCGACGAGGCCCGCGATCAGGCCGTAGATGAGGATCGGGCCGAACGACGAGAGGTTGAACCCGTTCGAGTTGTTGCCGTTCGAGCTCCCGTTGTTCCCGTTCCCGTTGCCGTTCCCGTTTCCGCCGTTCCCGCTACTTGTCACCTGAAACGATTGGGTGGCGCTTCCCTGCGAACCGGTCCCGTTCGAGACGGTGACTCCGACCTCGAAATTCCCGGGGGAGGATAGTGTGCAGGTCCAACTCTGGACCGGCTGCGCTTGGCAGTTGGGCGGGATTGGGGACCAGACGTACGTGAAGGGGCCGTTCCCTCCGGATACCTGCGCCGTGAACGTCTGTTGGGTTCCGACCGTGACGGTCGACGGAGAGACGTTGATCGACACCTGCAAGGACCCGGCCGCCGCGTTCGCGCCTCCGAGTGCTCCTTGGGCGGCAGCCGGCATGACCGCGATGAGCAGCATCGCGACGATGGCGCCCACTCCGATTGCGACCGTTCTGCGACCTTTCCACGAAACCGCTTGCATATCCTGCTCCCATCGTCTGCCGCTTCCGGATCTCATGACGGCAGACCCCGGTATGAGAATGAACCGGAGCCCGAGGGGTATGAAGCCACCGTAGAACGGGCTCCACCGCACCCCGACCCTCCGAGGCGGGGAAACGGCGTGTCGGGACGTTCCGTGGGTCGAGACCGGGCCGCGGCGCTCCGCTATCCGACGCGGGGCCAAGAGCCGATGAAATCCTCGATCGGTACCCGCTCTAGTTCGCCTTCTGCGGGCAGTTCACGGCCGGCGAATGCGTCCGCGGTCCCCTGTCCTCCGACCGCGACCCGCATGCCCGGGTGCTCCCGACGGAGCTGTCGGGCCAGCCGACGGCCGGTCTCGAGTCGGCTAGGGATCGTGACGGAGATTAGTACCGCGGCCGGACGCCGCGCCCGGACGAACTCGAGAATCGAGGCGGTCGGGGCGGAGCCGGAAACGTTGACGGCGCGGTACCCCTTCCTTCGGAGCAACCCTTCCGCGATGAGGAGGGCGACCGTGTGCCCCTCGCCTTCCGGCACGCACAAAACAACCTCGGGAGCGCCGGGGGGCGCCTCTCCGAGGTTGGAGTTCATCTCCGCCAGGACGCCCGCCGCGGTGCCGGTCGCAAGGTGCTCGGTACTGACCGAGATCTCCCGACGAGCGAAGCGATGTCCGACCTCGTGCAGTGCGGGGACCAGGACGTCGGAGTAGAACACGTCGGGGCCGCTCGTGCCGACCGCGCGCCGGGCGAGCCGACGCGCTTCGACCCGGTTCCCCCCGAGGATCGCGGCCAGGAACAGCGGTGCCTCGTTCTCCGCGCCTTGGCGCAAGCGGGCCCGCTCGGCCGATGTCTGTGTCGCAAGCGCGCTCAGGATCACGGGGGTCCGGTACGCCTTCGGCACGGCGTCCGGCCGAACCCGGTCGAGTCGTCCGAGGTAGGCGAGCACCCGCTGCCGGGGATGGCCCAAGCTCGGGTTCCACCGACTCTCCACGATGTAGGCGTAGGCCCGCCCTCCCGCGCGCTTCACCCGAAGGAACGCCATCGGTCGTTACCTCCCGCCCGGTGCGGTGGCCGGGTCCATCGCCCGGATCGTCGGCGCACGACCCCGGC
>Ga0335078_10006473_pt1 | contig 17324 bp, 15 predicted proteins | sample Lox_Sample_32_FD_206711 | JGI IMG/M metagenome (GOLD analysis project Ga0335078, IMG submission 206711) | Soil microbial communities from Loxahatchee National Wildlife Refuge, Florida, United States - Lox_Sample_3.2 | ecosystem: Environmental > Terrestrial > Soil > Wetlands | place: USA... | reverse complement strand
GGGTCTGCCGCTTTTGCTCGCCGCGCGGCGCACAAACAGTCGGCTGTAAGAAGCGCAAGGGCACGATAGCCTTTGGCTACCTGCCAAGCACCGTGTCGATACCGGAGAGCACTGATTCAAGTTGGGAGCGCGGCAGCCTGCCCACACGCTCTGTCAGGAGGTCCTTGTCTATACTGACCACCTGGGGCACATTGGCCACGGAATCCTTCGGCAGCCCAGTAAGACGCGCCGAGAGACGGACATTTCCGGGAGCCAAGACCCATCTGAGATTGCTGGTGAGCGGAACGTACACGACTCTGGATAGGCGGCTGCGATTCAAAGCGTCACCCTGCACCACCACCACCGGCCTTCGCAACCCCGGGCCAGAACCGACTGGTGCCGGAAGGTCTGCCCACCAGATCTCGCCTTGTGACGTCACCACTCGCTTCGCTCCAGGACACGGCGCGCCGCGGAGGAAACAAACGGGTCTTTCTCTTTGCCTGCCCCGCCCGTCTCGGCGCACGCCCTATTCATCGCCTCAGTGACTTCGTCGGGCGCGTGGCGCGCTAAGGACTCCCGAAGCGCCTCGCTGAAAAGCCGGCTGCGCGACTTCCTGGTCCGCCGCGCCAAACGCTCCGCTCGTTCGTAGACCTCATCGGGGATCGATACCGCCGTTTTCATACCGCCAGTATCACGAAATTGTAGCTGGGAGACAAGCCACTTTCCCCTCCCTCTAGCCTGTACCCGCTCCCTCATCCCCTGACTGCTCGTCGACCGTAACACCCAGCCACAGCAGCGCACCGACGACGGCTAGCACGGCAGCCACGGCGAGTGCCATCTCCCATCCCACTCGCGCGGCCAGCCAGGGAGTAACGATGGGAGAGATCAGTCCGCCCAGATTGCTCCCAAAGTTCATGACCCCTCCTCCGGTTCCGCTGTGAGGGCCGGAGATTTGAGTCATCGAGGCCCAATAGGGACCCTCCGTAACGAGGACGAGCGCCGTGGAAACGGTCAGGCTGGCCGCAGCCAGGATCGCGCTGCGGGTGTGCGCCCCCATCAGGAGAGAGCCTGCCGCCAGCGCCATAGCCGGCAGGGGTACGCTTCGGCGGCCCCACGTTGAGCCCCAACTCTTGACGGCCCAATCGGACACGACTCCCCCCAGCGGGATCGCGATCAGGCTCAGTATCCAGGGAAGAGTTGTCAACCAAGCGGCTTGCAACAACTCGAATTTGCGTACCTGCACCAGGTAAAGGAAAAACCAGAATACGAAGACATATCCGACGTACCCCTGCAAGGTATAGCTCGCCGTCAGAAACCAGAAGCTCGGTCGGTGCAAGGGTGACCTGTAATCTCGAGTTGCCGGGCGCGCTGGTTGCGCCCTGGGGGCCATCAACGTGGACGGCGACGTAACGATCAACCGCCAAGCCAACGCCGCTACCGCTGCCAGCAGGGCTGCCCCCGCGAGCGCCAGGCGCCATCCCCAGTGCACGGTCACAAATCCGAGGAGCGGTGGCGCCACGGCCGAGCCAATCCCGATGCTGGCCAGCACCAGGCCATTAGCCCTGCCTTGCACCGCGGGAGGGACGGAGAGCGAAATCGCCCGGCCCGCTGCCGGATAGGTGGGCGCGGCCAGAACTCCGAGGGCGAATCGCAAAACCAGGAGCGACGGCAGCGCGCCCAGCGCCAACCCGAAGATGGGCCGCCCGACAAGAGCACAGGTGAAGGTGAGGACCGACCAGCCAACCGCCAAAACAAGAAACAGGGTCCGGGTGGCCGTCCGACCAGCCAGCCAGCCGGAGGGAATCTGGAAGAGCGTGTAGCCCAGCAGAAAGGCGCCGAAAACCTTTCCCGTTTCCGGCTGCGAGAGGTGCAGCTCGGCCATCAAGCGGGGCGCGACCACCGTGATATCCACCCGGCACAAGTATCCCACCGATGCGACCATTGTCAGCATCAGGACCAAGCGGCGGGCGGCACGGTGCGTCGCGGCGAACTCCGGAGTGGCCGAAGCAGTAACCGGATCAGTAACCGGAGCCTTCATACCAGCCTCTTCGCGAGCAGCAACTCGGAGTGGCCTTCGATGACGTAGTTGGGAATCTCGCCCACCCGCTGGTATCCAAGGCTGTAGTAAAGCTCTTGAGCGCGGTGATTAAAAGAGGAGACGCAGAGGAAGATGAACCGTCTGCCCTCCGCCTGCCTCTCGGCAAAGGTGAGCAGTTGCGTCCCAATACCCTTTCCCCTGGCACTCTCCGCGACGGCGATGGAGGCGATGTAAGCAGACCCGGCGCAGCCGTAAGGGTTGATCAGAATAAAGCCCACCGGCTGACCGGCTTCTCGGGCCACATACAGCTCGTGCCCAGTGCGACGAAGGGCGGCGCGGCACTGGTCGATCCCGCGGCGCAGGGTGATCCAGGGCTCGCTCCCTGCCATCAACTGCGCGCACCACTCGAATTCGGGTTCCAGGGCTTGAGTGATTGTGAGGGGTCGCGAGATGTGCTCGGGGCTCATGGTCGTGAGTTGTGACCTTGAAGCCTACACGCGTTAGGGCGAAGTCTTCAACCGTTTTCTCCGGATTTGCGGCCGGCTGACGTACGTCAAAGAGCGGACGGATGCAAGCGGCGAGCATGCCAGAAGGTGCCTCGCGATTACCTCGCCCCTTCTTTGAGAGCTCCACCCGCAAACGTTGTTTGGCGCGAAAGACGAGTATCGCGACATTGGCGCGGCTCAGTCCGAGCCGCAGTCCGATCTCGGCGTAGGTCAGGTAGCGGTAGTAACGTAAGATGAGTGGACTGCGGTAGCGTTCCGGCAGTCGAGCGATGGCGGCACGCACCGCCTCCCGCGCCTCACTCCGCAGTAATTCATCGAGGGGGGATACAGTTTGGGAGACCGGCACAGGCGCCTCGGGCTCGACGGGCTGGATAACGCGTTGCTCGGATCGCCTCGAGCGCAGCCGGTCCACGCAGTGGTGACGCGCGACGGTCGAGAGCCAGCCCCAGAAAGGCTGCTCGCGATCGTAGGTCCGGAGCGCCCTGGGCAACCGCACGAACACCTCGTTGGCGGCGTCCTCAGCCTCCTCGCGCGAGCCCAGCAGGTGCTGGCACAGTTTCAGGACGCGCGGATGAAACTCGCCGTAGAGCTTGGCGAATACATCGGGGGTCCCCGACGGCATTCCCATTGCGACTGAACTCATGGTCCACCTCCTGCGGACGTTCCACTTAACGCGGCTTTTGGCTTGGCCCTGACGCCGGTCACGGTTCGATCGGACATGAGCGAAGGAGCAGGACACCTTCCAAAGTCGCCGAACGTTATAGGTGATTGATCAAAGGCTAGTTAGAGAGATTCGGCTAATGAGCGGGCGAGCCGCTATTCGCAATATTTTGCGAATCCGCAACGAAATTGAATTATGCTAGAATGAGATTTGGCGCCCCCTCTATCACCGAACAGCAACGGCCTGCCGGCTCTCCCTCTCAAGACCGAGGAACGCCACTCGCTCGTCCTGCGAGCCTGGGAAGCCGCCAACTCCGAGCGGGACCTGCGGGGAGTGCTGGCGGCTGTGTTCGACTTGATTCAACCGTTGGTTCCGGTGGACAGCATCGGCGTCGTCGCCTTCTTGGGTGAGAAGCACGACCTATATGCCCTCTTTGCGCCCGGGCTGCCGCCGGAGGTTTTGGACGACATCGTCCGTCGCGGACCCCTGCCCCCCTCCAAACCGCCCGACCGGCCGATCGTTTCGTATCATGAGATTGAAAGGGACCTCGGCCAGCCGTATGTTTGCAATGATCTGCTCCTCAAGGAAACCTGGCTCGAGCATGAGCCACGGATGGTAGAAGAGGGCGTTCGAGCCTACGCGGCGGTTCCGTTGCAGGTGACAGGCAAGTTCATCGGCGTCGCCTCCTTCTGCCGCTCCCGACCCGACGCCTTTAGCGCCGATCAGGTGGCGGTGTTGTCGGACGTGTCGCGCGCCATCGGCGTCGCCGTGGCCAACGCGCTGGCCAACGAGGAAATCCAGAAGCTGCGCGATCAATTGGAGGCGGAAAACATCGCCCTGCGTGCCCAGCTCGACCAGGCGCCGTGGTTCGAGGACATCGTGGGCAACTCGCGGGCGCTGGCGCGCGTGCTGGAGGCGGTGGAGCAAGTGGCCGCTACCGACGCCACCGTGCTCATAGCGGGCGAGACCGGCACGGGAAAAGAACTCATCGCCCGCGCCATCCACCGCCGGTCGCCGCGCGCCCATGGCCCGCTGGTGATGGTCAACTGCTCCGCCATCCCCGAGGCTCTCCTGGCCTCGGAGTTGTTTGGCCACGAGCGCGGCGCCTTCACGGGGGCGGTCGAGCGCCGCAAGGGACGGTTCGAGCAGGCGCACGGCGGCACCCTCTTCCTGGACGAGGTCGCGGAAATGCCGCTGGACACACAAGTGATGCTGCTGCGAGTGCTGCAGGAGAGGGAATTCCAGCGACTGGGCGGAGGCCAGACGTTGCGCGTGGACGTGCGGCTGGTGGCCGCCACCAATCGCGACCTGGCGGAAGAGGTCCGCGGCGGACGCTTTCGCAGCGACCTTTACTACCGCTTGAACGTCTTCCCCATTCGCGTTCCGCCTTTGCGCGAGCGAAGGGAGGATATCCCGCAACTGGTGGCGCACTTCGCCGCCAAGTATGGCGCTCGCTTCGGCCGCCCCATTCAGCGCATCGACCGGCGCAGCATGATCCTGCTTGAATCCAGCCTGTGGCCCGGCAACGTGCGCGAGCTGGAAAATGCGGTCGAGCGCGCGGTGATCCTTGCGCGCAACGGTACCTTGCGGGTGGCTCGCGAAGCCCTTCCGGCGGGCGCGACGGCGGGGGTCAGCATGGAAGCGCACCTTCAGACGCGCGAAAGCGAACTGATTGAGGCAGCGCTGCGCGAGTCTCGCGGCCGGGTGGCGGGGCCGGATGGCGCGGCCAAACGCCTCGGCTTGGCCCCTTCCACGCTCGAGTTTCGCGTCAAACGGCTGGGCATCGACAAGTTCCGCTTCCGCGCCGACGCTCGAAGCTGAGCACGGGCGCGACAAACGGCGCTCGAAAGGCGGCTCCGACTGGAGCGTCACCCTGGATCACCACCACTGGCATCGCCGGCCTTCGGAATCCGGGGCCGCCCACCAGATCTCGCCCTGTCGCCCCTATCGCCCGGTTGTATTATAATATCGATGAGAATGGAGGATGGCCAGTGAAACTGAAGTTGCGGCCCGTGGGGACCTCCACGGGTGTCATCGTTCCCAAGGAAATGCTCGTTCGCCTGAGAGTCAAAGAGGACGACACGCTGTTTGCCGTCGAAACGCCGGATGGATACCTGCTGACGCCCTACGACCCCGAAGTTGAGAAGCAACTCAAGCTTGGGAGGGATTTCATGGCGAAGTATCGCGACACGTTTCGGGCCCTGGCGAAATACCCAACGAAATGAAGGACCCGCACTGGATCGACCGGCGGGGGCTGCTCCTTCTGCATGCGGAGAGCCTTGCCGAGCACGGCGGGCGCGCTGGCGTGACGGACGAAGGGCTCCTCGATTCCGCGCTGGCACGCCCACGCCAGATATTCACCTACGAGGCGGGTGCCGATCTCGCTCGTCTCGCGGCGGCCTATGCGGCGGGACTCGTCCGCGATCACCCATTCGCGGATGGCAACAAACGAGCCGCTTTCCTGGCCGCCGGCCTGTTTCTAGAGTTGAACGGCTTCCGTTTGGCCGTGACTCCGGTGGACGCGACACGTACGGTGTTGGCGCTCGCCGCGGGCGAGATGAAGGAGGAAGAGTTCGCGGCTTGGATTCGAGGCCACACGAGACGCCTCGCGCGAGGGTGACGCCTACGAGGTTGAAATCGCGGGCTACCGCTAGGAGGCGAGGATGGCCAGGAAACTGAAGCCCGTCCACCCGCGAGAAATTCTCCGCGAGGAGTTCTCCAGCGCCTCCAAGCCCTGTAGAGGCTTCCGGCGGCTGAAGAGGAAGGGGAAACGGAAATAAAGATAAGCTCATGCAGTTCTTCCTAATCGCAAAACGCGTGATTGCAATAGCGAGTGTGGCCATTGCGTTGTACGTTGTGGTCGGCTGCTGGCGGTGGGGTCCATGGTAGTACCTGTGGGTGTACGAAAAGAAGTTCAGGGACCGTCAGTACACACTCGGCGGGCTCAAAAGTTTGGCCGTCTCGTCGTTTTCCCTGGTGGTTACGGTCTTCGTCGCGGTTCTGGCAATTCTCTTGGCTGTCGTGTTGGGCCGCGATATGCAATCTCATCTGTTTCGGGTCGTGGACAGGTTCTGGTGGTTAATCGCCATCATAGCGGCCTGGGCGCTCGCCTTCGCGTTAGTGTTCACCCTGCACGCCTATCATCCCATCGGAGAATACTTGGGAGCAAAAAAGCAGAGGAATGAGGAGCTTTCCAACCAGATTCGAGCCGTCACTTCCCTGCCAGCCGTGCAAACCCCGATTGATTTCCACTACGTTGAAAGCAAGAGGATTGATGCTCTTTACAGCCAGCTTGAGCCTGAGTTGGTAGAGAAGCAGCGTACTGTTGCACCGGGCGAGCTAAAGTGGGAATTGAAGCAGGTCCGGCCAACGCGGAAGCGGGCTTCGAGAAAGGGAAGACTTCCACGTCCTCCTATTCGCGGCCAGATTTCTCATCGGAGCGTAAGTGCATAGCTGTTATGTATTATGTTATTGAGAATAACCGAGCGGCGTACTATACAGCGCGCGATAGTTGGATGGGGACCAGACGAATCGTCGCTTCCATATTGAAGACGGAAAAGAGTCTAATTGAAAGCCAGCTGAGCGAGTTGCTTGAGAGACTCGGTACCAGTGCGCGCCGATCAATTCGGCCACCTGTTTTGCCCGCCAAGGGAGAGCAGACCGAAGAGGAGAAAGGCGAGGCCGAACGCCGCGAACGCAAGCAGGCTGAAGACTCCCTTCAACAAGAGCTACGTAATCTGCGAGGTTTGGTGTTTCTGGATAGCGTATTCGCCACGCCTGACGACGGGAATGACGCGATGTTAGTGGCCGAATTCTCGCCTGAGCCACAGTGCGTGGTTTTTCGGGTCAGCCTCCCGAAGTCGGCGAGGTCGGAGATACCCGACAAGGCTAGGCTCAGAGTGTTCGGCGATGTAACCCGGCCGCTGGCCAGCGACGGGTATGTTGACATTCGCGCTATAGCTGTTTACTGATGCGTGCCAAGGGTAGCACGGACCGCGCTTTGGGGGTCCGCGGCCTTTCACCTCAGGTTCTTGCCGCCTTCTGTGGCCGCGACCGCACTCGATCCACGACGAGTCCGCACCGTCTCCGCTGGAAACAAGGCCTCATGCCAGCCTCGCTACGCGCGGACTCTTTCCTCCGCAAGGTAGCGCTTCACGGCGATTGACCCCTCCTCGTTGCCTGGGCCAGATCGTAGGCAAGCTGCATCCGCATCAGGTGCTCCATCTTCGGCCCGAATGCCTTCTCGACGCGCAGAGCCATGTCGGGCGTAAGAGACACCCTTTCATTGAGCAAGGCGGAAAGTGCCTGCCTCCCGACCTGAAGCACCTTCGCCGCTTCGGTTACGGTTAGCCCCAGCGGCTCGATCACTTCGCGGCGGATCAGGCCGCCCACATGCGGGGGATTCTTCATCGGCATAGTGCAATCGACTCCTTTAGTGATAGTCAGTCAGGTCAACATCAAACGCGTCGCCGTTCTCAAATCGGAAGATCACGCGCCAGTTGCCGGTGACGGTGACGCTCCAGAAGCCCTTCAGGTTGCCCTTGAGTGGGTGCAGCCTCCACCCGGGAAACAACCCGACATCCTGCGGTGGTGCCGCTTCGTCAATGACCAGCAGGATATCCGATATCTTCCGCACTATGGCAGCGGGAAGGCCCCTGCCTTCCCCTGACCCGTATAGCCCCTTGAGGCCGCGGTGCCGAATCGAACGAATAGCCATCGACAGGCATTATCGCCTGTCGCGCGACAGGCGTCAAGTCTTGTTTTTGCATGATGCCTTCGAGGCTGCGCGGGACGAGGTAGTCGCGCTACCCGACCTCTCAAGACCACGTGTCCTCGCCCGTCACTGGTGGGCGATGCCTTCGACGATAAACAACCGGGTCTTCGCCGAGCTTTGGCGGATGGGCTTGATCGCCGCATAGGCCGGCGAATCGTACCACTGGCGCGCTTTCTCGGCGCTGTCGAAAGCGATCACCACGATGCGCTTGGGCGGTTCGCCCTCCAGAGCCTGGGTCTTGCCGCCACGAACGAGATCGTGGGCATTGAAAGGTGCGAGCGTCTCCGGGACCTTCTCCGCGTATTTCTGCATGTTGGTGGGGTCCGTGACATCGACCTCCGCAATGACGTAGGCAGGGGGCGTCTTCGGTTGCTGCGCATGAATCGCCTCCGCGCCGGCAACGCCGATCGAGGCGCCCGCCAGCACCGCCACCGCCAGTTTGTGGTTCGGGTTCATGGGTTCATCCTCCCCGGCTTATTTTTGCCCAACCAGCACCCTGCGTCCCCCGTGCTGGTTGAGATTGGAACATACCTCGCAAGGCAAAGTCCATGGAAAGGTGTAGGGCCGGGCCGCGCCCGGCCTGTCGCACGGCCGGCACCCAGGTCTCAAAAAGGGTCTCAAAAAGGGTCTCAAAAAGGGAGTTGACTTTGGGATAAACTCGTGCTAGGCTAGGTTGGCATGCGGAACCAAGGGGAAATGTCGAACGGTGAAAGGCGTAAAGTAAGAGACTGTTCCTCAGAACCAGACGGCCGCGAAAATTGCGGCTACGGCTCGGAATCCAGGATTCGCATGGTTACAGAAATGGTAGAACGGAGAAAAATTAACCGAAGAATTCATTACAATTTCTGGGGACCCTAGTGCGAAATCCGGTGTTGCAAACAAAGGGGAAGTTGGAAATAGTGTCCGCTTTCGGACGTTTTTGGGGCAAAAAATCGTACCAAGTTTTACCATTTTTTGCCAAAAACGTGTACCGAACGGGCTCGAACAGGCAGTTAAGGGTCAGTTAAGGAGGGTTTTTCACGGCCGATTTTATTAAAACGTGTCAAGTCCGGCGAATCGTGTCAAGCTCTGATCGAGCTGTGACCGGCGGTCCCCGCGAGGTCTTTGGGGGGGGCGGGACAGTCAAGAAGGGAAAACCCAGAGCGGGGGACGCAGGCGCGACGGCAGTTGGCCAATCGAAGGTCGGCAGGAGGACGCCTTCTTTACGGTGGATCGTGATTGTTGGGTGGTGGAATGCCCGTGACGGAGGTTGATGGCTGAAAGCCGGAGGGCCGTGGAGACGTTAGGTCGCATGAGGAACGAGGCGAAGGGCGTAGCGGCGGCTTTATGCCGCCACGTCCAGTGGCTCAACTATTGACGTTGTGGCGGGATAAAGCCGCCGCTAAACCTGTCCATCACCGAGCTATAAGTAGAAAACGGAGGAGGCTGTTAGGATGGCAGGCGGCGCAAGGCGAAACGAAGACGAACCCAAAGCCCATCGCAACAACTCGTGGGCGATATGGCCAGGAGCCCGGCGAAACACGCCAATTGGGGGTGGTTGGTGGTAGGCCAATGGGGTTGAAACCGGATCTAACCCTAAGAGTTAAGGCTATTGTTATGATGCAGATAACTCAAAAACCCGTGGAGCAAACCCATGGCGAATATCTTCTTAAGTTTCAATAGCTTGGGAAGGCGCAGAGGCTCGATTTTGGGAAAATATGAATGGATTACCACCTCACCGAACGCCAACACAGATTTGGTCGCGATGGGGATTGCGCCGAATTGCTCGTTGCAGATCGGTGGCTGAAGTTGACGGGAGTTGCCTGGGAGCGCGGGCGTCCCGCCCGCTCCTCTCTTCCTCTACGGCCGGACTCGCTCCAATAGCGTGCTCAATCGGGGCTTGTGCGCAAGAGCGGGCGTCCCGCCCGCGCTCCCGGGCGAGAGCAGAGATACGACGAAGGCAAAAGCGATTGACATCGGCGAACATCTGCGATATCCCGGAGGCCGCGATACCTGATCGACAGGGATGTGTGGCCGAGAATTGACCTGTGGAATGTGAGGACGGAATGCCGGTTCTGAACAGGCGGGGTTTTGTGAAGTGGGCTGGATCGGTGACAAGCGCCCTGTGGGCAAGCGCGTCGCAGGTCAAGGCGCGACTCATGGCCGGGGATTTCAAAGGCGAGGCGACGGCTCTCCCCGGCCCTGGCATTGGCTCTGGCTCCGGCCGGTCGCTGGCGGAGGCAGGGACTCTCGACGCCGCACTGGATAATCCCGAAGTCGACCGGCAGGAAACCTACCGCCTGCTCGGTTTTGCCACCATGACGGGCGAGGACCCGCTCAAGCTTTGGCAGCGGCTTAAGAACACGCAGACGTGGCGGGTGGGGCCTCTATCGCCCGATAGCTGGTCCGGGAGCGTCTTTGTGGCGGACGACCGCGACATCTTCGCCTTTCGGACGCTTTCACTGCCCGATACCTGGCTGAAGGACTCGCAGTCTGCCCATCATGCGGATTACTGCGCCCGGCATTTCGACCAATGGTGGTCAGGCTGGGCCGGCGTGGAACAGCCGGGCACCCACGGGATCCCCGGATGGTGGAAAGTGGTCGGGCCGAAAGCGTGGGACAATTCCTACGCACGACTGGTGTGGCAGATGCCCGATGGAGGTCCGGAGGTCATTTATGAGTGGGCCCAGACCGGGAAGAACGAAGTCGTGGGTCGCCTGACGCACTCTCAACCGGCCGCCCTGGTGTTGCAGGGCTACATCCCCTGGGATTCCGCGCCTCCGCAGTTCTCGGTGCTCTACTCGGAGGGTCCGGAGCGACGCTTCTTGCGTGGCCGCTCGTGGGTTCCCGGAACCCGCGACGGCATGCGCTGGGTGCTGGCACTGAGTGTAGCCCCCGACGAGGTGGAAGGAACGGGCCGAGTGCGGTGGCACGGATACATCCCCAGGATCGAGAAGCTCTATTTCTGCGGGCGGCAGGGCCAGAGCTACGAGCCTCTGGAGGCGGCGACGAGCGCCTGGCTGGCTTCAGGGAAGATCGACGAGTTGCTGGATGGCAATCGCGAACACTATTTGCAATCGAGGCCGGAAGGCACGGGTTGGCTGGCCGATGCGCCCTCCGCCATCAACGACAACCTGGAATGGAGCGAGGTCTATACGCCATCGCGCCGGAGGACTTACGTCACCGTCAGCCGCAGATGGGCGCAGGCTAACAACTCGGCCCCGGATTTCCTATGGGACAGCTTCTTCAGTGCCTTGCTGGTTGGCCAGGAAGACGAAAAGAAGTCCTACGACCTGATTCGCGACATCACCTCGTGGCAAAACGACCAAGGAATGTTCTGCCAGTACGGCCAGTGGCCGACCCACCCCGACCGTTCGATATTCCCCGTCGCCTGGGGACACACGCAGTATCCCATCGGGAGCTTGTTAACGGCCAAGGTTTATTGCCGGCGTCCGAATCGAGCCTTCCTGGAAGAGATCTACCCGCGGCTGCTGAAGAACCAACGTTGGTGGTTTGCGGATCGCGGCGATGGACAACCCTGGCGGGATGGCAACAAGAACGGGCTGCTCGAACTCGGCGCCAATTACCCGGACGAGATCCCTTACGACGATCGGCAGCAGACTGCCTATTACGAGTCGAACGACGATAGTCCCCAATGGTGGCATGTCGCTCGTTACAACAACCAGACCCAGACCCTGGAGCAGGACACGGTGGAACGAAACTGCCTGTATGCTCTGGATTGTTGGATTCTGGCCTGGATGGCCAGTCAGCTAGGCCGGCCCGCCGAGGCCGCCGCTCTCACCGCCGAGCACCGGCGCATGGTGGAGACCATCAACCGCCTGCTGTGGGACCCGTCGCGCGGGTGCTACTATAATCGCCATTGGGAAAACTCCGCCGGAGATCCCTTCTTTCCGCAGACGGGTCCGGACATCTTCTTCTCCCTGCTGGGAAAGGTGGCTGCGCCCGCGCAGGCCGAGTCGCTGCGCAAGATCTTCCACGATCCCAGGAAATTTGCCGGGGAATGGATCTTGCCCACCATCAGCCGCGACGATCCCCTGTATCCCCAGCAGGACTACTGGCGCGGCAAAGTCTGGCCGCCGCACAACTGGCTGTTCTACCAGGGGCTGAAGCTGTACCAATGGGACCACGAAGCGAGGCTACTGGCTGAGTCCTCCGCCAAAATGTTCCTGACCGCCTGGCGCAACAAGGCGGAATGCCACGAGAACTTCAGCGCCATCACCGGGGAGGGGACGGGATCGAGCGACCCCCACTATACCTGGGGCGCGCTGATGGCCTTGCTGGCCATGGAAGAGCTGATCGACGCCAACCCGTGGCACGGGTTGCGCTTCGGCAATCTGGAGCCGGTGGCTCCGGCTAGTATCCGACGCTATTTTGTCGCGGGATCACTCTACGGCGTCACCCAATCCGCGGACGGCCTGGAGGTCACGAGAGACGGGCAGTTTCTGTTTGCCGCGGATCGACCGGCGGAGATCCGGCAGGTGGAGTTCGTGGGCGACGAGGTGCGGTTCGAGGTGCGGGCCAACGCGTCGGTGAGGATCCGCGTGCGAGACCATCCCGCGCGAGAGTTTCCGGCCGGTCTGACCAAGGTTTGAGAAAAGCGGTCAGCTATCAGCGGTCAGCTATCAGCCATCAGCTAAGAGCCAGAGCTGGACTTCTCGCCGACGGCGGACCGCTGAGCGCTGAAAGCTGTTCTTCGTTACGGCGACACCCGCTGAAGAAGTTCTTCGGCGTAGAGAGCGCCGGCGGGTGTTTCCTCATGTTTGAAGAAGACGAAGACGTCTTTGCCTTTGGCAATCAGCGGCGATACCTTGGCGACGATCGCTTTCCGCTCTTCCGGCGAGTACTCGGGTTTGCGCAGGCGGAAGTAGGCAAAGTCGGCCGTCACCACCTCCGGGACTTCGAGTTTCTCGGACTCGGCCCAGCAGAGCGCGATGTTAACCTTCTTCAACGCTTCGTAGACCGGGTCCGCCAGCCAGGAATCGTGACGGAACTCAAATGCGTAGCGCAGGTCCCGGGGAAGCAGGGAAAGGAAATCGGCAAGCAGGCCTGGGTCGGCGCGGCAGAACGGCGGCAGTTGGAAGAGGATCGGTCCCAGGCGCCGTGTGGCGCGCAACGGGTCGATAGAGCGCAGGAAGACTTCGGTGAATTCCCGGGCGTTCTTCAGGCGCAGCAGATGGGTGATGCGCTGGTGCGCTTTGGGCGCGAAAAGGAACCCCGGCGGCGAGGCGTTGATCCAGCTTTCCAGCGTGCTCGCGGTGGGCAAGCGGCGAAACGTGTAGTTGATCTCCACGCTGTTCAAGCGCTTCGCGTAGTACTCGAGAAACTTCCGGGAAGGGACGTCCGCGGGATAGAACGTCGGCTTCCAAGTGGAATAAGCGAATCCGGATGTGCCGGCGTAAAGCATAAGGGATAGGGTACAAAAGATGGGAGACGGTGTAAAGAGCGAAGGGTAAAGGCTGAAGGACCAAGGTGCGTACTGGAAGGCTACGGTGAAAGGTACTCTCCTAGCCTGCCGGAGCCGACGCGCAGCGGCCGGGGAATTGCCGATGGAGATTGGCAATCGGAAGAGGAGAACCAGCCGCTCCGGTTTCCCATCGTCAACCGTCAATCGGCAAGATTCGCTGACTTTACCCTTTCGGCTTTAACGGTTATCCTCTCTTGGGTGCGATGCGACGCTTCACCTCTTTGCCGCGGCCGGTGCTCATGACCCTGGCGGTCTGCTTTGCGGCGGCCACCACTCTCTACAGCATCGTCTGGATGGTCCATATCTCCCGGCCTCCCCTGCAACTGGGCGTTGACTTCAAAATCTCGCCGACCAGCCACCAAACCGTGGTGACGCGGGTTTTCCCGGAAGGTTCGGCGCGGGCGGCAGGTATTCGCGCCGGCGATGTGATCGTGGCCATCAACGGGCGAAAAATGAGCGACCCGTCGCCTTTCTACGGCTACGCGTTTTACAAGGCCGTGTTGCTGGGAAAGCAAGGCGATTGGGTGGTCATGAGCATCGAACGACAAGGCGCGCCGGAATCGCTCACTTTTCGCGTCTTGCCGGAGCCTTTCCAGCCGAAGCCAACCGAGCTTTCTCCGTGGGAAGACATCCTGGGGAAAGTTCTCAACTTCTACCCTCTGTTCTTCCTGATCGTCGGCGTCGCGGTGTTGTTTCTGCGCCTGGACGATGCCGATGCCTGGCGCTTGGCGCTGATGTTCGGTGGTTTCATCGCCGGCGCGCCGCTCCTCGAGGGCTCGGTTCCGTCTCACCTGCGCCCTTTCATGGATTGGTATCGCATGACCGCTTGGGGGATCTCGCCCGCAGTTTTCAACTACTTCTTCTCTGTCTTTCCGGTTGCGTCGCCGATTGACCGGAAGTTCCCGTGGCTGAAGAACGTGTGTCTCGGCACTTTGGGCGCGTCCGCCATTCCCATGGGGCTGGCTTGCCTGGTGGCAGGTGACATGACCCCCGTCTACTCCACCTACGGTTGGTTGCCGCCGAACCTGGCGCAGAAGACCCTCTACGGCCTCGGCTTCTCGGCTTATTTTCTCGGGTTTGTTTCCCTGGTGTGGACCAGCGTTCGGCCGCCGACGGCGGAGGCGCGGCGCAAGACCCGGGTCATCGTATGGGGTACGCTGGTGGGCTTCGGTCCGAACTTCCTGATCTACCTTCTCCAATTCCTGGGGAAAATGCGCCCCGGCCCCAGGGGTTTGCCTTGGGCGCTCTCGGTCATTTCCCTTTCCCTGATGCCGCTTTCCTACGCTTACGCGGTGGTGAGGCATCGCGTGCTGGAGATTCCGGTGCTGTTCAAGCGGAGCGCGCGCTATTTGCTGGTGCAGCGCGGCTTCGTGGTACTGACCGGCCTCATCACCATCGCTGCCATCCTGCTCTTCATCGCGGTCCTGACGCGGCTCTTTCAGGGACACGGCGACACCGCGCTCCGCCTGGGCATGGGCTTGGGAATTGCGTTCGGCGGAATCTCCGCGGTAGTCAATCTGCACGTCCTTCCGCGGGTGACCAAGAGGATCGACCGGGCCTTCTTCCGCAGTGCCTACGACGCCCGCCAGATCATGGAGAGCCTGGCCCAGAAGACACGGAACACCTCTCGGCGCGAGGACCTGGCCACTCTGCTGGAGGTCGAAATCCGCGAGGCGTTGCACCCCGCCTCGCTGGGGGTCTATCTGGAAGGCAACGACGGACGGCTGCGGACCTACTCGAACGGAGTGGTGTCAAGGTTGACCTCCGGGCAGGAAAACCGCGCGAGCGTGCCTTCTGCTGGTGGCGATGGCGCGCCTGACCGCATGACGACCCGCGCCGATGCCACCGACGGCGATCACCCGCCCGAGGTACTCGCCCCCGACTTGCCGCTGCTGACGCAACTGGCGCGCCGCGGCGGTCCGTGGGACGTGTCCGCCTCGGTGATCGACGGACTCGCCGCCGACCGCGTTCTGGCTCCTATGCGGGCGGAATGCCTGGTGCCGCTGTTGGGTCGCTCCGGCCAACTGACAGGTTTGCTGGCGCTGGGTCCGCGGCTCTCCGAGGAACCCTATTCGCGCGAGGACAAACGCCTGCTGGCCTCGGTTGCCACGCAGGCCGCCGTCGCCTTGGAAAACGTTCGCCTGGCGGAAGGGATGGCCGAGAGCATGGAGGCCGAGCGACGCGCCGCCCAGGAGATCGAGATTGCGCGGCAGGTCCAGGCCCGCCTCTTCCCCCAGAAGCATCCGCCCCTGAAGACGCTGGAATACGCCGGCGGCTGCACGCAGGCTAGGCAGGTGGGCGGAGACTATTACGACTTTCTAGATCTCGGCCCCGGCCGGCTCGGCCTGGTGCTGGCGGACATCGCGGGAAAGGGAATCTCGGGCGCCCTGCTGATGGCCAACCTCCAGGCCAATCTGCGCAGCCAGTACGCCGTGGCCCTTGAGGACTTGCCGCGCCTGCTCCAATCGGTGAACCGCCTTTTCTACGAGAACACCGCCGATAACAGCTACGCCACGCTGTTTTTTGCCGACTACGACGATCGCACGCGGCGGCTGCGGTACGCCAACTGCGGCCACTTGCCGCCGCTGTTGCTGCACGCCGGCGGCAGCGTCACGCGGCTGGAGGCCACCTCGACGGTGCTGGGTTTATTCGAGGCCTGGTCGTGTTCGGTGGTGGAGACCTTCCTGGCGCCGGGCGACTGCCTGGTGCTTTACACCGATGGGGTCACGGAGGCGGCGCGAGCGGACGGAGAGGAGTTCGGCGAGGAGCGCCTCATCAAAGCGGTGCGCGCCCATCTTTCTCTTCCGGCGCTTCCAGTCGCGGATCTGCTGGCGGCGATTGTGGGCGCGGTACAGGAGTTCAGCGGTCCCGAGCAGGCGGACGATATCACGCTGGTGGTGGCCAAGTGCCATCTTTAGACGATCGGAACTCGCAACCCGAAAACGAAACTAGGCTCCCGCCCGCGGCCAGTCTGATTCGAAGCGACCTGACGCGAAACACATCGATGGAAATTTGCCAAGCCGCCGTTCTGCCCGGCGGAGCGCGAGTGTCGAATTGCGACCTTCGAACTTCCCCGCCGATTCTCCTCGTAAATCATCGCGCCGGATTTCCGACCTTCTGAGCCATGTGGGGTAGTGGCCGGCGAAGGCCAATCGAGTACCCGTACCGGCGGCGCGCCACGTACCGGTCCCTCCGTACAATGGACGGTACAAGCCGCGCCGGCTAACTTATATCTCGTAGCCAGCGGTTTTCACCGGAGCCGGGTTGGGGCGGGGCGTGGCCTCGGCAACGAGCTCGCCTTCCGGTTTCACGGCGCCTTGGCTGCCAAATCGTAACCAGGAAGATAAAGGAGACTCTAATGAAGCAGCGCTTGTTGGGCATAGCTCTTTCGGTGGCGGCGGTACTCGCCTTCGCCACGGCGGCGACCGCGGGGACGGTTACCATCACTTTCAACGATGCCACGGTAGGCTACGGCGGCTTCGGCGTGGGTCTCTACCAAGGTACGGTGAACGGCGGGCCCGCCATCACCAATTTCATCTGCGACGACTTTGAGCACGAAATCGGCTCCGGCGACTTCTGGACCGCCACGGTCGGCAGCACCAATCCGGTAAGCTCCACGGTCAGGTTCGAACCACCCAGCGCAATCAGCAACCCAGCTTTGACCGGGCAGAACTTGACCCAGCAGGAAGACTACAATATGATCACCTACCTGGCAGAGCAGATCTTTGCCGACCCCACTGACTCAAACGGCAACTGGGGCTACTTGAGCTGGGCGATCTGGTCGATTAACTCTGACGCCTGGAACAGTTCCTATAGCTCCTATTATACGACTCAGGTTCAGACGTTCGTGACTGATGCTCTCAACCACAAAGACACCAACAACGGAAACCTGATCGTCTACA
>Ga0335078_10006472_pt1 | contig 17324 bp, 12 predicted proteins | sample Lox_Sample_32_FD_206711 | JGI IMG/M metagenome (GOLD analysis project Ga0335078, IMG submission 206711) | Soil microbial communities from Loxahatchee National Wildlife Refuge, Florida, United States - Lox_Sample_3.2 | ecosystem: Environmental > Terrestrial > Soil > Wetlands | place: USA... | reverse complement strand
CCGCCGCCCCCAGATCGTTGAACACCTCGTTCAGCGGCACGGCATCAGCCACGGTCTGAAACGCTTCTACCGCGCCGCCGGCGTCGCCGCCGTAATAGCGGCAGAGCCCCAGAAAGAACTGCGCCTGGAAATAATGCGAATTGCGCCGCGACACGCGCTGCAGCCACGTGGACGCGATTTTATAATCCTTCTGCGCCCACGCTTCCAGGCCTAACTGAAAGCACGGCTGCGAGAACTGGTCGTCCAGCCGCGCCGCCTGCGTGAAGAAGCGATGCCGCTGTTCCGCGGATGCGGCTAGCAAGCCGCGCGCGTAGCTCTCCATGGCGTCGAGCCGCACCGTGGGGCGCAGGCGCGCGAACTCTTCTCTTGCCAGCGTGGTACCCGGATCGATTTGCCGCAGCGCCTCCCACGCCAGTTGGACCTCGATGGCGGGAAGATCGTCCAACGAGCCGGATTCGGTGAAAGTCAGGCCCAGGTGAATCTGTTTGAGATCCATCAGGCGTCCCGAAATCCGCAAAACCCCCGCGGACGACGGAGTGCCTTCGCCGCCAGCCCCTGCTTGCCGCGCATACTCTCCGTAGATCACCATCGACGCATCCAGCGTCTGTCCCAGCTTGATGATCGAGGCGTGCGTCAGATCGGCTCCGGGGTGGAGAGAGATGCGCCGGTATCCTTCCAGGCGGTCGCCGCGGTCGAGCACCAGCAGGCCTTGCGACACCAGGGATTCCCTCACCGTTTCGGCGATGCTCTCGCCGATCCAGTCCAGGCTGGAAGCCGACCGGTTGACGAAGGGCAGCACCAGCACGGTCTCCGCGCGGAGAGAGACCGCCAGCAGCGCCGCGATCGTGAGGGTGCGAACCATCTCAAATCCAGTGTAACAATCGTGTTATTCGGAAGCCTGGATCGCGGGACACCAGCGTGGTGAAGAGAGCTCTGACTGCGCGGAAATGAGGCGCCTTCAAATCAGCGTCAACTGCCGCGGGTCGGCCGCCATGGCCTGCTCGAGGACAGGCTTGCGCAGATCGTCGTGCTTGGGATCGAAGCGGCGGATGAGTTGATTGATTCTGAGCGACGTTTCCCAGATGTCCCAAAGAAGCTGGCACCGCGGACACTCGTCATGCACGGCAGGGGCGCCATCGACGGCGGGATTGTACTGCTTATGCTTGCCGCAGCGGCCTTCGAACTTCCTCGATCGGATCTTCAAAGGAGCTCCGGAACCAAAGGTCTAAACCTTGTCGACGGCCTTTTCGGCTTCCTTTTCGGAGTCGCCGCGCATCGCCGACTTGAAGTTGCGGATGCCTTCGCCCAAGCCCTTGGCTACTTCTGGGATTTTCTTGCCCCCGAATAGCAGCACCGCAACCGCAAGAATAACCAGCAGTTCCGGCATTCCGATATCGCCGATCATACAGACCTCTCTAACCTTCTGACGCTTATAGTGTAACCCACGTTACAGCCGCTTGTCGCGGCGCCTATCGCGCGCTCTCGCGTGCTCCGGCCTGTTTCCGGATCACAAGCGATGTCCTACCATGAAGAGGATGGCTACAGCTACCCTGACAGAATTTCGAAATGAACCGTCCGCCGATTTCTCCAAGCCCGCCACCCGGCAGGCCATGGAGCAGGCGCTCGCCAAAGTGCGCTCTGAGTTGGGGCGAGAATATCCCTTGCGAATCGGCGGCGACGAGGTATTGACGGGCGACAAACTGCAGTCGCTCAACCCCTCCGACACGCGCGAGGTGGTCGGAATCCACCATAAGGCCACCAAAGAGCTGGCCAATCGCGCGATTGAGACTGCTTATCAGTTCTTTCCCGAATGGAGCCGCACTCCGGCCGCGGAGCGCATTCGCCTGACGCGCGCCGCCGCCAAGATGATTCGCGATCGCAAGCTCGAATTCGACGCCTGGCTGGTATACGAAGCCGGCAAAACGTGGGTGGAGGCCGAGGCCGACGTTTGCGAGGCGATCGATTTCTGCGAGTACTACGCCAACGAGATGGAGCGGCTTGCGCCGCCGCAGCCGGTGTCGCAATTACCCGGTGAACGCGACGAAATGATCTACATCCCGCTGGGCGTGGGCGTGGTGATTCCGCCATGGAATTTTCCGCTGGCCATTCTCACCGGCATGACGATGGCGACCCTGGTGACCGGGAATACGGCCGTCATCAAGCCTTCCAGCGAGACTCCCACCATCGCCGCCAAGTTCGCCGAAGTGCTTCGCCAGGTGGGATTTCCGGAATCGAGCTTCACTCTTCTGGTGGGCAGCGGCGCTTCCGTCGGCGATGTCCTGGTGGAACATCCCAGGACTCGTTTCGTTTCTTTCACGGGATCGCGCGATGTGGGTCTGAGAATCAACGAGCTGGCGGCGCGTCATCGTCCCGGCCAGATCTGGATCAAGCGCGTGATCGCGGAGATGGGCGGCAAAGACGCCATCCTGGTGGATGGCGAATGCGATCTCGACAAGGCCGTGGATGGAGTGCTGGCTTCGGCATTCGGCTATCAGGGCCAGAAATGTTCGGCGTGTTCGCGCGCCATCGTGCACACCGCCGTCTATGACGAATTTCTGGAGAAGCTGTCCGCCAAGGCCCGCAACATCAAAGTCGGCAAGTCCGACGATCCCGGCAATTACATGGGGCCGGTGATCAGCGACAGCGCCCGGAAGACCATTCTCAACTACATCGAGACCGGAAAGAAGGAAGGCCGCCTGGTGGCCGGCGGCGCCGCCGTCCCGGACAATGGATACTACATCCCGCCGACCATCATCGCCGACGTCGATTCCAAAGCCACTATATTCCAGGAGGAGATCTTCGGGCCGGTGCTGGCGGTCACCCGTGCGCGCGATTTCGAGCACGGCCTGGAATTGGCGAACGACTCCATTTACGGGCTCACCGGCGCTGTGTTTTCAACCAATTCCGACCATCTGCGCGAGGCGCGCGAGCGCTTCCACGTAGGCAACCTGTACTTCAACCGCAAGTGCACCGGCGCCATGGTCGGGGCGCATCCGTTCGGCGGGTTCAACATGTCGGGCACGGATTCCAAAGCCGGCGGACCGGATTATCTCCTGCTTTTTCTACAGGCCAAATCAATCGGTACTAAGGTCGGTTAGGACTGCAACTTTTCCGAACGATAGGGTAACCGCGGGCGGCGATCGGGCCTTATAATCGAGAGGATCGTGTAATTGACGATCGCGCCCCCCGCGGCGCTAGCGAACTTCAGCCGATGGAGCGTGAATGAAGAGAGGTCTTGCGCCACTCCTGATGTTGGCCGGGTTGATGCAATTTCACCCGTTCGCCAGCGCCCAGATCCAAAAGAAGACTGTAGCCGCTTCGAAACGGCGGGTCGTCGCGCGCAGACCCCCGCCGGTCGATCCGACTCTCGGCGACAACGTGGATGGCGACGACCTGGTGGTGCGGCGCGCCGCCGTCGAAGCCCTGGGGCCGCAAAACGGCAGTGTCGTGGTGGTGGACCCGAACAACGGCCACGTCCTCACCATCGTCAATCAAAAGCTCGCTCTCGCCGGCGGATTCACGCCCTGCTCCACCATCAAGCTGGTGACGGCGCTGGCGGCCCTCAGCGAGCAGGTGGTTTCGCGCGGCGACACGATCCATCTTACCCGCTACCTGAGTTTCAACATGGATGAGGCGCTGGCGCACTCCAACAACGAGTACTTCGGCGAGCTGGGGAAGCGCCTCGGATACGATCGCGTGGAGCGCTACGCCAAGATGCTCGGCCTCGGTGAACCCGCCGGTCTCGATATTCCCGGCGAACAGGCGGGACTGCTGCCCACCGGCCCGCCCAAAGCCGGCGGAATGGGTCTGCTTACGGCTTACGGCGAAGGGTTTCACGTCACGCCGTTGCAGCTCGCGGCGCTGGTGGCGGCGATCGCCAACGGCGGCACGCTCTACTACCTGCAATACCCGCGCACGCCTTACGACCTGGAGCATTTCGCGCCGCGGGTCAAGCATCCCCTGGAATTGGCGGCCACCGGCATCGACGATGTTCGCATCGGGATGCGCGGCGCGGTGGATCACGGCACGGCGCGGCTCGCCAACTACGATCCAGCCGAGCCGCTGTTCGGCAAAACCGGAACCTGCACCGACTACCAGGCCGGCGAGCACATGGGCTGGTTCGGATCGTTCATGGAATCGGGCAGCAACCGTTTGGTGGTGGTGGTGATGCTCGCCAATCCGGTCCGGTCGGTAAGCGGACCCGGCGCGTCAGCGGTAGCCGGGGCGGTGTACAAGAGTCTGGCCGAGCAGCACTACGTCGCCACGCTGAAGAAGTCCGATCTTCCGGAGATCATCACGACTACGCCCGCGTCCCCGGGCGGCCCTTCGGCTCCGACGGGGCATTAGACTAATCGCAAGGGGAAGGCCGACTGCCAGTCTGCACAGGATAACCTCCTGCTCCACACTATCCTTTGAACTGGTCGCGGCATTCCGGGGAGCAGAAGTGCCACACCTGGCCCTTGACTGTCTTGCTGAGGCTGACGGCCGTCGAAACATAGGTGCCGCAGACGGGATCCCGCTTCAAATCGCCGCCCGATTGCACCGATGGCGCACCGGGAGGAGGGCCGGCGGAACGGTTGCGATTTCGCGCGCGTGAAAACAGGCTTCCGAGGACCGATCTCACGAGGAGAAAGAAGAGAATCGGAAGGAGAATTTCTTCAAACAGAGTGCGGAGCATGAGTTCGGGGCGGAGCCCGCACGGTTCCGCCCCGCAATCTCCAGATTACTGCTTTTTCTTCTTCGGAGCTTTGGCGTTCGGATCCGTATAGTTGGTTTCGATCTTGGTTCCGAGAGCCTGCAACATCGCCTTGGCTTCTTCGGCATGCGGTCCGTTGGGCGCGACTTCCAGGTATTTCTGGAATGCCTCGGCGGTTCCGGCCACGTATTTGACAGTGCCGTCGCTGCCCACAGTGGCCTTATTCATCAAGCCGGTGCCGATGTAGTAGTAGGCCTCGGCGCAGGTGGGATCGCCGGCCACGGCTTTCTGGAATGCCCCGGCAGCGGCGTCATCCTGATGTGCGTTTAATTCCAGAGCGCCCAGGTTGAAGTAAGCCTTGCAGGCTGTCTTGGGATCCAGAGCGACGGATTTTTCCAGTTCGGCTTGTGCTTCCGGCAGCTTTTTGGCCTGTGCCAGCGCCAGTGCGTAGTTGTTGTGAATGCTGGGATCTTCCGGTTTCAGCGCAATCGCTTTTTCGTACGCGGCAACGCCCTGAGCGGTATCGGAATCGAAATCGGCGCCGGTCTTGGTCTTGGCGCGGGCGATGTAGGCGGAAGCGAGGCCGTTCCATACCGCGACCTGGCTGGCATCGAGCGTGGAAGCTTCGGTGAATTTGGCGATGGCCTCGTCGTAGTTTTTGGCTTCCATGGCGTTGGTGCCGGCGGTGAAGGCGTCGTTGAGCGCCTTATTCTTCTTCATCTTCGCTTCCTGGTCCTGCATCTGCTTCTTCAGAGCCGCAAGTTGTTCCGGCGTCAGGGCTTTTTCCTGGTCCTTGGTAATCTGTCCGGAGGCCAATGCCTGCTGCTGAATATTCTGGACCGCGCCTTGCTGCTGCACCTTCTTCGACAGATCGAAGTTGTTCATGATCGGATCCCCGACCGTGGTTTTCACGCCCTGGATTCTGTCCATTTCTTTCCCGTCTACGACGAGTGAGATGTTGTATGTGCCGATCGGCAGCCCGGTGTAAATGTAATGACCTTTTTTGTCGGTCTTGGTGGGGTAGTGACCCTTGATGTCGGTCCGGTCGATGTTGATCACTGCCTTCTCGAGAGGTTTGCCGTCCGCTCCCTTGACATAGCCTTCAAGGGAAGTGATTTGCGCAAACGAGCTGGCGGCCCATAGCAAGAGCCCGGCAGCGGCAACAGCGAGGTTGCGAAACTTCATAAAGCCTCCAACGTAGACTTGTGTGTATTAAGTTCTATTATACCGATTCGAGGACCGGTCCTGAGCGCGGAAAAGGATCGACTATCCCCTGCTTTCTTCATCAAAGAGACCGATTTGTTCCTTAGGAGCCGGTTTGGGTTTGCGAGTCCTGGCGGCGCTGCCCACCACGCCGAGCACCTCGACCGACCGCAAAGCGGCCCGCGGAATCCAGATCTTTTGTGTGTTGGCGAACGGGTCCGGAGGCGTAACCGTAAAGCCGTAGGATTCCAGGCTGAGCAGGTTATTCGGGAGAATTCCTTCCATCCGTTCCCCATCGCGGAGAACCAGCCCGATCCACAGGCCCGCCATTTTCGGCCGGGTATAGAAGACCCTGCGCTCGCCCTCGACGCTCGTGGCAAAGTCGCGGACGAAGGAGATCGCCTTGATCTCCTCGTAAGAGAGGAGCATGGTCTGGCCGCTCAGGGAGAGCCATTCAACTCCCGCAGGCTGTAGATAAGAAACAGGATTGACGTAACCGGACAGGGTTTCCCGATCGAACCGCCTGGCCATCGCCCGCTTGGTGGTGGACGTCAAAGCCTACCTCATTTTTACGCCCGTGTTTCAAACATTTCGGCGCTTATTGTATCATTGGCACGATGTCGGTTGTGTCAATGGCGGAAATCGGAGCGGTGAGCCGCGAAATCACCGGCTTTCTCAATTTCTGCCGCTTGGAGAAAGGCCTCTCCGCCGCCACAATCGACGCCTATTCTACTGATTTATCGAGGCTTGTCACATTTATCGGGACTAAAGGGGACTTGCCCTCGGTAGACGGGCTTCGTCATTATATTGATCATTTGTACCAATCGGGGCTCAGCCATCGAACCATTGCCCGCCACGTCACCACGCTTCGCAATTTCTTCGGGTTCCTCCTGCGGGAAGGCACCATCTCCTCCGACCCGACCGAGCACCTGCGCACTCCGCGGCAGTGGCAGACGATCCCTAAGTTTCTCAATCTACAGGAGATCGAAAAACTGATCGGGGCTCCGGACACGGCCCGCCCGAACGGCTTGCGGGATCGGGCGATGCTCGAAGTTCTGTACGCCACCGGGCTTCGGGTATCGGAATTGTGCCGGCTGGGAGTCGGGGATGTCGATCTCAGCCTCGGTTTCTTGAAGACTACGGGAAAAGGCAACAAACAGCGGCTGGTGCCGGTTGGGAAAGAGGCGGTCCAGACGGTGGAGCAGTACCTCGCACAAGGACGGGGTGCGCTGCTGAAAGGCCGGAGCAGCCGCTATCTTTTTGTCACCGCCCGGGGCGGTTCGATGACGCGCCAGGCGTTTTGGAAACTATTGGCCGGATATGGGCGGAAGGCGGGGATTTTCCGCGATCTGACCCCCCACGTCCTGCGTCACAGTTTTGCCACCCATCTACTGGAAGGCGGAGCGGATTTGCGCAGTGTCCAGATGATGCTGGGCCATGCGGATATCTCGACGACGCAAATTTATACCCACGTGATGCGGTCAAGGCTCCGGGAGGCTGTTCAAAAGCATCATCCCAGGGCTTGATGGTTAAGTTACCGGGAGGCCGGCGGAAGATTTCAAAGTCGAGGCGAGAGCGCTTGCGATGAGCGACTACGTGTACATGTTGGAAAGCCACCTGAGCCCCGAACAGAACCGGGTGGTTGAAGAAATCCGCAAAGTTGCGGCCCTAGCCAATGTCAATCTTTTTTTGACGGGCGGCGCAATGCGCGACATGCTGGCAGGAAGCCGGATTCGCGATCTCGATTTTGTGGTGGAAGGCCCGGCGGTGAAACTCGCCAAAGGCCTGACCGAGCAGCCCGGGGTGAAGGCACTCTCGCTCGACGATTCCAACCGCACCGCCGAACTGCTGTTTCCCGGCGGCGTGACGGCGGAATTGTCGGCGACCCGGCGTGAGCGTCACAAGGCGCCCAAATCGAGCGCCGCGCCGGCAACCATTCAGGAGGACCTTCGCAGCCGCGATTTCACGTGCAACGCGGTCGCTCTCTCGCTCAACCGGGCGTCGCGCGGGCTGCTGCTCGATCCGATGAACGGCCTCGCCGACATCGACCGGCGGGAATTGAGAGCGATCAGCGGCTACGGGTTCTATGACGACCCCTCGCGGCTGCTGCGGCTAATCCGTTTGCGGGTTCGAATGGGTTTTGCCGTGGAAGAACGCACGCTGATGCAGGCGGCCAACGCGCGCGAAGCTCAGGTGGAAAACAATATCAGCGCCAAAGCGCTGGGGGAAGAACTGAAACGGATCTGCCTGGAAGAGACGCCCTCGGAGATCTTCAAAGCGCTGGACGAAGCGGGGCTGCTCACGTTGTTCTCGCCGGCTTTGACCGGCGTCAAGGTCAACCTGGGAGGAATCGCCAAGCTGGAGAAACTCGCGAAGCTGCTGCCGGATGACAATCCGTCGCGCAACTCGCGCCTGGGACCGGTACTGTACTCCCTTACCGAGAAGCTTTCGGCGAAGGAGCGGCAGGGGCTCGTCAAGAACACCGCGCTCGCCAAAGCTGATGTGGATCTCTGGCAGAAGCTGGAAACCCGGTCGAAGAAACTGGAATCGTCGCTCCGGTCGGCGCGGATTCGCAAAGCGTCCCAGGTATATCGGATTGTCTCGACGGCGAATCCCGACGAGGTGCTGTTTCTGCTCTACCACTCGACGCAGCGGCAGGTGCAGGAGCGGCTGCGGAACTACTTCCAGAAGTACCTGGTCACGGTGCAGGAGATTACTCCGGATGAATGGGCGACGGTGGAAGGCAAGCCGGGCACGCCCAAGTACGCCAAGGCGCGCGAGGACTTTATCGCCAACCGTCTGGATCGGCGGGTAAAGAAGCCGGCTCCGCCGCCGGAAGCGCCACCGCCACCGCCGCCACCGCCGCCACCACCGCCAAGTTCGTGGACGACGCCGCAGACCGCCATGGCGCGGCGGGCGCGGTGAATCAAAATTCGGAGCCCGGTATCAGCCACGGATGGACACGGATAAAAACCTCCCCCAATTTACATCCGTGTGCATCCGTGGCTAATACTTCGATCGGCTGGCAATGCCATCCGATGCAGCCTCCGGAATCCCGATCTCACGCAGGAGATTCTCCGCCTTGTAAATCGTCCGCAGCGCGGCCGCAATTCCGGCGGTGGAAACGTGGATGGCGCGGGCGGTGTCGTCGGCGTACATGAATGTCAGCGCGATGCTTTCCAGGTTGCCATCGAAGGTGACGCCGATGAGTTCACCCTCCTTGTTGACCACCGGGCCGCCGGACGCTCCCGCGGTGATATCGCAGGTGCTGACGAAATTCATGGGCGTGATCAGGTCAAGCCTGGGCTTGGCGTCGATCCAGCGCTGCGGCAGCTTATAACGATCCTGGTCGCTCAACGTGAGATGGAAGAGGCCGCCGAAAGTGGCCGCATCGAGCACGGTGGCTTCGGTGCGGTCCTTGTACTGTTTGGCGACGCCGAAGGTCACGCGGGGTGTGCCGGTGGCCTCGGGGTAATCGGCGGCGCCGAACAGCCGGTAGCGATACTGTGCGATTTTTTCGGCAGCCGAAACGTCGAGGGATTCGATAGCGTCCTGGCGGCGCTTGCGGATACGGCGGGCCGGCTCGTCCAGCTCGAGAGCCAGTTGGATCAAGGGGTCGGTGGAACTGGCGACGGCGCCTTTTTCCGTAACCAGCCGTTTGCGCTCGGCGACGTCCTTCAGCTTGGTGCCATGAACGGCTTCTTCGGCAATCTGCGCCCAAGCTTTGTTGCCGTTGCCGCCGCCCGGAGCAGCGGCGAGCGGTTCCTTTTCGCCCTTCGCCGCCTTTTTAACCTTGGCGACTTCCTTATCGCCCAGGTTTTTCACCTCCTTATCGGTCAGGTTCTTCACTTCCTCCAGGTAGCGCGCCAGCATGGCGATCTCGACGCCATCGTCGATGGGCGTGGGCGCATAAAGGGCCTGCTCGAGCGCCGGCAGCGCCGAATCGCGATATTCGGGCAGCCGCTGATCGTTGGGTTTCAAGCGCTCTTCGGACAGGCGGACCACCTGGCGGGCGATGCGGAGCAGCTCGCTGCCGATGGCGCCCGGGGATTCCAGCAACTGGTAATTGCGCTCGGATCCCTGCCAGTTCCGGTACGCCGCGGCGACATCCTCCCAAACCTTGACGGCATCGGGACCGAGCTTGGGATCGTGCTGCACGGCCGAGCGCAGCTTGCGTTCGAAATTGGCTTTGCGGGCGAAGAGAAAATCGTCCTGCAAGCCGATCAGCCGGCCGGCGGAGAATTTGTAGTCGTTGCCAAGGGTCACCATCGGAAGCTGGATCGCGACCTGGTTCTGCGGACTCCGGGCGCCGAAGGCGCGAAGCAGCGATACGCGGTTGGCCAGCCGGCTGACGATGAGCGGGAGTTGCGTGTCGCGATAGAAGGTGAGCTGGGCGACGGTGGAACTGCGCGCGGTGGCCGCGGGGTTGCCGACCGCGAACAGAAGATCGTCATCCTTGACGGGTTCCGGATTCCATTTCAGGAAATTGGGGGTGTCGGCGGGGCTGCCGTTCTCATAGGCGCGCAGGAATGCGAAATCCAGCCCGTAGCGCTGAAACGTGCGGCTGTCGATATTGCCGCCGAAAAACGAGATGGCGCGCTCCGGCGCGAACACCAGGCGGAGATCGCTATACCGCTTGTATTGATAGAGGTCGTAGCGCTCGCCGGAGTACAGCGTGACCACGGTACAGACGTTGCCCGTCGTTTCCGCACATTCTTTTTCGATGCGGGCGATGGCGGCGTTGCGCTTCTCGAGGGCTTGCGCCGCGGTTTTTTCCGCCGCCGCGCCCGAGATCGATTTGGCGGGAGGTTTGGTCTCGGCAGGAGCCGGCTCTTTGATCTGGCTGGTGACGTTGCCGATCTTGAGGAGCACGTTGGCCTGAAGGTCGGGGCAGCGCAGCTCCTGCTCGCGAGTGGCGGCGTAGAAGCCATCGGTCAGGTAATCGTGGCCGGCGGAGCCGAGGCGGGCGATGCAATCGATGACCACATGATGATTGGTGAACACCAGGCCGTGCGGGCTGACGAACGATCCGGAGCCGGAGCCGAGGCGCATCGAGGAAAGCTGGAGTTTCGTCAGAAATTCGTCGCTGACTTCGAATTTGTATTTCTTCGAAACCGCCTCTTTGGGGAACAGGTTGAACAGCCAGAGTCCCTCGTCGGCAAGCGCCGGGAGGGCCAGCACGCACAGGAAAAGCAGTCCACGACGGATCATTGCGGCTCCAAGAGATTAGTCTACGAGGTTGGGCGTCGCAGATTCCAGGCGGGTTACCGGGCCGGGAAGTTCCAAATTTTTGCGGGAGAGGACGTGGGGCTGTTTGTAACCCGCCTCGCGCGCACTCGTACTCTCTGGCCGATTGAAAGTCGGCCGCCGGTTACAAACCTGCCCCACAAAGAAAAGCTAAACCAGCAGCGCGTTGATGTGGCGCATTACCTCGAACGCGTCGGCAACGTAGAGCACGTCGGCCTTGCCGCGGGCCCAGCCGCAATTGGGGTCGAGGTTGATCGCCCGCCGCTGCCCGATGAAACGCCAGCCGACGGCGTGCGGCTCCTCGCCGTGGCAGCAGGTCGACAGACCCTTGGGATGCCGCGGCGTGGCGCCGGTCTGGCCGATCTGGTTCAGATGCGTCATGAAACGCAGAACGGCTTCCCCTTCGCCGCTCAGATCCACCAGCGATTTGCTGCCGCCGAGCGATGCTTTGGAGGCGCGCAGAAAATCGAGGATCAGCTTTTCGGCGTCGGCGGCATGCACGGCGCCATCGGCCTGTTTCTTGGTCCAGCCCGCGCCGGCTACGAACAGCAGTTTGGCGTCGGGCCGGATGGTCTGTTCGCCGGTTTCGGGCGCCCGCGTGCCAACCACCGAGGTGCGAGTTTCGGGCGCCGGAAGCGCGATGGACTCGACCGCGGCGGCGCCCGCGGGCCCGCTCCACGGCGCGACGCAGCCCGCGTCCAGCAGGATCATCCACGGCCTTTGCGAGCGCGTCATGCGTGCCTCCATTCGCTGGCGATAGAACCAACGCGTCAGCACGGGAACGCTGTTCTCGACGGCGATGGCGGTGGCATGCGAATCCACGCGGCCGCCCAGGCGAAACGCCACGCCCGGCAGGGCACGCGACCAGCGGGAAGTCGCCGGAGCCATTACCAGAGCGGCGCCCGACGCCCGGCACAGCGCTTCGGCGGCGGCGGCATCGGTGGCATAGCGGGGTTGGGTGAACGCCTCGCCGCTCACGGCCAGAATGCGCGCGGCGCCGGCATTGGCGACCTGGTCCGCGCCGCGCTGGATTGCGGCGCCAACGAGTCCGATATGCAGCTCTCCGCCGAGACTCTTGGCCGCGGCGAGCGCTTCCAACGCCGGCTTGGCCAGCGAGCCATCGGCTTCGGTATGGGCCAGCAACAGAATGGATTCCACGTTACTCCTCCCCGATCCAGGCGACGATTTCGCGCGCGATTTCTTCGGCGGGCATGTTTTTCACCACCCGCGTCCCGCGCATTTGCTTGGGCAGGCTGACGGATTGGAAGCAGAGACCGGCATTGCTGACCGGCGCCGGCTTGGCCTTTTGCAACGCCGGCATGACGCCGCGCATATTCGCCATGCCGATTTGCGGATTGTTACGCGGCTCGGGCAGATTTCCGGTTGCCCATCCGAGCACCGCCGGCGGGGCCGCGCAAACCGATACCTGATGCTTACCGCCCTCCACGCGCTCCAGAACTTCCAGGCTGCCATCTTCGAGAATCGTAAGCCGGTCGACGCCTTGAAACTGCTCGTTGATGCCCAGCCGTTCGCCGATCATCTGCAATGTCGAGCCGGCGCCTCGCGAGGCCGACTCCCAGCCGCCGAACAGCAGCAGGCGCGAACGGTCGAGACCGGCGATCGCTTCCACCGCCCCGGCCAGCGCGGCGGCGGTCTCGAAGGAATCGCTGAAACCGGAAGCCGAACCATCCAGCGCCACCAGTTCGAAGGGCGCCTTCTGCGCCACCATCATCATCACCTGCTGCAGCTTGGCCTTGGGCGCCAGCGACACCAACCACACTTTGCTCGCGGCGACTTTTTGCGCCAGATGCGCGGCTTCGAACAACGCATGCCCGGCCCAGGGGTCCAGGACCGCGGGCAACATCATTTCATTTTTCAAGGCGGGACCGCCCGCCGCCGTCACAGGCTCGAGAGTCTGCAGCGGGTCGGGGACGATGCTTCCGCAAACCACGATTTGAAAAGGTTTTGTCATGAGGTAACTCGGTCGTCAGTTTTCCGTCGAGTGCAAACCGCCGGCGCCGGCATGGAAAGCGATGTTAGTCCGCGCCGAATCGCCATCCATCGGAGCCGGACAGTTCCAGATACAGGCGCCGCAGAAGACGCACTTCTCGCGGTCGAACTGCGGTACGCCATTGGGTCCGGGAGTGATCGCCTGCCCGGAGCACATTTCGATGCACAGCTTGGAGGCGCAGGCCTGGCAGAATTCGGGATTGAGGAAGCGGACGTGGTCGGCATACCCGGCGGGCGCCTGCACCTTGCCGCCCATCAGGAGCGCGTCCTGATGCGTCACCAGCAGTTGGCCATCGAACGGAATGGCAGGCCAGCCGCAGGCATCCATCAAGGCATCGTGGGAGGGCAGCGCTTTGGCACGGCACTCGTCGACAATTGCGTGAAACTCGGCGGCTGGGACTTTGCGGGAGTAGAACTGTTCCGGCGACGGCATCGGTTTGGGCGACCCGCCGAGCGAGAGCTTGCCTCCGGTGAGTCCCGCCAGCGCCATCCCCGCCAACCCCGAGACGACGCCGCGATGGAAGCCGTCGCGGGCCTTTTCGGCCACGCGGGCCTCCTGCTCGATCCAACTGGCGCGGCGGCGCCCGGTGTACGTCCGCTCCAGGTTTTCGCGGGTGTAGGGCCGCGATTCGCGCGCCAGCTCCAAGACCGCCTGGGCCAACTGCGCCCCGGTCGCAAAAGCTTCGTCGACTCCGGACCCGGTGAGGACATTGGTGCTGCCCGATCCCTCGCCGATGCGCGCGTAGCCATCCCCCGCCAGAAACGGCTCGCCGCGGCGTCCCGATTCCTGGAGCGATTTCGCGCCCCAGCTTCGCAGCTTGCCGCCTGCGAGGTAGCGCCACAAGTACGGATGCATCACGTAATGCTGCAGGTAGCGGTAGGTGGTGCGCATGGGGCTGCGAAACCACGAGGGAACGAATATGCCGACGGTCGCCACGCCGCCGGGATGCACGTAGAGGAAGCCGAAAATCTCGGGCTCGGGATAGCCGAACGTGTGGAACACGGTTCCGGGCTGGAGCGGGCTACCCTCCGGCAGATCCACAACCATCTTCATGCCGAGCGCCCATTCGCGCTGATGATGGCCTTCGGGCAATCCGAGCTGCTCGTTGAGGCGCCGTCCGATGGCCCCCGCCGGCCCATCGCCCACCACCGTCAGGTCGGCGTGAATATCCATTCCGGGCACAAACCCAACCTGGTGGGCGCCATCGCGCTCGACGCCTTGATCGGCCAGGCGGATGCCGATCACACGATCGGATTCCCCCGTGAGCGGTTCGGCGACAGGCATTCCGGGCCATATCTGGACCACACCGGACGACGAGATTTCAGCCGCCAGGTGTTGCATCAACTGGCCCATCGAGAGGACCACGCCGCCGTGTTTGCGCAGGAATGGCGGCACGTACGGCAGCTCGACTCCGAAATGGCGATGGAGGCGGAAGGCGCGGAACGCGCGATCGGCCAGGCGCAGGGCGAACGATCGCCGGCTGGCGCCCACGGGATCGAGCAGGTAGACGACCTTTTCGCTCGCCACCGGCGCAGCCATGGGAATCGCGGCGAGATCGAGGTCGGGCAGCGCGGCGCGAATGCCGCGACCCCGGGTCACGATGCCGGAGACCCCGAAACCGACATCGTCGGCCCGCTCGTAGCAAACCACCTGCAGCGGCATGCCCGGCATGACACGGCTTTCGATGGCCGGCGTGCCATCGGCATTCAACAGGTTCCGCGAAAGGGTGGCCAGAAAGCCGGCGGTCGCGGGACCAAAGCCCACACAGGCGATATCGACATCCATAGCCTGCCTTTCAAACCCGGCGCCTATCGAATCGCTCATACGGGATAGCTCGCGGCTTCCGGAATCATGACCTTGGTGAGCGCGTCGGCGGCGCGGTCTTTCGCAAGCTGCGAGCCGGTGAGGCAGCCATCCAGCCGGACGCGCAGGCGGGCGAACTGGTCGAGGCCTTCGAAACACACGCACGGACCGGCTTTTTCGGGATGCGAGCCGTCGTCTTCGATGACATCGGTATATCCGCGAGCGACGCTGGCAATTCCGGGAATCAAGCCTTCCATCGCGTCCAGGTCGGAGGATTGGTAGCAGGCGGCGCAGCCTTCCGTGTCCCAGGCGGGATGACGATTGTAGCCGAAGACAAGCTCGGCGCAGATGCGGCCGACTTCGCCCGCGGAGCGCGCGGCCTGCACGTGGCACAGATCGCTGAGGAACGTCAGCAGTCCGGGCAGCCCTTCGGCAACGGTGGGATTGGCGGGGCCTTTCTTTTCGAGCTCGATCAGGTCGAGGATCTGGGCGCGGGAGGCCAGCAGGAAACACAAAGCGTCGGCCAGCGGGAAGCAGACGCCCTGCCGCTGCGTGTGATAGAGCTTGTCGCCGTCGGCATCGGGCGTGGTCTGCAGGCGCTGCAGGGTCCACAGCCAAAGCTGCATGGCGGTGGCGAGAGAACAGGCGCCGGTGCCCGGCCGCTCGTTGGCGATATGACGCATCTCGCGGATCCAGTCGCGGAACTGCGCCAGGAACAACTCGTCGGTCATGGTGACGCTGAGCTGGCGCCGCTGTACGGCTTCGGGACCTTCATAGGTGGCTTCGAGCTGCGAATCCATCCACTTGTGGCCAAGGAAACCCGGGCAATCCTCGGTGATGCCGTAGCCGCCCATCAGGCTGACGGCTTCGCGCATCATGCGCGCGCCAAAACCGGTATTCCAGAGCTTGCAGGCGGGACACAGGACGTTGGCCACGGAATCGAGCAGCGCGTATTGCACCAGAACGTCATTGGCGGCTTCCGGTTTGGTCCCGCGCAGGAATTCGATGGCTTCCTTCTGGATTTTGCGCACGGCTCGAATCACCGACGTGCCGCCGCTGATGCCGCGCGCCTCCAGGGTTTCCATTTTCTGCTTTTCCAGCGGATCGAGCTTATCGAACGTGCGCGCGGCTTCGAAACCGAGCGATGCGCTGGCTTCGCCGGCGGCCCAGACATCCACCAGCCGATGGACGACATCCTGTTTGAGCTGCAGTCCAAACTCGTAGCGCGGCGATCCGGGAGCGGCGATCGATCCACCGCGGAAGCGGCTGCGCCCATAGCGGATCACCGGCTCGACGGCGCTCAGCAGCTTGGCGGAGGTCATCACGCCGACAGTCACGCGGGTGCGGCGAAACACGGCTTCGATGATCTCGCCATGAGTATAACGGGGGACGATGACGCCATCCTTGACGGTGTATCCGCCGATGATGCGCGAAGCCGGAACGCGCAGGTTGAAGATGGGGTCGCGCGTGGACGAAAGCTGGTGGACCAGTTTGCGCGTGGGAACACCGCGGTCGAAGACGCCGGGGTCCGACTCTTCCAGGATCACCATGCAGGTGCCCTTGATTCGCGGGTCGTCGGATTCGACGGCCGCGGTTACAAAGTTGGCGAACCCCATGTTGGTGATGAAGCGGCCGCGCTTCTCGACATGCAGCATGGGCTCTTCGCCCTCTTTCCACTCGTCGATTCGCACTTTACCGCCGAGGATTCCGGTTTCCACTCCGACATAGGGGATCGGCTCGGTGAGGCAGAAGGCGCCGCGCCACGGCTTGCGGTCTTCGCCGGGCTGCGGCGGAGCGCACAGGGCCATGTAGTGGGTTTTTTGCTCGGGAGTGCCGCGCTCGTGGATGGGGGAAAGGGCGAGACATCCGGCCAGGCTGCCGGTGGCGGCGCCAGCGTCGACCCAGGCGAGTTCGAAGGCGACCAGGGCCAATGCCAGGTTTTTCGGACCTTCGATGAATCCGCCTTCGGAGGGTTCCATGAAGACGCCGGTGATACCCGATTCGTCGAAGGCCTGAAGGAGGGCGGCCTTTTCGGGGGTCCACTCGTGGGTATTGCGTCCACCCTGCGCCACCAGGCGCGCCACCGGGCCCCGCGCCACGCCGCGGACCGATTGCACCAGCATCTGCAGGTCGAAACGATCTTCAAATCGCCACAGGATCTGGCGGACATCGTCGCCGGGGAGTGCCCGCAGGGATTCGGTTTTATTCTCCGTTAGAGCCTGAGTCACGGGATTTCCTTTCTCGGGAGCCAGATCAGTGCTGCAATCGCGGTGCCATGGAGTAATGGCGTTGAAAATCAATACAGTGTCGATCTTTTCTACCCCTAAAAGATCCGAAAAGCGTGATTTGGCGCAGCGGGATGGG
>Ga0335078_10006471_pt1 | contig 17325 bp, 15 predicted proteins | sample Lox_Sample_32_FD_206711 | JGI IMG/M metagenome (GOLD analysis project Ga0335078, IMG submission 206711) | Soil microbial communities from Loxahatchee National Wildlife Refuge, Florida, United States - Lox_Sample_3.2 | ecosystem: Environmental > Terrestrial > Soil > Wetlands | place: USA... | reverse complement strand
TGGGTAGAACGGGATCGAGCAGGTCCTGTTTGGTACGCTCAGCGTCGACAAAAAAGAACAGTTTGTTCTTGATGAAGGCGCCCCCGAAATTCCCGCCATATTGGTTGCGCTGAAAATAATTGTCGGAAGCGCCGGGAAGATTCGCATCCAGACTCTGATCGCGAAACAAGTAGTAGCCTTCCCCGTGATACGAATTCGTCCCCGCGCGAGTGGTCACGTTCACCGAACCTGACGAAGTCAACTCGGTAGACAAATCCAGAGACGATTGCTGGAGCTGAAACTCCTGGATGGCGCTCTCCGGTATGTTCTGGGTGGTGGTGCCGACGGTCTCATCGCTGACGTCCAAGCCATCGACTTCGATGCGTGCGGTGCGCCCGAAGCGCCCGCCAAAGGAGATCGAAGAAAAACCGTTCTTGGTGGGATCGAAGTTGCCGCCATCCTGTATCTGCACGCCGGGTTCGAGCTGAGCGAGATCGAGAAAATTCCGGCCGTTGATAGGGAGGTTTTCGATCTGCTGCGTGGTCAGAACCCCCTGGACGGTCGCTTGCTCGGTGTTTACCTGCACTTCAGAGGCTTGCACTTCGACTACTTGCGAGCTCTGCCCCACCTGTAGTTTCGCACTGCCGGCGGTGGTTACGCCCACCTGCACAGTCAGCGGCAGCTCTGTGGTCTTGAAGCCTTTTGCTTCCACGCGCACCACGTAATCTCCCGGAGTCAGCGCGCCCGAGGTATAGGTACCGCTCGAGGTCGTATTGACGGTAACCACTCGACCGGTCGATTTGTTGGTCACACTGATCTTCGCGCCCGGCACTACTGCGCCGCTCTGGTCGGTAATCGTCCCCTGAATGCTGCCGGTGGAGATGGTGGTCTGCGAAAATGAGCACAGGCTCAACGCGAGCAAAGTCGCAGCGGCTAAGAGTACAAACCCGGTTGCGCGCTCGCGACCCCCAGAATGATCAAAATTAGTCCGCATGTCCCACCTTTCCCTTTCAGCGTGAATGCTCCGCTCCTCTGAGAATGTCGTTCCCGGGCTTCAGGACTCGGACTTCACCGGGAGATATTGAGGTCAAACGGCTGGTGGAAAGCACTTATGCAAAACCCACCGCGTTTGTCTGCAGTTTTCAAAGCAGTCTGTGCATTATATGCTCCGATGCTGTGCAGGCGCGAACGTCCCCGCCCCGGGTACGGGCGCCGCAATCTAAAAGTGCGCTTTGCTGGTGTAGTATCCGGTGCGATGCCGGGCGCTGACAGGGACGCTGCCCGCGTCCACCTTCACGGTTATGCGCCGGAAATCGGAATCGGCGAAACGCTGCGAAGGATAGTACGCAAGCAAGTATTGGGTGCGCAGTTCGTCACTGATCTTGCGAAAGGCATCGTCCAGCTGCGGCAAGGAGGTCGCGTAGAAGTACTGGCCACCGGTGTCGGCGGAGAGCTGGATCAGCGCATGTTCCCCCCCAGTATCGCGGCCAGCGCTGGCCTCGATCGGCACTACGATGATGCTGTAGACGATCGCCTCAGCCTGCTGGGCCTCGCGCAAGGCCTCCTTGTAGTCCACGCGGCTTACGGTGTCCCCACCGTCAGTGATAACCACCATGACTTTTCTTCCCTGCCGTGCTTCCAGCGCTCGCGAACCGAGATAGACCGCGTCGTAGAGCGCGGTTGCCGATCCGTAGTGAATCCGGTCGATGCCGCGATCGATGGTTTTGAGGTCGGAGGTAAAAGGAACGACTTCATCGACGATTTCGCTGAATTCATAAAGCGAGAGGCCGTCCACCGGGCGGAGGATGACGTGCGCGAAGCGGCGAGCCGAGGTCAGTTCGAGCGCCAGATCCTTGCGCGTGCTGAGGCTGGTATCGATATCCAGGACGATAGAGAGCGGTAGGGCGGACTCCTTGTCAAAAACCGCTATGGTTTGCGTTTTGCCGTCTTCCTCCAGATTGAAGTTTTCTTTCTTTAAGCCGGCCACGGGCGCCCCACGCTCGTCGGTAACGGTGACGAATACGTTGACCAATTTCACGTCCACCTTGAAGGTGGTGTCCGCATTTTGTTGGGAGTCCGAGGCGGCGCTTCGCGAGCCAGGAGCGGAAGCCGTGGACGATGCACCTGAAGCCCACGGCGGCTTAGGAACCTGGGCACAACATAGCGCCGTGGTTCCAGCTAAAAACAATAGAAGATTGCGCATCTGCAGGCTGAGGTTCGTCTTCGCGATCCTGGCGACGTTTCCTTTGGGCACTTTGCGGTTAGAAGCTCTGCACCGCAAGGGACACAAATTGATCGGGCGAAGTCCGCGAAGCGAAAATCTGCTCATTTAGATGCAGGCTTTCCCACCGGGCTGCTTCCCCCCCTGGTCAGTTCAGGCGGAAAGGGCTCGCCGTCGGCCCAAACTGCGCCATCCTCAAAGTATTCTTTCTTCCAGATCGGCACGGTGCGCTTCAAAGTATCAATCAGCCAGCGACAGGCCTCAAAGGCGGCCGCGCGATGGGCCGAGGCCACCACGATAGCGACGCTGATCTCCCCCACCTGCAGGCGGCCGAGGCGGTGCACAATAGCCACATCCCTCACCGCCCATTGCGATAAGGCTTGGCTGGCCAATGCCTCCATCTGTTTCAGGGCCATTTCTTCATAGGCTTCATAGTCCAGGTAGAGCGTCCGGCGGCCTCGGGTATGGTTGCGCACGACTCCCTCGAAGAGCACCGCCGCCCCGTCTTCCGGCCGTTTGATTTGCGCCAGCAGAGGCTGGGTATCAATTTTTTCCCGGACGACGACGGCGCGTGGCCGTGCCGCAGGCTCCGTCCCCCCGCTAACCGGGGGCAGAAGCGCTATCTCATCTCCCGAATTCAGCCGGTATTCCGGCCCAGCGTATTCCTGATTAACGGACATGGCGATGGAGGGCAAGAGGGGCTCCAGACCGGCGATCTCCCGTGCAAAGTGGGTGAGAACGTCGTTGACCGTGGCGCCCTCAGGCAGGCTGACCGACTCGCTTGCGCGCCCGGCAAGGTCCTTCAGCATCCCGAAAAATAGCACACGCACCTGCATAGTTTGAGCCACAGGTAGTGTATCGCGCCCAGTCAGGCAACAAAAAAGCCAGCTCCCTTTGGAGAAGCTGGCCCTGCGGTTGGCCTGGCAAATTCTATTTGTGTGGTTTGGATTCATGCGGCGGCGGCGAAGAGTGAGCAGGAGGCCGCGGAGCCGACTCATGCGGCGCGGGGGCCGGACGCTGCTGCTCCCACCGATTAAACTTCTGCTCTTCATTCTGCTGGCGCTGCGGCTGCTCTTGCACCGGCGGAGCCGGCCTCACCAGCGGATGCCCGCCACCCGCGTAAGTCGGGGGCCGGGGAATCGTGGTTGCCGGATGCTCGGCTGGCGCCATCTGAGCCGGATGCTGCTCCGCCGGCGGCGCGGTACCTTGCTCCTCCAACCGGTTGTTCGGGGCTGGACGTGTCGTCTCCGCTTGCGCCCGCGGCGCTGGTTGTGGAGGCCGCGGCTGCTCGGTGCGCACATTTACCGTCGCCTGCCGTTGCTCGAAGGGCGCCCGGGGCGCCGTGGGCGTGCGCGTCGCTACCACTTGCCGGTTAATGACGGCAGCGGGCGGCCGAGCCATCGCAGGACGGCCGGCGCCCAGAACGCTCTGCCGGACCGGTTGTGCCGGGATGGTATGGGCTACCGGGGCAGACGCAATCTCCCGTTCATCCACCTTCACCAGGTTGGCATGGACGGGCCGCGCGTTGACGAAAGTATCATGCGAAACTGCCGTGACGGCGTTGCTCACATGCTGATTTGCATACGTAATGTTGGTCACGTTGCGGTTGTTGATGATGGTGGTGTTGTAGACGTTGGTCACCTGGGTGACGTTCACGCGGGTGTTCGTGATGTTCACGTTGTTGACGTAACCGCGGCTGGTCCGATACCACGGGACAAATACTTCTCGCGGCGCCAGCGGAAACCACGCAACAGCCGGGCCAACACCCACCGCGACTCCGAAGTGTGGACCGCCTACGAAGGCTACGAGTGCCGGAGCGAATACAGGACGAACCGCCACCGGTCCGGGAGCCCAACACCAACCTCCCTCCACGAACGCCCAGCGTCCATAGTGATAAGGCGCAAAGCCCCAAGGCTCATCGCCTACCCAAGTCCATCCCCACGGCTCAACCCAGACCCAGTGGCCGAAGCGATAAGGCGCCCAACCGGCTTCGACACCTACCGGCGTCCATACTTGGCCATAATCCGCCACATAACGCCAATGGCCGTATTCATCCAGGTCTTCGTAGCCTGTGGTTTCAGGAGAAATGTAGTCGGCTGACTCCACATGATCCTCGTGGTCGTCGCGGTCAAATGCGAAACTATCGAAATCGTCGCGCGAAGGGAGTTGCTCGATCTCGTGATCCAGTTCCTGCGTGCCGGTAAAGCGCGCCCGTTGTCCAGCCACAACGTCGTAGGAAGCGCCGCCGCCTGTGACTTCGCCGCGCCCGCGCCAGTCGGTAACATCGGTTTCGCTGCCGTCGGCATTCACGTCCACGCGATATTCACCCGTCCTCTGCACAACGAACGCGGAATTCGGAGTATCAATCTCGAAGTGATCTTCGTCATCGAGGTGACGTATGCGAAACAGGATAGAACCTTGCGACAGGCGCAGCTGGGTAGTGCGGTCGTCGAGTTCCAGGAAAGTTACGCTGGTCTCTGAATCCATGCGGATGGAAGTAGATCCGATCTGGAATTCCGCCCGCGAATCCTTGTCGGCCCAGATGTTGTCGCCTGTGGTAAGTGGACGATTGTTGACTGCCGTGACCCAATCCCCTTCGCCACCGGGCTGAAAGGAAACCGATCCCACGGTGTAACTCAAGCGCGCCACACGGCTGGGAGGATCCTGCGCGGGAGCCTGCGACTGATCATCCGACTGCGCCGGCGGCTGCGGCACATCCTGCGCCAACCCTCTCTGCGGAGCCTGCAACATCAGCAAAATCCCCGCTACCATCAACATGACTGCCAGGACTTTGTTGGTTTTCATCGCTGTTTTCCTCGCTGCGGCGCCCATGGCAGCCGCGTGTCTTCCGGCAAACCGTTCATAGCATCAAACCCTGAATCGGCGAATAAGTTCTAGTTGGTCAGGAGGCTGCCACCTACTCTAAACCAAACAAAGCAGATGCCAGTGCAACTTTTCGCGCACTGGCAGCCAATTGATAACTGGTTTGTGGATTAGCTTACGGGCTGTTCACTGAGGACTTTTTCCCGCTCCTCGGCATCCTGGCGCGCCTCCCGCGGGCTGGAAGGCAGCGCAAGGTTCAACACTTCGGCGATGGTCTTGACGTAGTGGATGCGGATATTCTCCAGTTGTTCCGGCGTCAGGTCTTCCTCGACATTCATCTTGTTTTCCGCGGGGAGAATCACATCCTGCACACCGGCGCGCTTGGCGGCGAGAACTTTCTCTTTTACCCCGCCGATGGGAAGCACGTTTCCGCTGAGAGTGATTTCGCCGGTCATCGCGGTGAGCGGCCGCACCGGACGAGCCGTGAGCAGCGATACCAGCGCCGTCGCCATGGTGACTCCTGCCGAAGGGCCATCCTTGGGAATGGCTCCCGCGGGCACGTGAATATGGATATCGTGCTCGGCGAAGAAATTCTCCGCAATTCCCAATTGCTGGCCATTGGAGCGTACCCAGGTCAGTGCGGCCTGCATCGATTCCTGCATGACCTGGCCAATCTGCCCGGTCATGGTGAAGCCGCCCTTGCCCTTCATCACGTTGGCTTCGACGAACAGAATGTCCCCGCCGGAGGGCGTCCACGCCAGGCCCACAACCACTCCTGCGCGTTGGGTACGCTCGGCGATTTCCCCCTCGCTGCGAATCTTGATGCCCCCGAGGAACTCCTGCACGATGGCCGATGTGACCACCAGTTTTTCCGACTTCCCTTCCGCCAGCCGCCGCGCCTGTTTGCGGCAGATGGTTCCGATGTTGCGCTCCAGATTGCGCACGCCCGCCTCGCGCGTGTAGTGGCGAATGATGTTGCTGACCGCCTCCTCGGGAAATTCGATCTGCTCCTTGCTGATTCCGTTCTCTTCAATCTGCCGGGGAATCAGATATTGGAACGCAATGTGCAGTTTTTCTTCCTCGGTGTAACCCTGCAGTTCGATGATCTCCATGCGGTCCCGCAGCGGTTCAGCGATCGGATCCAGCATGTTTGCCGTCGTAATGAAGAGCACCTTCGAGAGATCAAACGGCACATCCAGATAGTTGTCACGGAAGGTGGCATTCTGCTCGGGGTCGAGCGCCTCCAGCAACGCGGATCCAGGATCGCCGCGGAAATCGCGGCCGACCTTATCGATCTCATCCAGCATGAAGACCGGATCTTTGGTTTCAGCGCGGCGGATTCCCTGAATAATCTGACCCGGCAATGCGCCGATGTAGGTGCGGCGGTGGCCGCGAATCTCAGCTTCATCGTGAACGCCGCCGAGAGAGATACGCACAAACTTGCGTCCCAGGGCGCGGGCGATCGATTTGCCCAGCGAGGTCTTGCCCACCCCGGGAGGACCCACAAAGCAGAGAATCGGCCCTTTCATCGTCGGTTTGAGGCGACGCACGGAGAGATAGTCCAGAATTCGGTCTTTGACTTTCTTCAGATCATAATGATCGGTGTCGAGCACTTCCTTGGCCTTCACGATATCGACATCGCCGCCGGAAGTTTTCGCCCACGGCAGCACCGCCAGCCACTCGATGTAGTTGCGCGTGACCCCATAGTCAGCCGCCATGGGCGACATGCGGGAGAGCCGGCCCAGTTCTTTAAGCGCCTCTTTCTTCACCTCATCCGGCATTCCGGCAGATTCGATTTTCTGCCGCAGTTCTTCGGTGTCGCGCTGGCCTTCATCCTGCTCGCCCAGTTCCTTCTGAATCGCCTTCATCTGCTCACGCAGGTAGTATTCCCGCTGCGTCTGTTGCACCCGATCCTGAACCTCGGACTGAATCTTGTTGCGCAGTTGCTGCACTTCCAGTTCTTTGGCCAGATGCTGGTTGATTTTTTCCAGGCGCACACGGACATCGGTAGTCTCTAGTGTGTCCTGCTTGTCGGAAGTAGATAGAGACGGTAATGACGAGGCAATAAAATCGACCAACCGGCCCGGCTCCTCGATGTTCATCGCCACTGTAGACAGTTCATCCGACAGCGTGGGGGATCCGGCAACAATCTGCTGAAACAAAGTCAGAACGTTACGCTGCAAGGCCTCCACTTCGGAGCTTTTCGGCGGAATCGCCTCGGGAACGGTCTGTACCTGCGCCCGCATAAAAGGCGTCAGTTGAGCGAACTCGGTCAACCTTACCCTCTCCAGGCCCTCGGCGAAAACAAACAGGCTCTGGTTGGGCATCTTTACCACTTTGTGCACAATTGCCAACGTGCCAACTGTATACAGATCAGCAGGTTGTGGCGAATCGATGCGGGCCTCGCGTTGCGCCACGACCACGATCGTTTTGTCTTCCCCCAGGGAGTTGATCAGCTGAACCGAGCTTTCCCGCCCCACAGTAAGGGGTAAAACCGCGTGCGGAAACAGGACCGTATCTCGCACCGGGAGTATGGGCAGCGCCCGTTCTGGTTCTGCCACAACGGTATCTTCTTTAGAATTGCGTTCTGAGCGCGACTGCTGTGCCATGATTCACCTTGAGCATAGTCTGCTCAACTTTTGATGACACTAATGACCGGAAAGATGCAACCCCAACCCTAGAACGGTGATGATAGCGAGTTTGGATTCTAAACCTTGTTGGGAAGGTTTGCACTAACCCAAAGTACTTGGGGGCACAGAGCTAGCGGCAGCCCGGATCGGGGGCTTTGGTTGTGGCTAATGATGAGAACAAAATTCCCGTTGCGGGCTGGATCCCTTGCGAAGCGCCGGAACCCAGCCCCGGCACATTCTGGAAGCGCATACGACGATCAGAACACGTGCTGCGCGGAATCTCCCTTAAAAATCAGGGCGTGCAGCACACGCTCGTTAGCGGCGTTGACCTCGTAAGTTTGCTCCGTCCGGCCTGCCCTTGCTGTCAGCGGAACCAGTTGGCATTTCACGCGGGCCTGAGCCGGCTTGCTGCTGTGCAGCTGCTTGAAAACCATCACATGATCCTGTCCCTCCATGGTGTGAACAACTTGATAGTCGCCGGTGGGTAACAGGACATTTCCGACTCTGGTCGGGGTTGCGAAGCTGATACTGCGGCTGTCGGCCACGCCAAACTGATTCTGGCTCGCCCCGGCGAGGACAACAAACCCCAGAACGCAGATTGCGATCACGAATATGTATTTCGGCGAAGACATAGATTCTCCTTTTTACGGCGAATCCAGAATAGAAGGAATATGGAAACTGTTCGGTGCCCGACTTCACAACCTGCTGTGATCTTTGACCGGGCCTTGCAACACTGCTGAAGTGGGCGCCATCAGCGCTACTGGCGCCGCGGCGGCCTTATAATCTCTTCATGCTCGACGAAAACGATTTCCGCAGAAATGCCGATGCGGCTCTGGAAGTCCTCAAGAAGAGCCTCATCGCAGCCGAAGAGTCCGCCGATTTCGAAGTCGAGGATCAGTCCGGGGCGCTGCATGTTTCTTTCGAAGACGGCTCACGGTTTGTTATCTCCCCGAATGCTCCGGTACGGCAGATCTGGATTTCCGCTCTCTCTACCAGTTTCAAATTGGATTGGTCTGATGCACAGAAGGAATTCGTCTTGCTGAAAACCGGGGAACCCTTGAAGCCTCTGACCGCTCGACTGATTAATCAGCAGCTGGGAGAAGAAGTAGTGTCGATGTAGAGGCGAGCGTCAACCCGCCTGCGAGCTCGATCCCGCCCCTGCACGAGCGAGAACGCTGTCCTCACATAATCTGCTTCAGGTGTTTGGCGATCTGCTGGCCGTGGAAGCGGCCATTTTCGATGAATATCTCATTGGTTCTCGATCCCGCCACAATGACTCCCGCCACGTAAATGCCCGGGACATTACTTTCCAGGGTTACTGGATCACACACCGGACGGCATTGATCGGTGGAAAGTTCAATCCCCATCGAACGCAGGAAATCGTAATCGGGATGGTACCCGATCAGGGCGAAGACAAAATCGTTCTTCAGCCGCACCGTCTCGCCGGGAGTGTCCAGAACCACGTAATCCGCGCCGATTTCCCGAACCGTACTGTTGAAGTATCCCTTGATTTCGCCGTTGCGGATACGGTTTTCGATATCGGGCAGAATCCAGTACTTGACATGGCTGTGCAGTTTGGCCCCGCGATGCACCAGGGTTACACGCGCGCCATGCCGCCAGAGATCAAGAGCCGAAATCGCAGCCGAGTTCTTTCCCCCAATTACCAGCACGTCGAGATCGAAATAGGGATGCGGCTCGCGATAATAGTGATGAACCTTGGGCAAGTCCTCGCCCGGAATCTGCAGCAGATTGGACATATCGTAGTAGCCGGTGGCCACAATGAGTTTGCGGGTATGGTAATCGTAGACTCTGCCCAGCCGGTCGGTGGCGGTGATCTGAAAATCGCCGTCCCGCCCCATCACGGTTTTCACCCACTGGTATTGCACGACAGGCAAGTGATAGTGTTCCGCCACCTTTCGGTAGTATTCCAGCGCCTCCTCCCGGGTAGGTTTCTGATGGGCGGTTGTAAAAGGGATGTCGCCAATCTCCAGGAGTTCCGGCGTGGTAAAGAAGGTCATGTTGGCGGGATAGTTGAAGAGAGAGTTGACCAGGCATCCTTTGTCAATAACAACCGCTTTGAATCCTGCTCTCTGCGCTTCGATGCCACAAGCCAGCCCCGTTGGTCCAGCCCCAATCACCAGTACATCAACGCGTGTGTTGGAGGCTGAGTCAAATTGGGCGCGGGGAAGGGTGTCGGGGATTTGCTGAGTCGCGTCCGAGGTCTTGATCACCACAGTAAGATTCCTGGGCTCCAACTCCCGCCCATTGGCGTTACAGAGAAGAGCTGAGCTGTCTTCGGAGTTAAAGATTCTAGCACGCGGAAATTGCTAAAGAATGCATCCGGAGGTTCCGGTCGTTCCGGCTCTTCTTCTAAGCCATGTCATCCCCAAACCCGGCATCCTTCAGCCCGCTTGAAGAATCTGGCGCGGATCAATAGCGTTTCCAGGATTCGATTCACGGTTCGCGCAGGATCCTCGCCCGCTGGCAAAAGCGCAGGGCGTTGGGATGACTGTATAATTCACCGTTAACCCTATCCTTTCGCGCTGGTCCCGAATGGCATGGCAACCTCGACCGAACCCGCAACCCGCACCCGCATCGAATCCGACAGCATGGGCAAAGTTGAGGTCCCGGCCAACGTCTATTGGGGGGCGCAGACACAGCGTTCGCTGCTGCACTTCAACATCGGGCCTGACACCATGCCGCCGGAGCTGATCCGCGCCTTCGGCATCCTGAAAAAAGCCTGCGCTCTGGTCAATCAGGACCTCGGCAAACTGCCAGCCGACAAGGCCAGACTCATCGCGCAGGCGGCCGACGAAGTAATTTCCGGCAAGCTCAACGATCAGTTCCCGCTGCGCATCTGGCAGACCGGCAGCGGTACCCAGACCAACATGAACGTCAATGAGGTCATCTCCAACCGCGCGATCGAAATCGCCGGAGGAGAAATGGGATCGAAAAAGCCGATCCATCCCAATGACGACGTAAACATGTCGCAGTCTTCCAATGATACGTTCCCGGCGGCCATGCACATCGCGGCGGCAGAGCGGGTAAAGCGCGTGCTGATTCCTGCCGTCCAGACAGTGCACGACGCAATTACGGCCAAGTCTAAAGAATTCAGCGACATCGTGAAGATCGGCCGAACCCATTTGCAGGATGCCGTGCCTCTCACTGTGGGGCAGGAGTTCAGCGGCTGGGCGAGCCTGCTGGAGCGCGACATTCACCGCCTGGAGCAGGTTCTCGAGGGCTTGTACGATCTCGCCATCGGCGGCACCGCGGTCGGCACCGGGCTCAATACCCATCCGGAATTCGCCGAGCGCGCGGCGAAGAAAATAGCGGAGCTCACCGGATTGCCCTTCCGCTCTCACGGCAACAAGTTTGCTGCCCTCTCGGCGCACGATGAGATCGTCTTTGCGCAGGGCGCCCTGGAGACTCTGGCTGCATCCTTCATAAAGATCTCGAATGACATTCGCTGGCTCGCCTCCGGGCCGCGTTGCGGGCTGGGAGAACTCTCGATTCCTGAAAACGAGCCCGGGTCTTCGATCATGCCAGGCAAGGTAAACCCCACCCAGGCCGAAGCCATGACCATGGTTTGTGTGCAGGTTCACGGCGCCACGGCCGCAGTCGGATTTGCTGGCTCGCAAGGTAACTTCGAACTCAATGTCTACAAACCGGTCATCATCTACAACTTCTTGCATTCGGTTACGCTGATCGCCGACGCCTGCCACGGCTATGTCGAGTACATGATCAAAGGAATTGAGGTGGATCGGGCCAAAGTCGACTGGTACGTGAAAAATTCGTTGATGCTGGTAACCGCCCTGGCTCCGAAGGTCGGTTATGACAAAGCCGCGCAGATCGCCCACACCGCGCACGTGGAACACACCAGCCTGCGCGAGGCTGCGATGAAGCTGGGGCATCTTACGGGCCAGGAGTTTGACCAGTTGGTGAAGCCGGAGAAGATGACGCGGCCGTAGGGTTCTCTTAAGAATCCATGCTGATGTTTAGGGCTAAGTCATCCCGAAGACCCGCGTTTGTTCCAGCGGCAAGGGATCTGGCGCGCAGCTCCGTCGTCCACGTGGAAAACGTTATTTCGGCAGGAGGCTGGTGTGGCTGGCTACGCACTCCCACTTTGCGTCGTCCCGCACCCAGGTATCGGTAAAGCGGCCGGCATGCTCAAAGGGCTTTCCCTGGTGGGTACCCTTGGTGTGATAAACACCGGTAACGACTGCGGTGTCCTGATAGAGGATCACCTTCACATCCTGGATGGTGAGCGCGCTAGTTTTGAATTCCGGATCGGCGATATCCGCCAGGAATTTTCCCCGTTCGCTGACTTCGCCGTCCCATTCGGTATTCACGAACTTGTCGCCAATCATACCGGCAAGCGCACGCGAGTCGCGGTTTACCTGGGCTTCGTTCCAGAGATGCTCAAGCGCGACAAGCTGTCGCTCGCGGGTGCGCGTGTCGTCGCTCTGAGCGAACGCAACCGCACTGAGCGCAAGGCAGACAACCATCGGCCCAATCGGGATGACTCTGGGTCGCAAAACCATGCTCGATTTTTGCCCACCTGGGCCGCATAGGCAACGCACCTCCGTCACGCTGTGCCAATGCACCATTGGAACGTTACCAACGTCCATCCCGCTACCGCCGTAGGGTAATGCCTAAAGACGGCTCTTGAAGCTCAGGCCGCGGAGACCGGCTGTCTGCTCGGGTTTGAGGCCCCTGCTGCAAACCAGAACCTGGAAAGTCTCTCCCATGCCGGCCGGGGTTACGAGGTGCTTGAGCTGGAGTCCAACTTTGGCGCGCTCCTGGGGCAATCGGGTGTCTTCAAAAGCATCCGCAAATTGATTGTTCTCGCCGATCCCCATCAGCAATTGGAACTGCGTGATCAGCGGTTGAACCAGCATCCCATCTCGTTCGGCCACGGCGGCGAGTGCGGTGAAGTTCACGTGAGCGGTAATGTCCTGTTCGCCGGGAGCTTCGTAAGGGTTCGCGCTGGCAGAGTGTTGGCGGTATGTCGTTAGGGTTCCACGATGCCTGCCTGCGATCTGCTCCTGCCGGGTGTAGCCGTAGTCGATCGCGATCACGAATCCGCGCCACACCGCACCTGCAATTGCCAACATGTAATCCTGCGCCAGGAGCGGAGACTCGACTCTTTCCTCAGCCTCGGGGTGCACGCTGTACCGATCGAGAAAACTGAGCTCTTCATCGGAGGCCGGAGCCCAGGTCTCGATGAAGGCACCGTCTCTCTCCGAGATGTACAGAGAACCCTGCGAACTCAAAATCTCAACCGGGAGCGCGTCGAAGAATTCATTGGCGAAGACGATCAGCGGGACCTCTGGAGCCAAAACCCTCCCTAAAAGTGGCCCCTCCGGTTTTAACCGTTCAGGCATCGAGGCCTTGCCGGAAGCAAAATGCCGCCTCAGCGTGACCTGCAATCGCTCGCGCAACGACACAGACCGCTCAATCAGGGAATAGCGCAGCGCCTCAAAGAACCGGGGAAACTTCTTCTCCGACCAGTCCAGAACATCCTGCGCGAAAAGGCCGCGGCCCGGCCCCAGCTCCAGGATCTCAATTTCTCCAGGGTGGCCCAGGACCCGCCACATCTCCTCAAACTGGCGCGCCAGCAAACGTCCGAAGACGGCATGCACATCGCTGGAGGTATAAAAATCCCCGGCTCGGCCAAACTGTTCGACATTTCTCGAGTAGTACCCGAGATCAGAATCGTAGAGGCAAAGCTCCATGTAACGCGAAAATGGAATTGGCCCCCTCTCGCGGATTTCCGCGACGATCTTCTCGCGCAGAGTCATGCGCCTTCCCGCTGCCGTTCCGCGCGGTTTTGAGGGGTACGCGTGAACATCTCGATCAGGTAATCGTGCAGGCAATCATAGAGCTGACGCTGGAAGGTCCATTCAAATTGTGGGTGGTCGAGATCACGCGGGTGAAGATCAAAAAAGTAAGTGTGGACCGGCACGCCTGGGTTCTTGAAATTGATGATGACCTCAACTCCCTCGCCCTTTGCCCGCGCTGAGAAATCAAGCAAAGGATGTTCATAGAGGCGGAGCTGAACAAGTACCCGGTCAAGGCGAGTCTGGGCAGTCTCGGGCATCAGCCGATTCTAGCGGAGTTCCGCTCGCACCAACATCCAACCTTTGTGAGCTTTTTACAATCTGCTAACCGCTCGGTGCAAGCCGCGTCTAACCGTCCGCATTTCAGCTTTCAAGAAAGCAGGAGGGAGTCGCTATGGTCCGAAACTACATCCTCGTTTTCGTCACCGCTGCCGCGCTTTCGCTGGGCACCGGGCTTTGCTCGGCGCAGTCTGCCCTTTTAGACTTGCCGAGGGATAGCCAGCACTCGGTGCTGACGCAGCGCATCGGAATCACCGACCTCACCGTGAACTATCACCGTCCGCTGGTCAAAGGTCGAACCATCTGGGGGAAAGTCGTGCCCTATGGCGAAGTGTGGCGAGCCGGCGCCAACGAGAACACCACTTTCAAACGGACCGACCCAATCACCATCGAGGGCCAGCAACTCGCCATGGGTACCTATGGCCTACACATGATCCCTACCGAGAATGAGTGGACCGTCATATTCTCCAGAGTATCCACAGCCTGGGGCAGTTTCACCTATGCCCAGGATCATGATGCTCTACGCGTCACGGTGAAGCCGCAACCCTCGGATTTCCACGAAGCGCTGACTTACGAGTTCGACGATGTAAAACCGGAGTCCGCAGTGCTTAACATGCGTTGGGAAAAGATTGCGGTTCCCATTCATATCAGCGTCAACGTGCACGAAATAGTACAGGCCAGCCTGCACAACCAGTTGCAAGGCCTGCGGCAGTACACCTGGGAGGCATGGGACGATGCCGCGAATTACCTGCTGGCGCAGAAGTACGATCTCGATGAGGCGCTGCATTATGAGGAAACTTCCATCCGCACCGAGCCGCGTTTTGACAATTTTCTGACCAAGTCGCAGATTCTCGAGGCGATGGGGCGCAAGGAGGAAGCCCAGGCGGCGCAGAAGCAGGCATTGGCCCTGGCCAGCGCGGCCCAACTCTACTCCTGGGGCCGACAACTGCAACAGCAGGGCAAGAAGGACGAGGCCTTCGAATACTTCCGTCAGGCAGCCAAGAAAGATCCCAACGATTGGCTGGCGCACGATGGCTCAGCCCGCATCTATTCCGCAAAAGGCGATTTCGACAACGCCCTCAAGGAAATGAAGCTGGCGCGAGAGGGCGCTCCCGACAATCAGAAGATTTTCTTCGACGCCAGTGTGAAGAAGTTGGAAGCCAGGCAGGACATTAACTAGCGAGTTTATCGGCGCGCCGGTGGCATTTCCGCCGGCGCGGCCTTCTGTTCCGGATACTCATACACTCCGCGCCCGGATTTTCGCCCCAGGCGTCCGGCTTTCACGTACTGCACCAGAAGAGGCGCTGGACGGTACTTCTCGCCCAGAGTCTTGTGCAAGTATTCGAGAATCGACAAGCGGGTGTCGAGCCCAACCAGGTCGACCAACTCAAATGGACCCATGGGGTGGTTGAGTCCCAGCTTCAATGCCTTGTCGATATCGTGCGCGGAGGCGATTCCCTCCTGCAGCATGTGAAATGCTTCATTTCCGATCATGGCATTGATGCGGCTGGTGATGAAGCCCGGCGATTCTTTGATGACCACCACTTCTTTCCCCATACGGCGGCCGACTTCCGCAGCCGTTGCCACCGTGTCATCGTCAGTTTCCAGGGCGCGAACCACTTCCAGCAGCTTCATCTTGTGAACCGGATTGAAGAAGTGCATTCCGATGCACTGCCGGGCACGGTAAGTCACGCTGGCTATCTCGGTGATGCTGAGTGAGGAAGTGTTCGAGGCCAGAATGGTGGCTGGGCGGCAAATTTTGTCGAGCAGGGTGAAGATTTCGATCTTCGACTCCATCTCCTCCGGCACAGCTTCGATCACCAGGTCAGCTTCCCGCGCGGCCTGTTCGACGCTGCCGGCATACTCCAGACGGCCGAAAGCTGCGTCGGCATCGGCGGCGGAAACTTTCCTCAGTTCCACGGCTTTATCTAGATTTCCGCGAATTTCGTTTTCCGCTTTGCGCAGAGCGTTGGGCAGCAGGTCTTCGAGGATGGTGCGATAGCCCCCCAAAGCCGCCACGTGAGCAATGCCGCGGCCCATGGTTCCGGCGCCGATCACCGCAACCGTATCCACCTGCGCCACTACGCTCCCCCTTTTTCGAGTTGCGCGAGAACGGTGGTCAGACTGCTGCTGGCTTCGCGAATGTGTTCGGCGAGACGCTTGCGTTCCTCGCCCTCCATAGCGGGGATGGAGGCGCTGATGCGGCGCAAAGTGGTCAAGATGTCGTCGACGTAGTTGATGAGGCGAATGAGTTCGCCGGTTGCTGCCATAGAAGCATGCTCCTGTTGTGAAATCAGGCTCAGCCTGTCGTGCGCATCCAGCCAAGAAACAAAGCGGAAGGCGAACCTCTTATTCTCAATGGAGCCGACGTTTTAGTAAAGGCAGGCATCAGCACACCTGCTTTTTGCTCCCTAACTCGTAGTCATCCCGAAGCCCCGCGTTTTCTCCAGCGGGGGAGGGATCTGGCGCGCAGCGCTGATAACTTCGCTATCCCGGCTAATCCCCCTCATCAATTCTTTTAATGCTATTTTTGCGGACATTCCTCGGATCACAGTATCTAATTGGCATATGAATGACAGGCCTTTGAAACATTATTTGTTCGCCAGCGATTTCGATCAGACCCTCACCTTCAATGATTCTGGCTACGTGCTGAGCGAACTGGTCGGAATTCCGACGGCGGAGTTTGAGCGCAAGGCCCAGGGCATGGCCAAATTGAACCTGGTGCAGCAGGGGGCGGAGCTCGCCTACCTGCTGCTGCACGATCCGGAATTCCAGAGCCGGGTGCGAAGGCAGCATCTTTACGAGGTGGGCAAACGCATTCGCCTGAAGCAGAATATCGCTCTGCTCTATCAGATTCTCGACGCCGGCATCGGGGGATATCACTTCGATTTCTATGTTCTGTCGGCCGCGCCGGTCGAGGTGATTCATTCGGCGCTCGAAGGGCTGGTTCCCCGCGATCACATTTTCGGCACCGAGTTGCGCTATGACAGTTCGGGACAGATCGAGTCTATCGTCCGTGCCACGGCAGGGTTTGGAAAAGTCGCGGTGCTCGATGAGTTGCAAACCAAGCAGCAGATCGGCCCCGACCACATCATCTACGTCGGGGATGGCAGCTCCGACGTCCACGTGATGCTGCATGTCAACGTTCGTGACGGCTTCACCATCGCCGTCTCCGAAGCCAAGCATGTTTCGCAGGTAGCGAAGCGGACCATTCTCAGCAGCAGCGCTCTCTCCGTGCTGGCGCCGATTCTCGAGGATGTGGTGGGCTGGGAGCGTCCGCGCATCCGCGAGTTCTTCGAATCGAACGGGATGCTCATCCAGGAGTGGGAACGAGTGCGCACCGACTGGCTGACGCTGCGTCCGGCGACAGAGCCTGAGCCGGTTTAGGAACAAAGGAAGTCATCCGAAGCTCCGCGTTCTGTCTAGTGGGGCGAGGGATCTTGCGTGCAGTGGTTTGAGCTCAGGATAAGCCTGAGCAGAATGCGAAACTCAGTCCATGTTGACGGCCGTGGCGTTGGTGTTGATCAGTGGGACGCTGGCAAAGGTGGCGCCC
>Ga0335078_10006470_pt1 | contig 17325 bp, 15 predicted proteins | sample Lox_Sample_32_FD_206711 | JGI IMG/M metagenome (GOLD analysis project Ga0335078, IMG submission 206711) | Soil microbial communities from Loxahatchee National Wildlife Refuge, Florida, United States - Lox_Sample_3.2 | ecosystem: Environmental > Terrestrial > Soil > Wetlands | place: USA... | reverse complement strand
CCCAGAACCCAGAACCAGTTCTCGTCCGTCAGCCGGAACACTCCCGCCGGCTTGCCGAACCCGGTGGCCAGCTTGGCCTGGAGCTTGTTCCGGCCGATCCCCACCGTGCTGTCCAGCCGGGTCGCGGCGCGCACCCGCTGCTGAAGCCCGCGGGCGAAGGCTTCCGGATCGTCGTCGCTGATACCCAGGAACGCCTCGTCCCAGCCCAGCACCTCCACCACCGCGCCCGATTCCCGCAGCGCGGCCATCACCTGGGCGGAGACCGCCTCGTATGCCTCCCGGTCCACCGGCAGGAAGACGGCGCCGGGGCAGAGCCGGGCGGCCGTCCGCAACGGCTGCCCCGAGTGCACCCCGTACGCGCGCGCCTCGTAGGAGGCCGTGCTCACCACGCCGCGTTTGGCCGGGTCACCGTCGCCGCCGACGATGACCGGCCGGCCAGCCAGCCCGGGATGACGCAGGACCTCGACCGCAGCGATGAACTGGTCGAGGTCGACGTGCAGCACCCAGGCAGCCACACATCACTTGTACCCGGGTAAGTCGCTGGTCACCGCCTGGGACTGCCGGGCCAGACGGCTAGCGCTAGCGTCAGGTGAAGATGACGTCGCCGATGGCGAAAACGTTCGGCTTCGCGATGGCCTGGAGGGTCTGCCGGTCCACCGGGATGAACCGCAGATCGTCGCCGAGCCCGGGCGACCGGTCCACGTACGCGGCCCCGCCGTGCACCGGGATCACGACGGCCAGGTCGAACGGCACCTCGCGGTCGTCGTAGGAAACCAGACGTCCCCGCGCGACGGTGCCGCCGCCGGCTGGCCGCGATCGTCCCGCCCGTGCCGCCACCCAGGATGACGACGCGCTTCATGCCTTCAACCTGCGGCGATGCCAAACGCCCAGCTAGGGCCGTTGGTCCACGGCCGGGATGACCATCGGCCGGGGCGCCAATCCGGTGCCCGCTGGATACTCCCGGTGGTATAGCCCTCAGGGAAGGAACATTCTGATGAGTTACGGAAAGGCCGTGCGTGACGAGCTGCGGGTGCCCACACGCGAACTGCGGCATGCGATCCCGGAGGTCTACGCGGGCTATAAGGAACTTCATGACGCGGCGCTGGGCGCCGGGATGCTGGATGCCAAGACCAAGGAGCTCATCGCCCTGGCCATCGGGGTCAGCAAGGAATGCGACGGATGCATCGCCGCCCACGCTCACGCGGCGGTCCAGCACGGTGCGAGCCCGCAGGAGGCGGCCGAGGCGATCGGCGTCACGTTCCTGATGAACGGCGGCCCGGCCACCGTCTACGGGGCCCGGGCGTTCGCGGCCTTCCAGGAGTTCTACGACCAGCGGCCAGCAGGCCCGGCGGGGCCCCGGCCGGCCACCTGAACCACCGAGGCCCGCCAGATCCTCCCGGGTCAGCCGTCGCGGCGGCGCGTGACCGGCTTCCGGGTGCGGGCATCCGCCCGGTGCCGGCCGCCTCACACGCCGCGGCCTGCGCGAGCAGGACCCCGGCCAGCCGCCGCGCCTCCCCGGCCGTGAGGCCGGCCCAGGTCCCGTCGGCCGCCGGTGACGAGGCGCTGATACTCAGGCTGACCCGCTGGACCGGGCGGCGGCCCCCGCCGAGGGCGAGACGGCCGACGCAGATCTCCCGGCCGCAGGAGGTCCGGAAGCCTGGGTGATGGCCGGCGCCGCCGGCGCCAGAGGTCAAGATGCGCATGGCAAGCCTCCGCGTGACGCTGCCCCTAACACCTGGAGGGGTGTTAGGGGCAGCGTCCGGGCGGGGACAGGTATTCCGTGGGCGTCCTCAGCGGTGCCCTCAGGCGAGGGACAGGAAGAGCTTCTCGAGCTGGGCGCGGTCGGTGCCGGCCGTGCCGTTGCCGTCGTTCTCGTGCAGGGCGCACTGCTGCAGGCCGGTTGCGATGATCATGAAGCCGGCCCGGTCCAGGGCCCGGGATGCCGCGGCGAGCTGGGTGACCACGTCGGCGCAGTCCCGGCCCTCCTCGATCATCTTGATGACGCCGCCGACCTGGCCCTGGGCGCGGCGAAGGCGTTTGATCACATCGGCCATCGTCTGGCTGTCCACGTCCACGGCGGCTCCCTGCCCTTCTGGCCCGGCGCGACGACCGGACCAGTGTCCGTGATCGGCCGAGAAGTATCTTTAAATACCCTGCGGGGTATCATACCAGGTACCTGACGCCCGGGAGCGGGACCACGGACGGCAAAGGTTGCTTCAGATACCCTAGGGGGTATAGTATCCAAGGCAAGAATGCTCCCCCGGCACGACCCGCGACCGAACGGAGAATGTCATGTGCAGTCCTGCCGTCTGCGCCCGCTGCAAGAAGGTCACCTGGGCCGGCTGCGGCGCGCACGCCGATCACGTCCTGGCCAGCGTCCCGCCCGAGAAGCGGTGCAGTTGCACGAGCTGACCGCCGGGTAATCCAGCGAAGCCGCGAGCAAAGGAAGCGACGTGACCACCATCGCCCTGACCGAGGACAACTTCGAGGCCACGGTCACCAGAAACGGGATTACCCTTGTCGACTGGTGGGCCTCCTGGTGCGGGCCGTGCCGGATGTTCGCCCCGGTCTTCCAGGCCGCCAGCAGGCAGCATCCCGGCATCACGTTCGGCAAGGTCGACACCGAGGACCAGCCCGGGCTGTCCGCCGCCGCGCGGATCGGCTCCATCCCGACACTGATGGCGTTCCGGGACGGTGTCCTGGTTTTCGCGCAGTCCGGCGCGCTGCCCGCCGCCGCGCTGGAAGAGGTCATCCAGGCCGTCCGTGACCTTGACATGGTCGAGGTCCGCCGCAAGCTGGCCGGGCAGGAAGCGGAACGGGCCGCGCGATGAGCTACGGTACCCAGATCACGCTGGACCTCCCGTACGCCGAGGCGGTCACCCGGGTGCGCGCGGCCTTGCAGGAGCAGGGGGGGTTCGGCGTGTTCGGCCGTCTGCTCACGTGGCGTATAGATTGCCCCGGAATCACGCTGGGGACGGCGGCAGCATCGGCGCCTCCGCCCGGCACGGATCCGGCCGGCGCGGCGGCGCCGGGCAGCTACGGCACGGTCAGCACGATCTTGCCCTTGACACCGCCCGCAGCGAGCTGGGCGTAGGCGCCGCGCGCGCTGGCCAGCGGGTACCGGCCGACGATCGGCACCGGGACGAGCTGCCGGCTGGCGACCTGCTGGATGAGCGGGCCCAGCGTGGCCCCGTCCGGCGCCACGGCCACGTTGGCCGGCCGGATGTTGCGTTCGGACGGCGGAGGGGCCGGGATCGAGGAGACGAACCGCCCGTCGTCGCGCGCGGCAGCCAGCGCGCTGGCTGCCGCGGGCCCCCCGACCAGGTCGATGACGATGTCCACACCGCCCGGGAACGCCACCCGGGCCTGGGCGGGGACGTCACCGGTGCGGTCGATCGGGTGCCGGACGCCGAGCTCGCTGAGGCGGCCCGCGTCCGCCGGGTCGGCGGAACCGAGGACCCTCAGGCCGCGGTGCGCGGCGAGCTGTGCCGTCAGGCCGCCGACCGAGCCCGCCGCGCCGATGATCAGGATGGAATCCCCCGCGGCGGCCTCCGCCGTGTCCAGCAGCAGCTGCGCGGTCAGCGCGGTGACCGGCACGGTCGCGGCCGTGGCCAGGTCCACGGTTTCGGGCACCTCGGCCAGTGTCTCGGCGGGCACGGCGATCCGCTCGGCGAACGCTCCGGTGCCCGACCATGGCTGCGGCGTGAACCCCAGCACCGGGGTGCCGTCGCCGAACGGCGCCCGGCCGGACCCGCCCACCACCGTGCCGGCGAAATCCCAACCCTGGACCTGGGGAAAGTCGGGTGTGCCGCCGGCCGGGACGAACGCGCCGGCGGCCGCGGCCAGGTCCCACGGCCCCAGCGCCGCCGCGGCGACGTCGACGAGCACCTGCCCATCTCCCGCCTGCGGCTCAAGTACCTCGCCGACCCCGACCGAGCCGGGCCCGCCGAAACTGGTCAGAACGACTGCGCGCATGGCAGCGACCCCACTTCCCCGGCACGGCCCGCCCCGCGCGGCCCCGCGCCATGCAGCATTATCGCGGGCGCCGCGGGCGGGCGGCACCGCATCGAGTAAAGACGTCCGCGGCGCGACGGGAACGGCGCCGGTTCCGGCCTGGGATCCGGGGATTCCGCGGGCAAGCTCTGCTACTTTAAGTAGCGATCTGATTACTCTAAGAGAATAACTGACGAGTGCGGGAGAACGGTTGGACGACGAACGTGTCGGCTGGGCGGACGGGAGTCCCGGATCCGCAGTCCTGTCCCGATGGCCCGTCAGCGGCCCGCAGGAAGACCGGGGCACCGTGAGCCCCGCAGCGCCGCTGCGGCTGTTCCTCATTGAGGACGATCCGGCCGATGCGGTCCTGGCCGAGGCCATGCTGGCGAAGGCGGGAGTCGTGGCCGAATGGTCGCGGGCCGGCCGCCTGGCGGATGTCGACTTCGACGCCATGGCCCGCTGGGCCGACTGCACCCTCGTCGACCTGGGCCTGCCGGACAGCCGCGGCCTGGAGGTGGTCAGGACCGTCCTGGACCGGGTTCCCCAGCTCCCGGTCGTGGTCTTCAGCGGCAACGGCGACGAGGACATGGCGCTGAGGGCGGTGCGCGAGGGCGCCCAGGACTACGTGGTCAAGGGGCGCCACGACGCGTACCTGCTCGCCCGGACGATCCGCTACGCGATCGAACGGAAGCTGACCGAACAGGAACTTCAGCAGGCGCAGCAGTTGGCCAAACTCGGCCGGCTGGCCGGCGGCATCGCTCATCACTTCAACAACCTGCTGGGCGTCGTGCTGAACTACGCGAACTTCGTGGAGGACGCACTCGCTGCCGCACCGGACGGTGAGACCGGACGCTGGCGGGACGCCATCGACGACCTGCGGCAGATCCAGCAGGCCGCGCAGCGGGCCGCCGAGCTGACCAGGCAGCTCGGGATCTTCGCCGAGCAGGATCCGGTGACACCGCAGCTCACCCCGCTCAACGAGGTCATCGCCGGGGTCCGCGAGCGGCTGGCCGCGCGCATCGGCAGCGGCATTGCGCTGGACATGACGCTCGATCCGGCTGTGCCCGCGGTCCTGGCCGACCGGGCGCACGTCGAGGAACTGCTGGCCGTCCTCGCGGACAATGCCCGCGACGCGATGGGCGGTACGGGCAGGCTGGCCGTCAGCACCGCGGAGGTCGCGGAAAACGAGCTGGACAGCGACGTGCCGGTGCGGGTCTGGGCACAGGTGCAGGTCCGGGACGCCGGCCAGGGCATTAGCGGCGACGTGATGGGCAAGGTGTTCGATCCCTTCTTCACCACCAAGCCCCCGGGGCAGGGCAATGGCCTCGGCCTGGCGGTCGCGCACGCGATCGTGACGCGCTGGGGCGGCCGGATCGACCTGCGCTCCGTGCCGGGGCTGGGGACGACGGTCACGATCCTCTTCCCGGCGGCGGGCGCGGTGCCGGGCAGGCCCGTTAACTGCCGGGGCAGCCGGGCCACATGACCGTAGAACTCGTCGATGATCTGCACGGCGCGCATGAACTTGCGGACGTCCATGGGCTTCTGCACGAAGGCGCTGGCCTGCAGGTCGTAGGTGTGCACAACCTCCTCTTCCGCGCTGGAGGTGGTCAGGATCACGACCGGGATCTGGCGCAGGTCCGCGTCGGACTTGACCTCGGCCAGCACCTGCAGGCCATTCATCCGCGGCAGGTTCAGGTCGAGCAGGATCAGGCCGGGCCGGGGAGCGCTGGCGTAGGGGGGCCGCCTGTGCAGGAAATCCAGGGCCGCGGCGCCGTCGGTCACGGTGTGCAGCTCAGCCGTGGCCGCGGCGGCCTTCAGCGCCTCCCGGGTGAGCATGATGTCGCCCGGGTCGTCTTCGACGAGCAAGATCCCGCCGGGGATCTCCTGCAGCCTTGACTTCATGGCGTCCTGTTCCTATCGGAAAGGTCCAGTAGAAGGTGGTCCCGGCAGCGGACTGGGAGTCGAACCAGATCCTGCCGCCGTACGCCTCGACGATCTTCTTGCAGATCGCGAGCCCGATGCCGCTGCCCGGGTATTCGGCCCGCGAATGCAGGCGCTGGAAGATGGCGAACACGCGGTCGGCGTACGCGGGGTCGATGCCGATGCCGTTGTCGGCCACCGCGAACCGCCAGGCGTTTTTCTCGCGGGCGGCGGAGATCGTGACGCGCGGCGGATCGCTGCCGCGGAACTTGATGGCGTTGCTGACCAGATTCTCGAAGACCTGCGTCAGCAGGGCGGGCTCGGCCCGGACCACCGGCAGTGAGCCGGCGACGGTGATGCATGCCCCGGTTTCCTCGATCATGGCGGCCAGGTCCCTGGTGACCAGCCGCACGATCGCGGCGCAGTCCACCTCGGACGTCTTACCTGCTGAGCGCCCTGACCGGGAGAAGGCGAGCACGTCCTCGATGAGCTGCTGCATCCGCTCGGCACCGTCCACGATGAAGGCGATGTACTGGTTGGCCTTCTCGTCGAGCCGGCCCTGGTAGCCATCGGCCAGCAACTGGCAGAAACTGCTGATCTTGCGGAGCGGCTCACGCAGGTCGTGTGAGGCGATATATGCGAACTCGGCCAGCTCGCGGTTGGATGCCTCCAGCTCACGGGTGCGTTCCCGCAGCGCCTCCTCATTCCGCTTACGTGCCGAGATGTCCGAGCTGATCGAGAGGATCTCGGCTACCTCACCCATGCCGTCGGCGATGGGCGACAAGCCGATCATGACCTCGACCAGCGTCCCGTCCTTGCGCCGCGCGATCGTCTCGGAGCGGCGCTGCTGACACGTCGCGAGCACGTCCGCGGTGAGCTCGGCGGCTTCCTGCTGGTGCCCGGGCGCTATGAGCGAGGAGATCGGCCTGCCGACGATCTCCTCCGCTGAGTAGCCGTACAGTTGCTCCGCGCCCAGGTTCCAGCTGAGGACGATCCCGTCCGGGCTCCGGGTGACGATCGCCTCGCCGGCGTACTGGACGGCGCTGGCCAGGCGGCGCGTCATCGCCTCGGCGACCCGCCGTTCGGTCACGTCGCGCACGTCGGCCAGCACGAGCGGGCCGCCGTCCACGTCGATGGTGGCCAGCAGGACCTCGGCCGGGAACTGCGTGCCGTCCTTGCGGAGGGCAACCGGATCCTGGCCCGGGGTGCCGCCCGGTGGCCCGGGATCGGCCCGGCGGTCGGCCCGGAGCGCGGCATGAATGGCCCGGGCCGATTCCGGCATCAGCCGCGCCGCCGGCATTCCGTCCAGTTCCGTGCGCGGGTAGCCGAAGAGCTCGCTGGCCTTGTTGTTGGATAGCCGGATGACGCCGGCCCGGTCCACGCCGACGATCGCGTCCGGCGTGGCCTCCAGCATCGCGTGGAACCTCGCCGCTTCCCGCCGCAGCGCGCGGGCGGTGACCTCAAGCTCGGCCACGCGAGTGGCGCGGTGGGTGATCGAGGACCTCATGATCCCCACCCGCATCGTCACCGCCGCGCCCACCGCGACCAGCAGCCCGATCGCGACGGCATCGGACGTGGTGTGGATCGCGATGTCGCCGTAGGGCCGGAGGAAGAACACGTCGAATGACACCGCGGCGGACACGATCGCGGCGGCGCTCGCCAGGCCGCTCCCGCTGATCGCCGCGAGGATTTCCACCGCGGCCAGGACCAGCACGATGTCTATGGTCGGCCAGGAGGCCCGGAACGGGACCATGGCCATGGTGGCCGCGACCGGGACGACCGCCGCGGCCGCTATCCCGATGGACCGTCGTCCACCCGTGGCGCTTCGGATGCGGTTGCTGAGAGTAATGACTCCCCCATCCGTTTGTGCAACCCGCACAGCCCGTACCGGCCAGGCAAGGCGTCGGCGCGCAACTGCCCCCGCGAAATCTGCACTATAAGTGACTCGGCGATCACTGATCGTAGCAAAGCGTGAGCCACGGCGGACAGAGGTGACCGCATCCCCGGGTTGTTGCCGGTCGTGACGGCGGGTAGCTGGCGGACGCGGGACGGCCGCAGAACCGGCGCGGCCCCGGCGCGGCATCTACCCGCACAGCACCGAGCTGGCCGGGCCGTCGGGGCTGGGCACGTCCGGCTGCCGCCTCCCGGGACTGCCCCGCCGCGACCTGGGGGAACCGGTGCCGTACGCGGAACGGGACTGTGGCCGGCTGCCTGGAATGGCACGCCGGCACCAGCCGCTACCGGTAGGCGAATACATTCCGTGACCAAGGGGGCCACGGAATGCGGCCTCATCCGGCCTTCACCGGATGAGGCCGGCGTTTCATTCTTGGCCGGTACCGAGACCGGAACGAGCGCCGGCCGGGCCGGTCACAGCCGCGATAATTCACCCTCCCCGGGTGAGGCCCCTCCCGGTCGGTGCGAGAAACGTGGACCGATGCATCGGCTGGGCTCTGCGAGGGATGGCGTGCTGGCGGCGCGGGGCGGGCGGGAGCCGACCGGAGGTGAGCCTTGTCTGACACGGGCGGCAGCCCAGCCGGGACTTCCGGCCTCAGCCCGGACGAGCGCGCCGGGTTCACCCCGGTGCCGGTGCTGGCCATCCTGGCAGTGGTCACCGCCCTGATCGAGCGGACCAGCCGTCCGGCCGCCCGCGCGGCCGCGGCCGAACGGCCAGCCTTGAGCGCCCTTTGGCGCGTCGGGATGCGGCCCGTCTGGCGCTCCAGCCGGTAGGCCGGTCCGATGGTCCTGCAGGCAACCGGGCTGGCCCTGATCGCCGCGCTGTCTCCCACCGCGCTGCTGGTCGCCGCCGTCTACCTCGGCTCCTCCCGGCCCAGGCTGATCACCGCGTTCTACCTGGCCGGCGCGGTGATCATGAGCCTGGTCGTGGGCGTCGCGGCCCTGCTGGTGCTGCGTGGCGCTGGCCTGAGCCGGCCCTCCCAGCACGTGCCCCGGTACGGTTTGCGGCTCGGCCTCGGCGTCCTGCTGGCCGCGGCCGGCCTCGTGGTCGCCCGGCGTAAGCCCAGGCCGCCCGATCCCGCCGGGGCGCAGCGGGGGATCGTGTCCCGGATGATTGCCGACCCCACGCCGCTGAGCGCCTTCCTCGTCGGCCTCCTCGTCTTCGCCCCGGGGGTGTCCTTCCTGGCCGCGGTGCAGGTGATCGCGACGGCGCGAGCCGACGTGGGACTGACGACGGTGGCCCTGATCATCGTCGTGGTCGTCAACGTCCTGCTGGTATGGCTGCCCATCGTGGTGTATCTGGTCGCTCCGCAGGCGACCCTGCGGTACATGACGGCCTTCAACGGCTGGCTGCGCGCGCACGGCAGCACGATCGCGGTCTGGGTGCTGATCACGGTCGGCGCGATCATGATCGGCAACGGGATCTACGGCCTCGCCATTGGCCGATGACGCAACGTCACCGGCCGGAACCGTCCGATATGGATGATCGGCACGCGCAAATTCCCGGTCAGCACGGGGATGACGGCATGGGCATGGCCGAGTGCGGGGCGGCTGAAGTCCGGTTGTGTCCATGACCCCAGAATGGGGGTCATGACAAGAGTGTCCCGCGCAATATAAGTTACTCAGGTACCGAGAGGGCGAGGACGGGCGCATCTGGGCTCCCGTGCCGCGTAGGGGGGAGTAAGCGGCTAAGGAGATGGTGAGATGTGCCCGTCCTCGACGGCTCGATGATACAGCTCTAATTTGGTTCGCGCGGCCCGTCCGGCGCGTGCGTATTTCTCGCGTACCCGCCCCAGATACTGCTTGACGGTCTCGTCGCTGATCGCCATCTTACTGGCCACGGATTTCATGGGCATTCCGGTGGCGTAGAGCTGGAGGGCGCGCCTTTCCTGGTGGCTGAGGGCCGGCCTGTCGGCGGCGTTATCAGTGGCGAAGATGTAGGCGAGGCGCGGCGAGATCCAGTCCCTGCCCGCGGCAACCTCCCTGATTGCTGCGCGGATCTGGTGGGTCTGCTCGTTCTTGAGCGCATAGCCGAGCGCCCCGGTGCGTATCGCGGCCCGGACGGCGAGCGGCTTGTCGGAGGCCGACAGGACCAGGACCGCCGGGCCCGCCGCCAGGATCGCGGCCACGTTGCGCTCCACGGTGGTTCCATCGTCGAGGTCGAGATCGAGGAGGACCACGTCTGCATGGCGTCCGGGCCCGGTGAGCAAGGCGTCCACGGTCGCCGCGGTCCCGGCGACGCGGATGTCGCCCTCCGCCGCGCTGACCCAGCGGGCGATGCTGTCGAGGATGATGGGATGGTCATCCACGGCCGCGATCTCGATGACCGCGTTCACGCGGCGCTCGCCTTCCGCCAGCTCATCTCGAGGCATCCGGCGCCGGTCTGTTCGGTGATCACGGCCGCCTGCCAGTTCCGGGCCCCGGGCACGTCCGGCACGTGGCGAGCCACGTCGGGGATGCCCCGCAACGGCGCGCTGAAGGTCACATACATTTCGGCGTCGTCCCCCGAATCGAGAACCGTGAGCATCACCGGGTGCGGCGGAAGCGCGCTGATCACGGCCTCCACCGTCGCCCGGACCAGATCGGCGACCCCGGGCGGGGGGAGTTCCGGATCGCCGATCACCTGAACGCTTACCAGCAGCCCCCGGGTGGCCGCGGCCGTCAGGGTGGGCTGGAGCCAGGCCTCGATGTCGCCGTCGGCAGGTGGCCGGCCAGTGAGCGAATGCCGCAGCATCGCCGCGTGCCGGGCGCACTCGTCCCGCACGGTGGCGGCGGCGGGATCCAGCGTCCCGTCCGCGATGCCGCGCAGCAACGGAAGCGCATCCAGTTCCAGCAGCGCGAGCCGGCTCCGCCGTTCCTTCTGCACCGCGGCCGCCGCGGCGCGTTCGGCTTCCGACCTGCTGGCCAGCGACGCGCGGCGCACGGTCATGCTGGTATGCAGGGCGATGGTGGGGCGAGCGGCGGCGAAGACGATCAGAATGCCCATGAGGATGTAGCCGGCCGCCTCGAGCTGCGCCAGGCTCAGCGGGCTTGCGCCCACGGCGCGGATCACCAGCAGCGCGTGCACGGCGAACACGGTCAGTGCCGCGGTCAGCCAGGCCCGCGCCGGATGGCTCAGCGCGACCAGGACGGGCAGCCAGAAGGTGCCCAGGATAACCAGGTCGGTGCTTCCCACCGGATAGTGCGGGCGGTGGTCTAATCCGATCGCGGCCACGGCGGCGACCGCGATGAGGACCGCCACCACCGCTTCGGCTCCGGTCAGGCCTCCGGCGCGGATCCGCGGCATCATGCAGGCCGCCACCGCGAACATCGCGAGCCAGACCGCGACCGCCACGGCGGGCTGGCGGTAGTCGCGCGCGCTGGTCAGCACCTGGATCAGCGCGGCGGACGGCGTGATTACGGCCACCACGCCGACGATGCGCCACAGCGCGGACTCGGCGGCATCCCGCACCACCTCCTGATGGCTCACCACGGCACGCTCCCCGGGGCGGCGGTCCGGCCGGCCGGACCGGCCCGGGCCGGCTCCGCGGGCCCCGGCCAGCATATGCACACCACGGTGCCCTGCCCGGGCGCCGACCGGATCAGCGCCTGCCCGCCGCAGTCGGCGATGCGCTCGGCTATCGACCGGCGCAGGCCGAGCCGGAACTGATCGACGCGCGCGAGGTCGAAGCCGCGACCCCGGTCACGCACGATCACCTGCACGCGGTCCGGCGCCCCGGTGTCCCCGCCCGGTACGGCGCGGCTGACCTTCACCCACGCCTCTGCGGTCCCGGCGTGCGCGGCCACATTTGACAGTGCCTCGCGCGCGGCATTCGAGATCGCTGCGGCGACCGGCGCCGGGATGGCCGGCGCGCCCTGGCCGGCGATCTCGACGTGCACGGTCAGCCCTCGCGTGCGCATCTCGGCGGCGACCGCCTGCACGCCGCTCATCAGGCCGCCGTCTGGCTGCCCGGCGCCCACCTCCGGATCACTGAGCGCGCGCTCCATCCGGGCCACGTCCTGCCTGCACCGGCCCCGCACCTCGGCCACGTCATCGCCGCCGGCCCAGGCCAGGGCGGTGAGCGTATTCAGGACCGTGTCGTGCAGCAGCCGCTCATGCTCGCGGCGCTCGATGTTCCTGGACAGGATGGCGTACTGTCCGCTGGCGTCCCGGTCGGCCTGGTCCAGGGCGGCGTCAAGCGCCGCGGTGCGGCGGAAGAGCTGCCGGCGGCCGCAGATGTGAACGGCGGCGGTCGCGATCAGCACGATCGCCGCCGTCGTCAGCGTCGTCCTGTCCGGGTTCGTCATCTGCTCCGCGCCGATCCAGTAGGCGGCCGGCGATGCGGCCGCCAGCGGCACGGCCAGCGCGGCGGGCGCAAACCAGGCCGGGAGGAGGATCTGGCCCGACATGACGATGACCAGCCAGCTGAAGGCGTCGTCGCGGATGGCGGCCGGTACGCACCATTCGACGCTGAGCGCGAGCACCACGTAGAACGCGGTGTCAATGCAGGCGAAAAGCGGGATGGGCGGCCGCCGGCGCAGGTAGGCCGCTGCCGCCAACGCCCATCCCGTGGCCGCGACAGGACCGGTCAGGCGCCATGGATCGGCCGCGTAAAAGGAGTGCCAGATGGCCACCTGCACGGCGACGTATGCGATTCCCGCACACCGGACCACCGACGCGAGACGGGCGACCACGGACCTCAGGGTTGTCATCGCAGGTCCCATTGGTCCGGCGCCGGGATCGCCGGCACCCCGCCACCACAGCGGGTAATCGGTCGGCTGCATGAACCGATGATAGGCCCGGGACCGGTGCCATTTATTCGTCATCTGCCATGTTCGGCCTGGGCGGCGAGGAAGGGCCGCCGAGCCTACCTGGAACCTGTTGCCCGTGAGACACCCTCTGTCAACCTCCTTGGTTGAGAACGTGGCAGGTTCTTTCCGTGGCGTTTGCGGGCATGGCGACCTGGCGGGCGGCCCTTGGGCCTGTCCGCTGGGGGGCAGCAGCTGCCGTAGCTCAGGCCGCTGTGGCTGGCGGCCTGCTGCCGACCGCCTCTAGCAGGGACACCACGGCCTGCCACTCAATGTTGTGGCTCACCGGATGCTGGAAGATCTGGCGCAGGGTATTGCGGTGATGGTTGCTGAGGTGCTCGGGCCCCGGTGGCGATGACATCGATGCTCCTGTCACGCTTGTGACCGGGGCGTGTGGATGAGCTTCTTGTTGACGAACTCGTCGATGCCCAGCGGTCCGAGCTCGCGGCCGACACCAGATCGCTTAGTGCCGCCAAAAGGTAGCTCCGGGCCGCCGAGTTCGGCAGTGTTGACCCAGGCCATCCCGACGTCGAGCCGGTCGGCGACCTCCATGGCCAGCTTCTCGTCGCTGGAGAAGACGGCTCCGCCGAGCCCGAACGCGCTGCTGTTAGCCAGTTCCACCGCTGCGTCGGCGTCGGCCACCCGGTAGACCACTGCGGCCGGCCCGAACAGCTCCTCGCGGTAGGCGCGCATGTCGGGGGTGACGCCCGAGAGCACGGTCGCCGCCACGAATGCGCCCGGCCCGTCGACGCGATGCCCTCCGAGGTGGACCGTTGCGCCCTTGCCGACCGCGTCGTCGATCTGGGCCATCAGGTTGCGCGCCGCCTGCTCCGAGGACAGCGGCCCGTAGCTCGTCGCCGGGTCGGTCGGATCCCCGGTCACATAGCTGGACATCGCGGCCGTGAACTCGCGCATGAAGTCGTCGTAGATGGCATCGGCTATGATCATCCGCTTGGATGCATTGCAGGCTTGGCCGCCGTTCTCCATCCTGGCCGCTGCTGCCGTCCTGGCCACTTTCGGCAGACCGGCACCATCCAGCACGATGAACGGATCCGAGCCGCCAAGCTCCAGCACAACCTTCTTCAGGTTGTGCCCGGCCACGGCGGCCACGGCCGCCCCGGCCCGCTCGCTGCCGGTCACCGACACCCCGGCGATGCGGGGGTCCGCGACCATGTCGGCGACTTGCTCGTTGCTCGCGAAGATGTTGATATAGGCGTCATCCGGCAGGCCCGCATCGCGGAACAACCGCTCCATGGCCAGCCCTGACTCCGGGCATTGCGGCGCGGGTTTGAGCACGATGGTGTTGCCGATCATCAGGTTTGGCGCGGCGAACCGGGCGACCTGGTAGTACGGGTAGTTCCACGGCATGATGCCCAGCAGCGCGCCGATCGGGGTCTTGCGCACCCACGCCGTGCCGGGCAGGTCTGAGGCCAGCGGCTGGTCCTGGAGGAGTTCCGGCCCGTTGTCGGAGTAGTACTCATAGATGGCCGCAACGAACTGCACTTCTTCCTTGGCGTCCCTGGTGACCTTACCCATCTCCCGGGTGATGATCGCGGCCAGTTCGGTGCAGCGGTCGCGATACAGCTGGGAGACCCGGCGCAGGATCGCGGCGCGCTCTTCCGCCGGCGTTCGCCGCCACGAGGTGTAGCCCCGTCCGGCTCTCTCCAGCACGTCACTGACCTCTGCGTCAGTCGCCGTCGGGTACTCACTTTCGATCTTCCCGGTGGCCGGGTCCACTACCTGGTACGTCATCGAGCCTCCAAACAACATCCGGTCCGTCCATTACACGCCCGGACGACGCGCAGCGGGATCAACGGGGCCTCCCCTCGATGACCCGCCGTTCCCGATTTTCATGATGCAGCCTTCCTTGACCTCATAGCAGCGCTGCCGCGGCCGCCCGGACACGATGAACCCGGCGGAGCGCTTGCCGCCGTACGCGGCGGTTTCGCCGCTCCGCGAGGAGGCTGCCCGCCCACAGCGGACGGCAAAAGCAAAGGCAAGGAGATCCCGCTCCCTGCCATTTTCAATTTATCGCGCACCGGGGGACTTGCGGCAAGGCCCGGGTGGTGCCGCATAATCGCAGGCCGGGCTCGGAATTTATGGAATGGGGATCCGAAGGTGCGTGTGCTGTTGCCGGCGTATGACTCGCGCGAGGGAGGAAGGAACGAGATGAGGGCGTGCCAAACGCGAGGTTCGGCAGAGTCTGTCATGCCGCAGGCTCTGCCGGCCGTCGCCGTGCGGCGGAGCACGGCCACCCGGGAGGTATCGCGATGATCGAGCGCTATGTGCTGGGTCTCGAAGAGATCGACAAGACGCAGGTCGCGCTCGTTGGCGGCAAGGGCGCGCACCTGGGGGAGCTTTCGCGGATCGAAGGAATTCGTGTGCCGGCTGGCTTTTGCGTGACGACGGACGCCTACCGGCGGATCATGACAACGGCGCCCTGGATCGACGATCAGCTCGATCGGCTGTCGCGCCTGGACCCCGGCGACCGGCAGGCGATCCGCACGCTCAGTGCGGAGATCCGCCGGGCCGTTGAGAGGATCGCGGTCCCTGACGATCTGGCGGCGGAGATCACCCGCTTGGTCACCCGGCTTGGCGGGCAAGCTGCCTACGCCGTCCGGTCCAGCGCGACGGCGGAGGACTTGCCGACGGCGTCCTTCGCGGGCCAGCAGGACACGTACCTGAACGTCGTGGGGTTGGCTGCAATCCTCCAGCACGTCAGCCGGTGCTGGGCCGCCCTGTTCACCGAGCGGGCCGTGACCTACCGGCTGCGGAACGGCTTCGGCCACCGGCAGGTCCAGATGGCCGTGGTCGTGCAGCAGATGGTCTTCCCGCAGGCGGCCGGCATCCTCTTCACGGCCGACCCCGTCACCTCCAACCGGAAGGTCGTCTCCATCGAGGCCAGCTTCGGCCTCGGCGAGGCCCTGGTAGCCGGCCTGGTGAACGCGGACGTCTACAAGGTGCGGGACGGCAAACTTGTCGCCAAGGCAGTCGGCATCAAGCAGCTCGCCGTCGCCGCCCGGCCGGCAGGCGGAACGCGCGAACTGGCGATCGAGCCAGAGCGTCAGGAGCAGCCAGCACTGACCGATGCGCAGGCCGTGCGGCTCGCTCAGCTGGGCCGGCGGATCGAAGCGCACTTCGGTCACCCCCAGGACATCGAATGGTGCCTGGTCGGCGATGGGTTCCAGATCGTGCAGAGCCGGCCGATCACCACACTGTTCCCCATTCCCGCGAGCAGCGATCAAGGGAACCATGTCTACGTCTCTGTCGGTCATCAGCAGATGATGACCGACCCCATGAAGCCCCTGGGGCTCTCCGTGTGGCAGCTGACGACCCCGCGGCCCATGTCCGAGGCCGCTGGGAGACTGTTCGTCGACGTCACCCAGATGCTGGGTTCGCCAACGAGCCGCGCAGGCCTCCTGAAGGCCCTGGGGAGATCCGATCCGCTGATCGGGGACGCGCTGCAGACCATCCTCGAACGCGGCGACTTCATCCCGGCCCTCCCGGACGAGGGCCCAGGCGGGACGCCGGCTGACAGCGCGCCCGCCCCGATCGAGACCGATCCCGCCATCGTCGCCGAGCTGGTCGAGCGCAGCCAGGCCTCCATCGCCACGTTGAAGCGCGACATCCGGGCGAAGTCCGGGCCGGCGCTGCTCGACTTCGTCCTTGCGGACATCCAGGAGCTGAAGCGGATCCTGTTCGATCCGCGAAGCCTCCAGGTGATCATGGCGGCGATGGATGCCGCCTGGTGGCTCAACGAGCAGCTGCAGGCGTGGCTGGGCGAGAAGAACGCCGTCGATGCGCTCACGCAGTCCGTGCCCGGCAACGTCACGTCGGAGATGGGGCTGGCGCTCCTGGACGTCGCGGACGTGATCCGGCCGCATCCGGACGTGGTGGCTTTCCTGCAGCGCGTCGAGGACGAGAATTTCCTGGACGAGAGCTTCCTGGACGAGCTGCCCACCCTCGCAGGCGGCCGGGAAGCCCGCGACGCCATCCAGGCCTACCTCGACAAGTACGGCATGCGCTGCGTCGGCGAGATCGACATCACGAGGCCACGTTGGAGCGAGCGCCCCACCACGCTCGTGCCGATGATCCTCGGCAACATCGGGAACTTCGAGCCGGGCGCCGCCGAGCGGCGCTTCGAGCAAGGGCGGCTCGAAGCGTGGACGAAGGAACAGGAAGTGCTGGAGCAACTGCAGGCTCTGCCGGACGGGGAGCGGAAGGCCGAAGAGGCCAGGCGGATGATCGACCGGGTCCGGGCGTTCATCGGGTACCGGGAGTATCCGAAGTACGGCATGGTCAGCCGCTACTTCGTTTACAAGCAGGCTCTGCTAGGAGAGGCCGAGCGCCTCGTGCGGGCCCACGTGCTCCGTGACCAGGAAGACATCTTCTACCTCGCGTTCTCCGAGCTTCACGACATCGTGCGCGCGGACCAGGTAGATGAACAGCTCATCCGCCAGCGAAAGGACGCGTTCAGGTCGTATCAGGCGCTCACGCCGCCCCGCGTGCTCACCTCGGACGGCGAGGTCGTCGCCGGGACGTACCGACGCCTCGATGTCCCGGCCGGCGCGCTGACCGGCCTGCCCGTTTCCGCCGGGACCGTCGAGGGACGGGCTCGCGTCATCCTGGACATGGCCGAGGCCGATCTCGAAGCGGGCGACATCCTGGTCA
>Ga0335078_10006469_pt1 | contig 17332 bp, 16 predicted proteins | sample Lox_Sample_32_FD_206711 | JGI IMG/M metagenome (GOLD analysis project Ga0335078, IMG submission 206711) | Soil microbial communities from Loxahatchee National Wildlife Refuge, Florida, United States - Lox_Sample_3.2 | ecosystem: Environmental > Terrestrial > Soil > Wetlands | place: USA... | reverse complement strand
AGGGTGCGTAAAGGGTTGACGCAGGACGAACTGGCCGAACGGGCCGAAATCGCCACGCGGAATCTTCAAAAAATTGAAGCTGGAGAAATTAACATTCTCCTCACCACAGCTTTTCGGATTCAATTAGGACTCGGATGCCCTTGGAAACGGTTGATGCCTTCCGAGTGATCGGCAAAAGATTCACGAGGCAAGGCCAGGCAAATCAAGCAACTTGGCAAAAGCGCATCCTGACTGGCACGACGATCACAGGCTTCAGCTCACGCCCATGCTCAGAAGGAACTCGATGTTGCTCTTGGTTTTCTTCAGCTTGCCCAACAGCAGTTCCATCGCTTCGACGGGCGGCACACCCGTCAGCGCGCGGCGCAACAGCACAATCCGGTTCAATTCGTCCGGATGGTAAAGCAGCTCTTCTTTGCGCGTGCCGGAGCGTTCGACGTTGATGGACGGGAAAATGCGGCGGTCCACCAGCGCGCGGTCCAGATGGACCTCCATGTTACCGGTGCCTTTGAACTCTTCAAAAATCACTTCATCCATCCGGCTGCCGGTGTCCACCAGCGCGGTGGCCATGATAGTGAGCGAGCCGCCTTCCTCGATGTTGCGGGCCGCGCCGAAAAAGCGTTTCGGCTTGTGCAACGCGTTGGCGTCCACGCCGCCGGACAGAATCTTGCCGGAGTGCGGCTGGATGGTGTTGTAGGCACGGGCGAGGCGCGTAATGGAGTCGAGCAGAATCACCACGTCGCGCTTATGTTCAATCATGCGGCGCGCCTTTTCGATGACCATTTCCGCCACTTGCACGTGGCGTTCCGGCGGCTCGTCGAACGTGGAAGAGATCACTTCCGCGCCTTTGCAAGTGCGTTCCATATCAGTGACTTCTTCCGGCCGCTCGTCAATCAGCAGGATGAACAGGTATGTCTCCGGATTGTTCTTGAGAATCGCATTGGCGATTTTCTGCATGAGCACGGTTTTGCCGGTGCGCGGCGGGGCGACAATCAGCCCGCGCGTGCCCTTGCCGATAGGGCAAACCAGGTCCAGCACCCGCGTGTTCACTTCGTCAGCCACGGTTTCCAGGATGAACCGCTTGTCCGGGAACAGCGGCGTGAGGTTGTCAAAATGCGTTTTTTCCTTGGCCTTGTCCGGGTCCTCACCGTCCACGCCCTCGACTTTGAGCAGCGCGAAAAACTTTTCCTTTTCCTTCGGCGGCCGGATCTGGCCGGCGATGAGATTGCCGGTTTGCAGGTCGAACCGGCGGATTTGGGACGGTGAAACGTAAATGTCCTCGGGACACGGCAGGTAATTGAAACTCTGTGAACGCAGGAAGCCAAAACCTTCCGGCAACACCTCGAGCACACCTTCGGAAAACAGCACGCCCGCGCGTTCGGCATTTTTCTGGAGGATGTGAAAAATGACCTCATGTTTGCGCATCGTGCCGAAATTTTCGACGCCGAGGTCGCGCGCCATGTGGTTCAATTCACTCATCTGCATCGCCTGCAACTTGGCGATGTTGAGCGAGGCGACGATTTTGTCGCGTTGCGGGCCGCGGCGCTCCTCCACTCTGGACTCGTCCGCCTTCGGTTCCTCAGCCAGTTCAACTGGCGTGGACGGCGGCTGCAAATCGGTGGAATCCGACGGTTCGGCAACGGCGGTTTCCGTCACGGCGCCGCCGTTGTTTAAATCCGGCGATTCCGCTGCGGGAATTTCCGCCGCCGGTTTCGCCCTGGTCTTTTTCGATGAAACTCTTGGCATAAACAAAAATTAAACTGGTTGGATTGACCGGATTCCAATTGCCGGGCATGAAAGGCCGTCACGCATTGGACGCCCGATGGCCGGAAAAGTTCAAAATGGATTACATCAACCGAGCGTTCGAGGCGGCACGGCCTCAATACGGCAAGGGAAATTTCGCAGTCAACTCGTGAACACAATGGCGCATTTTAGCTGCCGTGTCAAATTCGATTTTTCTTGTACGATGGTCGAGCCCGCAGGGGCCATCAGTTGAGCATGGCAACGAACATTCCGATGCCGATGTCAATAAGGCAGCGGGAATTTCGACGTCAATTCGCGCACGCGCTCGCGGACGTTGTGCGCCGCTTCGACGTTTTTAATGTCCAGCAGCACTTCGGCAATCATGTCGGCAATCGCCGCCATCTCCGTTTCCTTCATGCCGCGGGTCGTTACCGCCGGCGTGCCCAGCCGGATGCCGCTGCCCTGGAATGGTGAGCGCGTTTCAAACGGAATCGTGTTTTTGTTGACCGTGATGCCGGCCTCATCCAGCGCCGTCTGGCAGTCCTTGCCCGTGAGATCCTTCACCCCCACGTCCACCAGCATCAGATGGTTGTCCGTGCCGCCGCTCACCAGCCGGTAGCCATTGCGTTTCATGCCTTCGGCCAGCGCCCGGGCATTCTTCACGATTTGTTGCTGATACGTTTTGAATGACGGTTGCAACGCTTCCTGGAAACAAACCGCTTTGGCGGCAATGACGTGTTCCAACGGCCCGCCCTGAATGCCGGGAAAGACGGTGGAATCAATTTCTTTCGCGTTTTTATCGCGGCACAAAATCAGACCGCCGCGCGGACCGCGCAACGTCTTGTGCGTCGTCGTGGTCACGAAATCTGCATGCGGAATCGGGCTGGGATGGATGCCCACTGCCACCATGCCGGCGATGTGCGCGATGTCGGCCAGCAGATACGCGCCGACGTCGCGGGCGATTTCGCCCATGCGTTTGAAATCAATGGTGCGCGGATACGCGCTGGCGCCCACGGTGATCATCTTCGGCTTTTGCTCGCGCGCCAGGGTGGCAAGCTGGTCGTAATCAATCCGTTCGTCATCCTTGCGCACGCCGTAATGAACGACTTCAAAAAACCGGCCGGAGAAATTCACCTTGTTCCCGTGAGTCAGATGTCCGCCGTGGCTGAGGTCCATGGTCAGCAATTTATCGCCGGGTTTGAGCACGGCAAAATAAACCGCCATGTTGGCTTGGCTGCCGGAATGTGGCTGGACGTTGACGTGTTCCGCGCCGAACAGTTTCTTTGCGCGGTCGATTGCCAGTTGCTCGACGGTGTCCACGTTTTCGCAGCCGCCATACCAGCGCTTCTTCGGCAGGCCCTCGGCATATTTGTTCGTGAGCACGGAGCCTTGGGCTTCTAGGACTGCCGGGCTGACAAAATTTTCGGACGCGATCAACTCGATATTTTCCTGCTGGCGGAGGCGCTCGCGTTCGATGGCTTCGGCCACGGCGGGGTCCACGTTCCGCAGGCGGAGTGGCGGCGCGGCGCGGCGGGCGTCCATTTTCTCGACGCGGCGTCCGTGTCGGCCACCCTCGAATTTCGCCGCGATGAACGCATCGAGAATCTTCCGGCCCAGTTCGGGCGGGGTATTCTTGCCACTGAGGCAAAGCACGTTGGCGTCGTTATGCTGGCGTGCCAATGCCGCGGCCTGTTCGCCGGTTGCGAGCGCGGCGCGCACGCCCGGCACTTTATTGGCGGCCATGCTCATCCCCACGCCGCTGGTGCAGATCAGCAGGCCCAGTTCCGCCCGTCCGGTGGCGATGGCCTGGGCCACCGGCAGGGCGAAATCGGGATAATCGTCGGCTGATTCCTTCGATTTCGCGCCGAAATCCGTGACGCTCAGGCCACGTTGCTCCAGATGTCCTTTTAACACCTCTTTCAATTCGAAGCCGCCGTGGTCGGCGCCCAGCGCAAAGTCCGTGGTGGTCGTGGTTTTTGTCCCCTGCGGGGCCGACAAGGTTTCGTGTTGTTCCATAAATTTCAAAAGTGAGGCGATGCTCGCTTTAATCTGGTCGCGACAGTTCACATACACTTCGTAGGAACTGCCGATTGGGTCGCTGATGTCCTTTTCGAACGGCTCAAGAACTTCGTCAAATTCGCGTAACAAAAAGGTCTTTTCTTCCGCCGCGTGATACATCAGAGCAATGGTATCCACGTGGCCGCGGGTCATGCCAAAAATATAGTCCGCCTCCCGCGCCAGGTCCGCCGTCAGCATCCGGCTGCGGTGCCCGGAAATGTCAATGCCCAGCTCGCGCATGGCCGCCACCGCATGCGGCGTCGGCGGCTGGCTGTCCATCGCGCCGAGGCCTGCCGACAGCACACGGAAACCCTCGTGCCCACCGGTCGCCTGGCGAAAAAGCCCCTCGGCCATCGGGCTGCGACAGATGTTGCCGGTGCAGATAAAAAGAATGGTTTTCATGCCGCGCGAAGTTCAAGGTGAGTTGCGAACCGCCAATCGTCAACCCGAAATCAGGGATGGGATTCGTGCACAATCGCCAGTCCCCTGATTAAATCTACCGCCCGCGCCAGGACCGGGTCACGAATCACCGGTTTTTGCGGCCTGCTGGCGCGCGGCGGCGGCGGGTTCTCAAATTCGTCGCCGTCCTTGATTTTTGCCCGGACCAGGTCCGCTTCGCTGGTGTGGTCCACCCAGGGCAGGAAATCATTCGTGCCCGGCAGTGCTGTGAGGTCGTTGGTGGCCGGTGCCGCGTAAGGATTTTCAAAAAACTTTTTCTCGTCAGCCGGGGTTTCGCTAACCGCAATATCCGGTTTCACCGCTGCCGGCACGGTGCCGAAAACCAGCCCCGCCCGCGCAATGCGCAGCGTGGTCGCCAGCGTTGCCGCCGCGTCGCGGGTTCGGTTATTCACGAGAATGGCCAGCGGCAATTTTTTTGTGGCGAACAAATTGGCGGTGGCCGTGGCCGCCGCCGCGTCGTCGCCATCGGCATAACGCAGGTCCAGGACAGTCCCGGTGATTTGGTTTGTGGCCATCAACTCTTGGTTCGCCGTGCTGATTTCATCAGGAAGACGGGCGACAACGTGGCTGACGCGGAGATAGGCCACGTTGCTTTCCAGGAGTTCCGATTTCGCCAGCGCCGGATTGGTCACTTCCGCGCATGACAAAACCGGCGCGGCCAGCAAACCAGCCAATGCCAGACTGAGACGGCTGAAAAAACGTCGTATCATTGTCCGATTAAAATGGTTCGCAAATGATAAGAAGTAAAGCGGCAACCCAATCAACGAAGCGCCTTTGCGGCGATGTCGCGGCGGAAATGCGCGCCTTCGAAACAGATTTTGTCCACGGCAGCGTAGGCCGCCGCTTGGGTGGATTTCAAATCCTTCGCCCACGACGTCACGCCGAGCACGCGCCCGCCATTCGTCACGATCTGCCTGTCTTTCAATGCCGTGCCGGCATGAAAAACCTTCGTGTTCGGCAACTTCGCCGCTTCAGCCAGGCCAAGGATGGGCTTGCCCTTCGCGTAACTGCCGGGATAACCGCCGCTCGCCATCACCACACAAACGGACGCCATCGAATTCCATTTCAATTCGATTTTGTCCAGCGTCCCGCTCACGCTGGCGTCGAGTAATTCGACCAGGTCGTTTTCCAGCCGCGGCAGATAAACCTGCGTCTCCGGGTCGCCGAAACGCGCGTTGAACTCCAAAACTTTCGGACCGGATTTCGTCAGCATGATGCCGGGATACAGGATGCCGCGGAAATCAATCCCTTCCGCCGCACAGCCGCGCGTAAACGGCACCAGAATCTTGCGCCCGGTTTCCGCCAATTCCGTTTCGCTCAGGAATGGCGTGGGCGAGTAGGTCCCCATGCCGCCGGTGTTCAGGCCCCGGTCGCCATCCAGCTCGCGTTTGTGATCTTGGGATGTCGGGAAAAGTTTTGCCGTTTTGCCGTCGCAAAGTGCGTGCAGCGAAATCTCCATGCCTTCGAGAAATTCCTGAATCACAATCTTTGCTCCCGCCGCGCCGAAGGCCTTGCTGATCAGGATTTCGTCAATCGCCTTGTTCGCTTCGGTGGTGCTCGTGCACATCAAAACGCCTTTACCCAGCGCGAGGCCATCGACCTTCACGGCGCATTTGCCATTCAGGGATTCAGCAAACATTTTAGCCGCCAAAGGTTCCTTGAATAAGCCGGATTTTGCTGTCGGGATGCCGTATTTCTCCATGAACCGCTGCGAGAAAACTTTGGAGGACTCAAACTGCGCGGCCTTTTGGTTCGGGCCCCAGATTCGCAGCCCGTTTTTCTGGAACAGATCCACGATTCCCAGTGCCAGCGGGTTATCCGGGCCGACGACGGTGAGTGTGATTTTCTTTTCCTCCGCGAAGGCCAGCAGCTTCGGCAAATCTTCGGCGCTGATGTTTACGCATTCAATCGATGCGCCATTTGTTGCAAGCCGTTCCTGCGCGATGCCGGCGTTGCCCGGCGCGCACCACATTTGGTTGACGTGTGGTGATTGCGCGAGTTTCCACGCCAGCGCGTGTTCGCGCCCACCCGAACCGATGACGAGGAGTTTCATGAACGAAGATATTGAATCAGGAAATCGCGAGATCGGTAAAATACTTTTTACTTTTCGAACAAGCTGTCCTGAATTCGACGTTTGCTCCCTTGACCATCCGGCGGCCTCATCGCAAGCTGAATATCATGATGATGTTGACGGAATTGAACGCAAAATTCTAGTTGAAAGGAATGTATCTATGTCAAACACACTCGCATTTCTGGAAAAGTTCAAAGGTGACATTGAAAAGATGAGGTCGTCTGCGCCGGACATGTTGAAGGGCTTCGGCGGCATGTTTCAATCCATCATGAAGGACGGTGCGTTGAAAAAGAAAGAGAAGGAACTGGTGGCACTCGGCATCGCCGTGGCCCAACGCTGCGAACCCTGCATCAATTTGCATGTCCAGAAGTGCCTCGAAGCCGGCAATTCGCCAGGGGAAATCATTGAAGCCGCCAGCGTGGCGGTGATGATGCAGGGCGGCCCGGCTTACACGCACATCCCGGTTGTCATCGAGGCATTGGAAGCGCTGGCACCAAAGACCTGACCGCAAGTGACTGGCCGGAGTGTATCCTGATTTGACAAGGCGCTGGCCAGAGTTTGCGTCCATTGCCCGCTCTGCCGGCGCGCACGGCGGCGTCAGCGTGGACTTGCCTTTCGGCTGGTAAAATGCGTTGAAGCCCGGTTGTACCCGTTCTGCCGGGCTTATGAACGGGTTTACGAGCGCAAAGCGCATGGGCCGGCATTATTTTCCGTCGCAGCCGGGGTAACGAACCTGGCATTTCAATTCCGCACTCTGCATTCTGAACTCCGAAATGTTCAGAGCCTCCTCCCATCGGCTCCTGCTTTGCCCATGATTGAAAAGTCGGCGGCCAAGCGTGTAACGCGTATTGACCGCAGCCCGCTAAAACAGTATCAAAAGGCATGGATGTCTTAACGCTTTCACGCATCCAGTTCGGGGCCACGATCGCATTTCATTATCTTTATCCGCCGTTGAGCATCGGCCTCGGGGTAATGCTCGTTTGCATGGAAGGGCTATGGCTCAAGACCAATAATCCGGTCTATCATCAGATGGCGCGGTTCTGGACGAAGGTTTTCGCACTCACGTTTGCCATCGGCGTGGCCACCGGCATCGTCATGGAATTCGAGTTCGGCACGAATTGGGCGGCCTATTCGCGGTTTGTCGGCGACGTGTTCGGCAGCGCGCTGGCGGCGGAAGGCATTTTTGCCTTCTTCCTCGAATCCGGTTTTCTCGCGGTGCTGTTGTTTGGCTGGGACAAGGTGAGCCGCAAGGTTCATTTCTTTTCCACGTGCATGGTCTGCCTGGGGGCGCATTTCAGCGCCGTCTGGATTGTCGTCGCCAATTCCTGGATGCAAACGCCGGCGGGTTACCACATCGTGACGCATGACGGTGTGGCGCGCGCCGAGATCACCGATTTCTGGCAATTGGTCTTCAATCCGTCCATGGTGGACCGGCTGTTTCACGTGTTGTGCGGCGCCTGGCAGGCGGGCGCGTTTCTCGTCGTCAGTGTGAGCGCATGGTATCTGCTGAAGAAACGGCACCTCGATTTCGCCCGCGCCTCGTTGAAAGTCGGCCTGACCATTGCGCTGGTGGCGTCATTGCTCCAGTTGGTCAGCGGTGATTCGAGCGCGCGCAGCGTGGCCAAGAACCAGCCGGAAAAGCTGGCCGCGTTTGAAGGGCTTTACAACACCGAATCCAACGCGCCGCTGACGCTCGTCGGTTATGTGGATGAAAAAAACGAAAAAGTCACCGGCATTCAAGCGCCGGGCTTGTTGAGTTTTCTGGTCGGCTTTGACACCAAAACAACGGTGACCGGCCTGGATGCTTACGCGCCGGAAGACCGCCCGCCGGTCGAAGCGTCGTTCCTGTTTTTCCACGGCATGGTGGGAATTGGATTCGCGATGATCGCGATTGCCGCGCTGGGATTTCTTTATTTCCGGCACGGTTCGTTGCACGAACGGCGTTGGCTCCTGTGGATTCTGGTCTTTTCCGTGCTCGGCCCGCAAATCGCCAATCAACTCGGCTGGTTCGCCGCCGAAGTGGGCCGCCAGCCGTGGATCGTCTATCATGTCATGCGAACGTCGGCAGGATTGTCGGCGGTCGTCAAGGCCAACGTGGTGCTGACGTCGCTGATTTTGTTCACATTCATTTATTTCCTGCTGTTCGCGGTCTTCATTTACCTGCTCAACGATAAAATCCAGCACGGACCGGATGAACAGGATTTGATTCCGTCCGGCAAATTGGCGCTGCCGCTCAAGGAGCAATCATGAATTTCGATCTTAATGCTATCTGGTTCATCCTCGTCGGCGTGCTGTTCACCGGCTACGCGATGCTCGACGGCTTCGACCTCGGCATCGGCGCGTTGCACCTGTTCACCAAAGACGATGCCGAACGCCGCGTGCTGCTCAATGCGATCGGGCCGGTCTGGGACGGGAACGAAGTCTGGCTCGTTACCGGCGGCGGGGCGTTGTTCGCCGCGTTTCCGAACGTTTATGCCACGGTGTTCTCCGGGTTTTACCTTGCGTTCGTGCTGCTGCTGGCGGCGCTCATTTTCCGGGCCGTCGCCATCGAGTTCCGCAGCAAACAATCGATGCGCTGGTGGCGGCAGATGTGGGACATCGGTTTTTCTGTCGGCAGCTTGGTGTCGGCGCTGCTCATCGGCGTGGCGATGGGCAATATCGCCTGGGGTGTTCCGATTGACGCAAATGGCGAATTCGCCGGGACGTTTCTCGGTTTGCTGAAACCCTACCCGCTGTTGCTCGGCGTCACGACCGTCGCGCTGTTCATGATGCACGGCGCGATTTATGGGTTACTGAAAACCGAGGGCGCGTTGCACGACAAACTGCGCGGTTGGGCGATGAACAGCATCATTTTCTTCGTGATTTGCGCCGCCATCACGACCATGACCACGCTGCTGTACGTGCCGCACATGGCCGAGCGCGTCCGGGAAAATCCGTGGCTGTTCAGCATTGCGCTGGCTAACATGCTGGCCATCGCCAACATCCCGCGCGAATTCTATCACGGCCGTGATTGGCTGGCGTTCCTGTCGTCGTGTGCGACCATGATTACACTGATGGCGCTCTTCGGTCTGGACCAGTTTCCCAATCTCGTTTATAGCCGGCCGCATCCGGAAAACAGCCTGACGATTTACAATGCCGCATCCTCGCCCAAAACGCTGGGGATCATGCTGATCATCGCCTGCATCGGCGTGCCGCTGGTCATTGCTTACACGGTCTGCATTTACTGGATTTTCCGGGGGAAAGTGAAATTGGACCGGATGAGCTACTGACCATTTACGATTTACGATTGACCATTGACGATTTTGTAGGAGCCGAGGCGACGAGGCTCTGATTTAAAGAAAATGGAGCCTCCTCACGTCGGCTGCTACAAGGATTAAACCACTCGCGTTATGCCCTTGCCTTTGACGACGTTGCCGATGTGCCAGGCTTTGTGCTTCTGCGCACGGATGAATTTCAAAATGGTGTCAGCCTTTTCTGCTGAAACAATCGCCACCATGCCGATGCCCATGTTGAACACCTGGTAAAGCTCGGCGTCCGGCACGCCGCTTTTGGTTTCGATGATTTTAAAGATCGGTAGCATGTCCCACAAACCTTTGCGAATGACAACGTCTAGGTTTTTTGGCAGCACGCGCGGGATGTTATCCACAAATCCGCCACCGGTGATGTGGGCCAGCGCCCTGATGCCCGGTTGAGGGTCGAGAGTTGAGGGTTGAGAGTTGAAACGCTTGATCAGTTTTTGCACCAGTGGGCCGTAGCTGATGTGCACTTTCAACAATTCATCGCCAATCGTGCCCTTCAATCCCGTAACGCGCGACTTCGGTTTCAAATGCATCTGCTCGAAGAAAATTTTGCGAGCGAGTGAATAGCCGTTCGTGTGCAGGCCAGACGATGCGATGCCGATGACGGCGTCGCCGCGCTTCACGGTTTTCTGACCATCCAACATCTTGCTTTTTTCCACCACGCCGACGATGGTGCCGCTGACATCGTATTCGCCCTTCCGGTAAAAGCCCGGCATCTGGGCGGTTTCGCCGCCGATGAGCGCGCAATGATTTTCCGCGCACGCCCGCGCGAAGCCCTTGATGATTTCGGTAAAGACGTGCGGCTCCAGTTTGCCGGTGCCGAGGTAATCGAGGAAGAACAGCGGCTCGGCACCCAGCACGGCGATGTCGTTGACGCAATGGTTCACGAGATCGGCGCCGATGGTGTCGTGCCGGTCCATGGCTAAGGCGATTTTGAGTTTGGTGCCGACGCCGTCCACGGACGACACGAGCACCGGCTCGCGGTATTTCTTGAGGTCGAGCGCGAACAGGCCGCCGAAGCCGCCGACTTTGCCGAGCACCTCGCGGCGATGCGTGGCGGCGAGCAATTGCGGCAGGGTGGATTTGACCCGGTTGCCCAAATCAATGTCCACACCCGCCCGGGCATAAGCCTTTTGTTTCATGTGACGGAAAGTAAATCCGCAAAATGATAGATGGCGAGAAAATTTCGTGTGAGCAGTGCAAATTAAAATTTAATGCCACCACCAACTTCAAAGCGGACAATGTGGAGCAGTTGTTTCTGCCCGACTGCGCTTTCGTGATGAATTAATCGATGCTTCAGCCAAAAATATCAACGGCAGCAATGATTGAATCGCCCCGCGTTGTGAGTTTTCAAGCGAAATGATGTTGCGCTTACGCTTGCCTGCATTGTTTTTGTGATATGTTTTTTTGCTCATAACACAAAAGTTTCCGAGTCAAGTCGTAGTTTGTGGGAATAGGAATTTTAAGTACCGAAAACGAAGAATTTTGTTTTTGACTAGCTGTCCAGACTTGACTTCGTTATCTAAGTCTGGAGGGGTTGATTGAATGGAGTATGGCTTCTGCAAAAACCGGCATTATCTCCGCCGACTAAAATTTAAGCCCGGCTCGTCCCCACCGTTCCGCTAATTGCGGGTTAAGCTCCGCGACTTTTGAGAGCAGAATATAATGCTCGTTCCTTTCTTTTCTCCATCCAGGTTGAGACTCGTCGAGTGCTTGGGCTACCTTCTGGACTCGATTCCATGTAAGCCCCCGATAACCCTCTGCCCAGAGACCAATATCCATGATGTATTCTTTTTCCCTCTCTTCCGCCATTTGTTCCCGCTCACTTATCTTCTCCGCGATCTCAAGATTCCAGATTAAATCTTTCGCTTCTCGATAAGTATACGGCTCTTCGATTTCATCTGGCGTGTCTTTCAGGTAAATCCGGATTTTTGCCATTTGATCTTCCGTTGCCGGGCGATTGTAGTAAGCCTGATTGACTTCTGGAAAATGGTGTTTCGGTTCGCGGTGGCGTCGGTCCCGTTTTGGATTCTTTATTTTGATATTCGGTCGAAGCCGTAAGGGTTTCTTTAGTCAAAAACTCCGGTGGAACTTGGTCGAGATGTCCATACGTTGCAGCAAAATGTAGTGGTGTTGTCCCAGAATTGTTCTTTGCTAAAAAAAGTTCCAGTTGAAGAAGATGCCTTGGTATTTCATAAATTCGCCCATTTTTTGCGGCGCGATGCAGAGGTGTGTCTCCGGTTTGTGTTTTGACTCTGATGGTTTCTTCAGTAAGTTTTAATAAATTCGTCCTGACAGGCTTTCGCTCCTTTGGCTTTTGAGTAGATGTGGGCGCGGGTGGAATTACAACTGAACCAAATTTCGTTGGCGGACTTGCCGGCTTCAACGTGACGGGTTTTTCGCACGCCGGGCAAGGAACTGTCTGTCCAGTTCCTTCCGATGGATATTCAATCGGTTGACCGCAATTCGGACACTCGCATTTTAGGAAGTCGTCCATTTTTCAGAGTTTGAAAAATCATTTTACAAACGGCAACTCCACAATTTTCGCCGGACTTTCGCCAAACGTCGTAGGTGCGACATCTTTGTAGTTTGCTGCCCCAAACAAATTCAAACTCCGTAGGAGCGGCATATTCTGCGCAGATTTCCTGACGATGCCGCTCCTAACGGAGCTTTGTCTTATTTGGGAATGTCGGACTACAAAGATGTCAGCCTTGGCGGGCTTCAAGAAATTGAATTCGCGTAAATTCGTGAAATTCGTGTCAGAAATTCAGCGGAAATCTTCCACGTCCAGGCCGCTGCCTTCGATGATGCTTTTGAGTGTGCCGATGGGAATGGGTTTGTTGCCGTGCATGGCCACGATCACCTGCCGGCCATTTTCATGACGCCATTTCTGATGACTGCCGGATTGTGCCACCAGTCCAAAGCCGTGTTTGCGCAAAACCCTGACGACTTCCCTGGCATTGCAAACTGGAAATCGCCGGCTCACGGCACGGCGAGTTCCATCAATTTTGCGCCCTTGTTCAATTTGACGGGCGCGGGTTCAAACCAAAGCGCCAACGCTTCCCTGGCATTGGCAATGGCTTCTTCCTCGGTATCACCGGCGGAAGCGCAACCAGGCAATTCCGGAAAAACCGCCGACCAGCGCTTGGTTTCGGGGTCGAGTTCAACCAACAGGCGCAATTTCATATCGGCAATTTAACGGCGTTTATCCAAAGAGGCAAGTCGCGACGCTTGGACCGCATTTGTCCAAGTGAACAAGTCAAGATTGACAGCGTATGATTTTGGGCGAACCTGAACTGCAACACTGGATGAACGCGCAAGGCCCCATTCGCATCCTGCACGTGGACGGCGACAGTTTCTTCGCCAGTTGCGAGATTGCCTTGAATGCCAAATTGCAGGGCCGCCCGGTTTGGGTCGGCGGTGGACGGCGCGGCGACGGCATTGTCATCGCCGCCAATCGCGCAGCCAAAAAATTCGGCGTCAAGACGGGCATAGCGTGTTTCGAGGCGGCGCGGCTGTGTCCGCGCGGCGTCCTGTGCAAACCGCACTACGACGATTACCGCGAGCTGTCGCGGCAGATGTTCCGCATCCTCGAAGAATATTCGCCCACGCTCGTGCCCATCTCGATTGACGAAGGTTTTCTGGATTTCACCACGATGGACCGTCATGTCTGGCGCAACACGACACCGGAAAAATACGTCGGCGAAATCCGCGAACGCATTTCGCGCGAGGTGAAATTGCCGGTCTCGGCCGGGCTGGCGAATTCGTCGCGCCTGGCCAAACTGGCGACGGACGCAGCCAAGCCCGGGTTCATCGAAATCAAACCCGGTGACGAAAAGGAATTTTTGAAGGACCGTTCCGTGCGCGAACTTTCCGGCATCGGCAAAAACCGGCAACGCGCGCTGGCGGCGTTGGGCGCGCAGACGTTCGGTCATGTCGCGAAATTGCCTTCGACGCTGCTCCGAAAAAAATTCGGCATCTGGGGCACGCAACTATGGCTGTTCGCCAACGGCCTGTGGAGCGAGCCACTGCTGTTGCAGGTCAAGGACCGCACGACGATTTCCAGCAACACCACGTTGCCGTACGACGAGCCGGATTACGAGGGGGCGCTCACGTTCACGTTGAGCGAGGCGACGCGGCTGGTCGGTCAGTTGCGCCGCGAACAAATGCAGGCGCGCGAGCTGGGCCTGACCATCCGCTTCAACGATTTCAGCGAAGTCAGCGGCAATCATCGTTTCCATGAGCCGCAATTTCAAAATTCCGTCATGAACGCGGTCCTGGAAAATATTTTCCGCAAAATCATGAGCGATCAGGTCAAGCCGGTCCGGCAAATCCGCATCGGGTTCTGGAACCTAGCGCGGCTGGACACGCAGCCGACGCTCTGGGGCAAGACCGACGCCGAACGCTGGGGCGCGTTGGACGACGCCACGCACAAGCTCAATGAGCAGTTCGGTTCGGCGGCAGTGATGACCGGTGCGCAGTTCGCGCTGCGCGAGATGGAGGAGGTTTATAAAAATCCCAAGGCGAAATGCCCCTTTGTGCCGCAACTGGAGATGGTCAAGAAACTCTGGGGCACGGACGCCGACCCGCTGGCGCACAAAGACGAATGGGAGAAGCGCCTGGCCAAGGTCAGCCGGAACATCCACAAGAAAGAGGCGTAAACCGTTTGTGGCGGCAGTCTGTGCACTGTCGCAATCGTGGTAGAGTCGCCTCGCCGAGGCGACCGGTGGCTGTTCCGCCTCCCAATGTGCGGATGCGCGGGCCGCGCGTCCCTACCAGAACCAATGTGGTAGGGCTGCGGCGAGCCATCCCTACCATTTCACAAACGGCAATTCCACAATTTTTGCGGAACTCTCACCCCCCGCCGTTTGCAGCACCAGTTCCGTTCCGATTTGATTCGCTTCACGGCGAACGTAGCCGAGGGCGATGTTCCCGCCTTTGTTCTGAAGCTTCGGCGCGACAAGTGCGTCCAGCGTTGGCGATTTCACCGCGCTAGTGATGTAACCGATTTCCTTGCCATTGTGGAACAGTTTGTCGTGCCTTTGCGGCAATGATTTCAAATCATCAGCGAGGCGGAGGCCACGCAGTTCACGGTTGACGTGACCGAGAGTATGGATGCGGTTGATGACTTCCTGTCCGATGTAGCAACCTTTGTTGTAACTCACCGCACGACTTCCGATGCCGCATTCGAGTGGCAGGTTCGTTTCGTCCATGTCCAAGCCAAAGCGCGGTATGCCCGCTTCGATACGCGCCGTCTCGAAGGCCTGCCAACCGCAGGCGCGACCGCCAATTTGTTTGGATGTAGCGATGAGCCTGTCGGCAACGGCGGCGAGGGAGGAATCGGGAACGAACAAATCAAAACCATTGCCCTGGTGGGGCGAGAGCCTCTCGAGGCCTGAATTTTCTTCTTGATTCGGGCTTGACTGAGTCTCGCCCCACCGACCTGGTTGGAGTCGTGAATGGTTCGCCAGATAAATTTCACCGAGCGTTGCGTCGGGAATTTTTACAATGGTAGGGCCGAGCTGCCGGTCGGCCTGGACGCGCGGCAGCGCGTCCTTACCAACCAATCGCAATCCGAGAACCACGGCTTCCGCCTTTGGACCTTGCACAGCCAACAAACCGTAATGCGGCGCGGCGTCCACGATTTGCACGTCGTCGGCAACGATGAATTTTTCGAGCCGCCGCGAAATTTTCTCCGTCAGACCCGGCTCGAAATCCAGAAGTAATTCGTCCGCAAGGCAGAAGATGTTCAGGTCGCTCTCCATTTTGCCTTTGGCGGTGGTGAGCGCGGCGTAACAGCCTTCGCCAAGGCGCAAACGGTTTACGTCATTAGTGACTTGTCCGTGCAGAAAGCGGACGCGGTCGCTGCCAACAAGGCAAATCCGTGAACGAAGACTCAAGTCAAGCACCCCGGCAGTTGTGCGCAGGGCGGTGTGTTCGGCCAGCCAATCGCCGTAATCGTTCACGACCTCCGCACCGTTTACTTGCATGAATCGCGCACCGAGGCGAAGGTGAAACTCGTGCAACTGCAGCATATCACATTCAATGTTTAGCAGCGCCGCCGGCGAAGTTCAATTTCGCGCCGGCGATTGTTCGTGCGGCAGGCGGCCTTTGGCGATTTCGTCTTTGAATTTTTCCCGGCAATTGGGGCAGATGCTGTGTGAGAAGCTGGCATCGGAGTGGGAATGGACATACTGCTCAACGGTTTGCCAGTAGCCCTGGTCATTGCGGACGCTTTTGCACCAGGCACAAATCGGGATGAGGCCAGACAGGGTTTTTACCTCGGCCAGCGTCCGTTGCAGTTCGGCGATGAGTTTTTCGCGTTCGATTTCGACGCGCCGCCGGCGGGCCATTTCCCGGCTGGCCATGAAGTTGGCCAGTACGAGCAACGCGACCGCGAGCACGCTGCCGATAATGAGCAGGCGTTCGGCGTTAAGGTAATCCGCCTGTTCGGCGGCATCGCGGGTGTACAATAATTTTTGTTCCTCAGCGGAGAAACTCTTCAAAACGTCAAGTGCGCGACCGGCGATGGTTTTGCCTTCGCCATTCTGCTCGGTCCGGAGCACCGCTTCGGCACCGCGTTGCCGGTAAAGGTCAATCAAACGCGCGTCATAGCCAAAAACATCCTTCATCGCCACGGAAAGGTCTTTCAATCTTTGCTGCTGCGCGGGATTGTCGCGCGTCAGATGGACGAGCTGGTCGTACAGCTCCGGCTCAAGTTGGATGCAATGCTGGCACAGAGTAAGCGAGGTCGCGTCGCCCATCGTTACGAAATCGCGCATGCCGTTCTGGATGTTCACGAGGTTGTCTTCGTACGATTGCGCGGCGAGAATTTCCCGGGAGGTATGCTGGCGCCAATAGATCGCGCTCTTGAGTTCCGACATCGTGCGGGTCGCGATGACCGCAACCATCACCATCAATATGACCGAACCGATGACGGGCAGCCAGCGGAGAAATTGAAGAGTTTCCCGCCGTGCGGTTGGTTCTGGCACCTGACTCATTTGAATTCCGAACCGGCGGGAAATTAACACAAATAACACGGCTGAAAAGCGTAACTTTTTGCTCCGCCTGGAAACACGTTGCGCTTCCGCAGACTTGCGGCAAAATGGACGGATGAATCTGGCCGCACTTTATTCTGAATTGACACTGAAAACCAGCGCCAAACTCGCGCTGGTCGTGCTTGATGGCCTCGGCGACCTCGCCACACAGGAGCAAAACTACCTCACGCCGCTCGAAGCCGCCACCACACCGAACCTCGACAAATTGTGCAGGAATTCCGCACAGGGCCGCATGATTCCCGTCGCGCCCGGCATCACGCCCGGAAGCGGACCGGGGCATCTAGGACTGTTTGGCTACGACCCGTTGGAATTCCAGGTGGGCCGCGGCGTGATTGAAGCGTTGGGGCTGGGGCTGGAATTGAAACACGGCGACGTGGCTGCGCGCGCGAATTTTTGCACGCTTGACAGGAAAGGGATCGTCACCGACCGCCGCGCCGGCCGCATCCCGACCGAAACGTGCGAGAAGCTTTGCGCGATGCTTTCGGCCAAAGTGAAAAAACTGGGCGACACGGAGGTCATCATCAAAGCCGGCAAAGAACATCGTTTCGTCGTGGTCTTTCGCGGCAGCGGTTTGGAAGGACCTCTGACCGACGCCGACCCGAACCGCGAGGGTTTTGCCGTTCCCACCGTTCACCCGCGGGACGAGA
>Ga0335078_10006468_pt1 | contig 17334 bp, 10 predicted proteins | sample Lox_Sample_32_FD_206711 | JGI IMG/M metagenome (GOLD analysis project Ga0335078, IMG submission 206711) | Soil microbial communities from Loxahatchee National Wildlife Refuge, Florida, United States - Lox_Sample_3.2 | ecosystem: Environmental > Terrestrial > Soil > Wetlands | place: USA... | reverse complement strand
GTACATCGGCACCTCATCCTGGCTGACCTGCCACGTGCCGTTCAAGAAGACCGACCTGCTGCACAACATGGCCTCGCTGCCCTCGCCGGTGCCCGGGCGGTACTTCATCGCCGACGAGCAGGAGACGGCCGGCGCCGCCCTGACGTTCCTGCGCGACCGGGTGCTGTTCGGCGATGACCCGCCGGCCTCCGCATACCGCGAGTTCGACCGGATGGCCGGGCGGGCCCCGCCCGGTAGCGGCGGGGTGATCTTCACCCCGTGGCTGTACGGCGAGCGGACCCCGGTGGAGGACCGGTTCGTGCGTGGCGGATTTCACAACCTCTCGCTGTCGGCCAGCCGCGAGGACCTGGTACGGGCGGTCTTCGAAGGGGTGGCGTTCAACACGCGCTGGCTGCTCGGAGCGGTGGAGCGCTTCACCCGCCATCGGCTCGATCCGATCCGGTTCATCGGCGGCGGCGCGCGTTCGGACGTGTGGTGCCAGATCTTCGCCGACGTGCTCGGCCGCACCATCGAGCAGGTGGCCGACCCGGTGAACGCGGGTACCCGGGGAGTGGGCCTGCTGGCTGCAGTCGCGCTCGGCGAGCTCACCTTCGACCAGGTACCGGACCGGGTCCGGGTGGCGGCGAGCTACCAGCCGGACCCGGCTCCGGCGAAACTCTACGACGATCTTTTCCGGGAATTCGTGGGCTTCTACCGGCACAACCGCAGAGCCCATGCACGCCTCAACCGCGAACGTGCCCGTACCTGAAGGACGCCCGAAGCCGCCGTTGGCTCGGGGCGAAGTCGCGCTGACGGATCCTGCGAGCTACTTGCGGCCGGGCAGCCGCTGCAAGGTCCGCATCGCCGCCGTCATGGCCCTGGCGTACATGGCCGGCGGCATCGCGCCGGGCGGCGCGATGGGCAGGAGCCGCTGGACCGAGATGGTCTGGGCATCGGTGTACTTGAGGATCCCGTGCTCGCCGTGCCTGCTGCCAACGCCCGAGTCCTTCCAGCCGCCCATGGGCGCGTCGACGGATCCCCAGGTGGCCGCGTAGGCCTCGTTGACGTTGACGGACCCGGCCTCCAGACGGCTGGCGATACGGCGGCCCCGGCGGATGTCGCGGGTCCAGACCGAGAAGTTCAGGCCGTAACAGCTGTCGTTGGCCTGCTCGATGGCCTCGTCCGCACCGCTGACACGGTATAGGGAGATGACGGGCCCGAACGTCTCGTCGGCGTAGAGGGCCATGTCCGGCGATGTGCCCGTCAGCACGGTGGGCTCATAGAAGTAGGGGCCGGTATCGGGGCGCGCCCGGCCGCCGGCCAGCACCGTGGCGCCTTTGCTTACCGCATCGTTGACGTGGCGGACCACCGTGTCCAGCTGATTCGCCGAAATCAGGGAGCCGATGTCCGCCCTGTAGGAGAGTGAATGGCCCAGGCGAAGCGAACGGGTGGCCCCGGCGAAGCGCGGGACGAACTCGTCCCACACCGCGGCGTCGATGTACATCCGCTCCATCGAGATGCACAGCTGGCCGGTGCTGGAGAACGCCGCCCGCACCGCCCCGGGTGCCGCCCTGGCGAGGTCGGCGTCGGCCAGGATGAGGATCGCGTTCTTCCCGCCGAGTTCCATCGAGTAATCCGTGAGCCGCGCGGCCGCCTCGGCCGCGACGATCCGCCCGACCCGGGTGCTGCCGGTGAACATCAGGAAGTCGCAGTGCTCGATCAGCGGCGTTCCGAGTTCCGGCCCTGAGCCGGTCACCACCTGCAGGACGCCCGGGGGCAAGCCGGCCTCCTCCAGCAGTTCCGCGGCCCGCAGCGCCGTGTACGGCGTCTGCCCGTCCGGCTTGGCGATGACCGCATTGCCCGCGACAAGCGCCGGAAGGGCGTCACTGATGCCGAGCGTCAGCGGGTAGTTCCACGGGGAGATCACGCCGACCACGCCCTTCGGGTGGTGATACTCCCAGGTCTGGGTCAGCACGGGAAGGGCGCCCGCACGGCGGCTCGGGCGCAGGTAGCGCGAGGCCGTACGGGCGTAGTAACGGCTCACCTGCGCGACGTCAATGATTTCTTCGAAGGCGTGGCGGCGGGCTTTGCCGTTCTCCAGCTGGATCAGGTCGAGCACCTCGTCCTGCCGGTCGAGCAGGAGTGCGGCGAAACGCAACAGCACCTTCGCCCGGTCGGTGACGTGCACCCGCGCCCAGCCGGGCTGCGCCCGGCGAGCGGTCTCGGCGGCCGCCGCGACATCCTCCGGGGTGCAGCGCGGGACATGCCCGAGCATCTCGCCGGTCGCCGGCATCTCGACCGGGACCGGCTCTCTGGGGCCTGCCGCGGCGGCGCGCGCCGCGAGCCGACCGAGCATGCCGCTGGTGACCCGCGGGCCGAGGAGCCCGGACCGGGTACTTGCCGGGGGCTGCACCGATGTGGTCATAGCTAGCACTCCTTCCGGCACGGCCCGGGTGAAGAGCAGGTCACCTGGGCTCCTAACGGTTCTCGGCGATCGACAGCCGCAGCGCCGCAGGCGCGGACGGCGGCACGGCCGGGTTCCGTGGCTCGATGGGCGCCAGGCGCCGGTAGGCGGCGCCCAGGGCGGGACGGGGGTCAGCCTCGCCCCGGTTGGGCCACAGGGCCATAGCGCGTTCGGCCTGCGCCGTGATCGTCAGAGCCGGGTTGACACCCATGTTCGCCGAAACCGCCGAGCCATCGACCACGTGCAGCCCGGGATGGCCGTATACGCGGTGGTAGGCGTCAATTACGCCGCTGTCCGCGCCGTCGCCGATGACGCAGCCACCGATGAAATGCGCGGTCATCGGGATATCGACCATCTCACCGACGCTGCTGAGCGGGAACCCGCCGATCCGGGCGGCGATCCGCCGCATTGCCTCGTTGGCGGCAGGTATCCAGTCCGGGTTCGGGGCGCCATGCCCCTGCTCCGAGGTCAGCTTGATCCGGCCGAGCCGGGTACGCCTGGCCTTGACGGTGATCGAGTTGTCCAGGGTCTGCATGGTGAGCCCGATCACCGTGCGTTCGGACCAGTGGTTGATGCCTGCGTAGAGCGATGCGAGCCGTCCGGGATGGCGCGCCACCTGGGCAAGCCACTTCACGCTGCGTGGCAGCCGTCCGCCGCCATCGGTCATCAGCGTGCTGAGCAGCCCCATCGCGTTCGAGCCCTTGCCGTAGCGGACCGGTTCGATCTGGGTGCGCTCGTCCGGGTGGATCGATGAGGTGATGGCCACCCCGTGGGTGAAGTCGTGCTTCTTCCTGTTCCGCATCGTGGTCTGAGCGCCGCCGAGCGCCTCGGAGTTCGTACGGGTCAGGACGCCGAGCCGGGCGGAGATTCCCGGCAGCGAGCCCTGGGCCTTCATCCGGTGCAGGAGTTGCTGCGTGCCCCACGTCCCGGCGGCGAACACCACATGCCCGGCGGTGAAGGTCCGCCCGGTCCGGCCGGCCCGCCATGCGCCGGTTCTCACCGTGTCCACCGCGTACCCGCCGCGCCCCAGCGGCCGCAGCGCGACCGCCGTGGTTTCAGGAACCACTGTCGCGCCCGCCCGTTCGGCCAGATAGAGGTAGTTCTTGACCAGCGTGTTCTTCGCGTTGTGCCGGCAGCCGGTCATGCATTCCCCGGCCTCCAGGCAGCCGCGGCGGCGTGGGCCGGCGCCGCCGAAGAACGGATCGCCCGCCTCCACGCCGGGTTCCTTCCGGCCAGCCCGGCCGAAGAACACTCCGACCGGGGCCATGCCGAACGTGTGCCCGACCCCCATGTCCTCGGCGACCTGCTTCATGACCTCGTCCGACGGTGTCATCGTCGGGTTGCGCACCACGCCCAGCATCCGTTTCGCCTGGTCGTAATGCGGCGCGAGCTCGGCGCGCCAGTCGGTGATGTGCGCCCACTGGCGGTCGCGGTAGAACGCGTCCTTCGGCTCATACAGCGTGTTGGCGTACACGAGCGAGCCGCCGCCGACCCCAGCGCCAGCCAAGATGATCACGTTGCGCAGCAGGTGAATCCGCTGGATGCCCATGCAGCCGAGCTTCGGCGCCCAGAAGAACCTGCGGACGTCCCAGGACGTCCTGGGAAAATCGGCGTCCTCGAACCGGCGGCCCGCCTCGAGCACGCCCACCCGGTAGCCCTTCTCGGTAAGCCGCAGCGCGGCGACCGAGCCACCGAACCCCGAACCGATCACCAGCACGTCATAGTCATCCGAAGCCGGAGACACACGCGCTACCCGCCCATCCGCATCACCCGGCATTCGTCTATGGTGCGCGTCTGCCTGTCATACCAGCAGGGCCGAAGGTCCCCACGAACTCCCGGCCTGGTCGACCGCGTTCCCGGTTATCTGATCGAAGTGGGGCAGGGCAGTGAGGCCGAACGGTCAGAGTTTCAGTTCTTCATAGCAGAACCTATTGTCCTATCCTGCAGAATGGTTCTATCATCAGGTATGACGATTGATTACCCGCAGCTCACGCATCGGCAGATTAAGGTCAATGGACTCCCGATCCACGTCCAGACCTGCGGCGAAGGTGATCCGCTGCTGCTGTACTCAGGCATCTGGGGCGAGGTGCCACTATGGGAGCATCTGCTGCCTCACCTGCGCGGCTTCCGCACTATCGCATTCGACCCGCCCGGCATCGGCCGATCTCAGATGCCAGCCGCGCCGATGAGTATGCCTGGCCTGGCAAGGTTCGGCACCGCGGTACTCGACGAACTGCGCATCGAGTCCGCCCACGTGCTCGGCGTATCGTTCGGCGGCGCGGTCGCGCAGCAGATGGCGCTCTCCCACCCCGACCGGGTTGACCGGCTGGTCCTGGTCTCGACCTCCCACGGTACTTTCGCGATCCCCGGGGATCCGTTGGCGTTCTGGCATTTCATCAATCCACGCAGCTATCACCCCGAACGGCTGGAGACGGTCGCGGGGGCCATGTTCGGCGGCCGCCTGCGTGGCGAGCCGGAACTTGTCCGCTCGATGCATGTCAAACGCCCGCAGGACATGATGGCGGTCATGTACCGGCTTGCTCCGCTTGCGGGCTGGACGAGCCTGCCCTGGCTGCACGCCATACGCCATCGCACGCTGGTCGTGGCCGGTGACGACGACCCCGTCACTCCCTTGGTGAATCACCAGGTCATCGCGGCGCTCATTCCCGCTGCCCGATTGCACACGGTTAAGGGCGGCGGCCATATGGCACTGCTCGACAGCGCATCGGAAGTCGGGCCGGTCATCACCAGCTTTCTCCGGGGTGACCAGGGAGACTAGTGATCGGGGTCAGGGCACATTATGTGCTCGCGGCCGACCCGGAAAGAATGGCGTATCTCCGGACCGCTACCACAGCCGCGCCGGCAGACACGAGGAGGCTCAGGATGACGGCACCAGATATCAGCGTCAGCGGCTGGTTCGCGGCTCGTGCCGCACGATCCCCGGATCGCCGGGCACTGAGCTTCGAGGGACAAACGCGCACGTACCAGCAACTGCTCGACCGAGTCGACCGGCTAGCGGCAGGAATCCGGGAACATGGCGTACGCCATGGTGACCGCGTCGGCTACCTGGGCACCAACCATCCCGCGATCCTGGAGACGATGCTCGCGGCATCGCGGCTCGGGGCGATCTTCACCCCGCTGAACTTCCGGCTTACCGGGCCGGAACTGTCCTACATCGTAGGTGACGCGGGCCTGCACACGCTGGTAGCTGACAGCGCGCATCAGGAGGTCATCGATGGCGTACGCGATCAACTGCCAGTGCGCTGCTACCTCGGCGTCGAGGGCGCGGGAGCCGGCTGGCGCGCCTTCGAGGAGATCATCGACCGTGGCGAATTGCTGGCCCGCCCGGACCTTGTGGCAGCCGATGAAATCGCCGTCCTGATCTACACGTCGGGGACCACGGGCCGCCCCAAAGGCGTCATGCTCACGCACGCCAACTTGTGGTGGAACAACACCAACCTAATGCATCTGTGGGACGTTCTCGCGAGCGATGTGACCCTCGTCTCGTCGCCGTTGTTCCACATCGCAGGCCTTAATGTCACCATCCCTACTACCTGGCGCATGGGCGGCGAGGTCGTGCTTCATCGCACCTTCGATGCTCAGGCCAGCCTCGACGACATCAGCCGGTACCGGGTTTCCACCTTGTTCGGGGCACCGACCATGTTCGAGATGATGAGCCGACTTCCATCCTTCGATTCGGCGGACTTGAGCAGCGTGCGGGTCATCGTCTGCGGAGGCGCCCCGGTTCCCGACACGCTCGTCAAGAGGTTCCACGAGCGTGGCATCGCGATGCTGAACGGATACGGGCTGACGGAGACGGCACCCTCAGCGGCCTTCCTGACCGCTGAGTACTCGCTGACCAAAATCGGATCGATCGGTCAGCCTCCCCTGCTGAGCGAAATCAAGATCGTCAGCGATGACGGCGCTGTCGTCACCGGGCCAGGCGTGTCAGGTGAGATCTGCGCGCGCGGACCTAACGTGACGAAGGGCTACTGGAATAAGCCAGAGGAAACCGCGCAGGCTATCGACGCCGGGGGCTGGTTCCACACCGGTGACATCGGATACCTCGACGCCGATGGGTTCCTGTACCTCGTCGACCGGCTCAAGGACATGGTGGTCTCCGGCGGAGAGAACGTGTCCTCGGTGGAGGTCGAGAACGTGCTCCAGGAACACCCATCCGTCACCGAGGTGGCCATCATCGGCGCTCCCGACGAGCGCTGGGGCGAGGCGGTGGTCGCCGTCATAGTGCTTGCGCCCGGACAGTCGGTGACGCTGGCGGAGTTGCGCGAGTTCGGCGGCTCGTCGCTCGCGCGCTACAAGCTGCCCACCAGGCTCTACAGGGTCGGCACGCTGCCGCGCAACCCGGCTGGGAAGATCCTGAAGTTCGAGCTCCGGAAGGAATTCCAGGAAAGCCCGCCCGGCCAGTGAGATGGTGACCGACCCGGCAGGCGTGTGGGCTGGGGAACTTGACCGCACCGGCCCGGATCAACGGCTCCACTGCCGCCCTGGCGCATGGCTCACTGGACGCGGGACCTTCGGACTCGTCATCAAGGACGACAGGTCCTTGCCGACGCTTGCCCCCTGGCTGTGACCTGAATTCGCTCGGCGCTGGACATGGAGGACATGACTCATGCAACAGCTCAACCCATGGGACGCCGCGTTCCTCTACGGCGAGTCACGCGACGCCCCGATGAACATCTGCAGCGTGGCCCACTTCTCACCAGGACCTGACGGCCAGCAGCTCACACTCGGCGAGATACGTTCCGCCGTGGCGAGGAACCTACACAAGCTGCCACCGTTCCGGCAGCGCGTGATCCACGCGCCGTTCGGACTAACGCGACCCCATTGGGCGGAGGACCCGGACTTGAACGTGGACGGTCACCTGTACGCGGTGAGCCTGCCGGCACCAGGCGATCGCGGGCAACTGGCCGAGCAGGTGTCTCTGATCGCCGCCCGCCAGCTCGACCTCACCCGGCCCCTCTGGGAAATCCACCTGATCACCGGCCTGGAAAGCGGCGAGACCGTGATGGTCACCAAGTTTCACCATGCGGCGGTCGATGGGGGGTCAGCCGGGGAGATCATGCCGATCCTCCTCGATCCGGCGCCCGACTCGGCGCAGACGACGGTCTGCGAGCTCCGGCAGCCTGGCCGACTGCCCGGAACGGGCCAGATGCTGCTGCGCGGACTGGCCGGCGCGGCCAGCTATCCACTCGATGTGATGCACCTCCAGCAGCGGATGATGAGCCGCCTGCCGCACATGCTTGAGCTGATCCGTGCTCCCGGCCTGGAGACCGGGCGCCGCGCTCCGGACAACGCGGAGGCCGTGCACCGCCGCGACTGGCAACCACCGATGTTCGGGGCTCCCCGCACCCCATTCAACGGGAGGCTTTCGCAAAACCGCTGCTGGACCTTCGGGCAGGTACCGCTCGACCAGGTTAAAGCCATCAAGAACACTTTCGGCGGCACTGTCAACGACGTCGTGATGGCCGTATGCGCGGCCGCGCTGCGGCAGTGGCTGCACGGCCAGGGGCGCCTGCCAGGCGAGCCTCTGGTGGCAATGATCCCTGTCTCGTTGCGGGCTGCCGGGGATCGCGGGACCTTCGGCAACGAGGTCTCGATGATGATGTCGGCGCTTCCGACGACGGTGGCCGATCCGGTCCAAAGGCTGCGGGCCGCGTCGGCGGCCGCGGCCGCGGCCAAGCGGATGCATTCCGCGATGGGCGGGGATTTCATGTCCAACGCGCTGCGGACCGTCATGCCCATGCTGGCCGCTCCGCCGTCTCGGCTGGCAGCCGAGATGCCCGTCCCGAACCTGCCCCGTTACCCGGCCAACCTGTACATCTCCAACGTGCCCGGACCGCCCGGACCGCTTTACCTGGCCGGAAAGCAGATGCTGACCTTCTACCCCGCGGCCTTCCTGCCCAAAGCCATGGGGCTGAACATGGTGGTGCTCAGTTACAGCGGCCGCCTCAACTTCGGGCTTATGGCCTGCCCGGACCTGGTCACCGATGTCGAGGGCCTGATGAATCACGTGCTCGAGGCAGTGAACGAGCTGACCAACGCGGCCGAAGCCGCAATGTATTAACGCAGTTGGCGTAGGTAGGAATCGGTGGTCTCCGCCGCCTGGACACGGATCCGGCCGTTGACAGCCAAGGCACCATCAGGGCGTGCTACGACCGGGCTCAAGTCCAGTTCGGCGATCTGCGGGAGATCGTCGGCCATCGTTGAAACCCGTAGCAGCATCTCCTTGAGTGACGTAAGGTCCGCGCCGGGCGCGCCGGGGTGTCCGAGAAGCAGTGGGGTAGCGGGTATCGAGCGGATCAGGACGTCGGCGTCCGATTCGGTAAGTGGAGCCAGCCGGGCGGCGGGATCAGGCAGGACGTCAGGGGCGTCGGCGAGCCCGAACAGCACCAGCGGGCCGAACACCTGCTCCTCCAGAACGCTGATCTTCACCGGCACGCCGCCAGTGATCATCGGCTGGACGATAACGCTGGCCAGCCCGTTGCCGAACGTCTCTCGCAGAGAGCGGTATCCCCGCCGGACCTCATCCGCGCCGTGCAGGTCGAGCAGGATGGCGCCAGCGCCGCTTCTGCGTACCGCCAGGCCGGGTACATCCGCTTTGAGTGCCACGGGGCCGCCGAATCGTGCCGCCGCCGCGATCGCACCGTCCTCGCTGGTGACCGCGACACTCTCAACCAGCGTCAGGCCGTAGCAGCCGAGCAGCTCCGCGGTCTGCTCCCGGGGCAGCCAGCCGCCCTCCGGGGTCCCGGCGAGAAAGGTGACTACCAGTTCCCTCGCCCGATCCTGGTACAGGCCTTGCAGGTCGGGAATGCTTCCAGGCGGAGTCGCGCGCCACATGCCGTAGCGCGCTGCATGGCCGAGAGCACGGGCGGCGGACTCTGGATAGGCGTAGGCGGGCACGGCGGGGAAGCCCCCGTCCGGGCCCGGCAGCAGCCGGACCACTTCGACTTGGTCCATCACCGCCGCGGCTATCGGCACTGGCAGCCGCGCGGCGCGCACCTCGGGAACCAGGTCGCTGGTCGCTGTGGTGGCCGTCAGCGCCAGCACCGCGTCCACGCCGGGGTCGCCGCCAACGAGTTCCAGGCACCGGCGGAAGGTACCGGGTGCGACCACCGCTGTGGTATCGACCGGCCCGGCCACCGCGGCAATGGAGGGGAGCAACTCCCGCAGTGCCCGCTGAGTGCCTTCGGCAAGGCAGGCGACCTGCAGACCTGCGTCGCCACACGCGTCTGCGGCGAGCGTCCCGCCGCCGCGGGTGTTGGAGATGACGCCGACCCTGGGCCCCGCGGGCACCGGCTGTGCTGCCAGCAGTGCCGCGGTTTCGAGAAGCTCGCCAAGGTTGGCGGTGGCGATCACGCCAGCCTGCTCAAACAAGGCCTGCCGGGTGAGCTGCGGGGTGGCCCTCGCCGCGGCGCGAACCGCGGCCAGGCGCAGGTCGGCTGCAGACCGGCCCACGTTCACCGTCAGAATCGGCATGGTACGGCCGACGGTACGGGCCGTTCGGGCGAACTTGCGCGGGTTCCCGAATGAATCCAAGTAGAGCACGGCCAGCTTTGTCGCCGAATCAGACTCCCACCACATCAGCATGTCGTTACCGGACACGTCGTCCTTGTCGCCGAGGGAGACAAACGAGGAGATGCCGATGCCCAGCCGGGACAGGTGCTCGAGCAAGACGACGCCGACGCCGCCGGACTGGAGCGCCAGGCCGGCCATTCCCGGCCGGGGGTGGCGGGCTGCGAACGTCGCGTTGAGGGAGATGGCCGTGTTAGCCACGCCGAAGCAGGTCGGCCCGACCAGCCGCATGCCGTTGCGGCGGCAGACGCCCAGCAGCTGGGCCCGGGCCGCGCGATCCAAACCCGAGGTGGTCACCACCAGGGCCTTGACCCCCCGCCGCCCGCAATCTTCGGCGATACCGACAACGGCGGCCGGCGGCGCGGCGATGACCGCCAGGTCGACCGGCTCGGGCAGAGCGGCCGCGGATGGCACGCAGGGCATGCCGCTCACCTCGGCCGCGTGGGGGTTGACCGCGTAAACCGGGCCGGAGAAACCGCCGTCGACGATGTTCTGCGAGATGGCGCGCCCGACCGAGCCGAGGTGGCGGCTTACGCCGATGACGGCGACCGAGGCCGGGGCGAGCACGTGCCGCAGGCTCGCCACGTCGGCGGACCGCTCGCGTTCGGCGACCGCGTCACGGTAGGTGCTGAGGTCGGCGTCACCCTCGTCGGTCGGCAGGGGAAACCTGAGGTCGTACACGCCATCATGGAGGGTACGGCGTGCCCGCAGTCCGGCATTGGCGAAAACCTGCAGCATGAGCGCGTTCTCATAGAGCGTCTCCGCGACAAAGGTGCGGACTCCCCGGGTGCGGGCCAGTGAGATCAGGTGTTCCAGCAGCAGCGTGCCGATACCGCGGTTGTGCAGGTCATCGGCAACCGATAGGGCGACCTCCGCCGATCGGGCGCCGTCGTCGGTCATCTCGTAGCTGCCGCAGCCGACCACCCGGCCTTCCAGTACCGCTAGCAGTGCGGCGCGGCCTGGCGCAGGCTCGCGGCATATTCGGCGAGCCTCCTGCTCGGCAGCGGTCCGGCTCATGCCGAAGAAGCGCAGGTATATGTTCTGCGGGGACATCTTGGCGTGCATGCCCCGTACCGCATCGAAATCGTCAGGACGCGCTGGCCGGATCTGGATCGTGGTCCCGTCGGTCAGTAGGGCATAGGTGCCAAGTACTGCCTCTGTCACTTCACCGCCTCAGTGCCGACCTCCGGCGCCATCGCGCTCGCTTACTGCGAGTCCGGCACCATGGGACCCTCGCCGGACGGGTCGAGCACGCCCTCCTCCAGCCAGGCGTGGCGGCCATTGAGTACGTCTTGCGCGACGGCATATGTAGCGCCGTCGGCGTTGTGCCACAGGTCGTGGAACAGCCGCTCTGCGCGCAACTGACTCTGCGTGCAGAACAGGTCGGCTAGCTCCTCGATAGCCTTCGCATCCTCGGGTCGCTCCGCAGCCATGGTCCGGGCGTAGGCCACCGCGCAGCAGATGCCGTATAGTTCCGCTCCGATGTCCACGATCCGCCCGAGGAAAGCGCCGTGCTCCTCCATCTTCCCCCGCCACAGGGACATGCCGTAGAAGGTTGAACGGGCCAGCTTGCGGCAGGCGCGCTCCGCGTAACGCAGGTGAGCCGCCAGCGGCCCGAACTCGTGGTACGCGGCTGGGTTCTGTCCTGCTCCCACGGCCAGTTTCGGGTACCACTGTGCGTAGAACCGGCCCGCCCGCCTGAGGACCTTTCCTTTCTCCTTGAGCGGTACGCCTTCTTCGATAAGGTCTCCGGCCACGCTGAGGTGCTGATCCACCGCCTCCCTGGCGATGAGCAGGTGCATGATCTCGGTGGAGCCCTCGGTGATGCGGTGACCGCGCATGTCGCGCAGCGCTTGCTCGACCGGGACACCGCGCACCCCACGTGCCTTCAGCGACGCGGCTGTCTCGTAGCCGCGCCCGCCACACACCTGCATCAGGTCGTCCGACACCTTCCAGCCCAGCTCGGTTGTGTAAAGCTTGGCGAGCGCTGCCTCGATCCGCACGTCATTGCGCTTCTCGTCGGCCAGGCGACTGGTCACGTCGACCACGGCCTCCAATCCGAACGCGGTCGCGGCGATCAACCCGATCCGCTGCGCCACCTCGTTATGCTGGCCGATCGGCTTGCCCCACTGGACCCGCGCGCTGGCGAACTCCCTCGCCACTTTCGCCGACCATTTCGCCACGGCCGCGCATTGCGCCGGTATTCCCATCCGCCCGGTATTCAGCGTGGTCAGGGCTATCTTCAGCCCGAGTCCCTCGCGGCCGATGACGTTCTCCTTCGGCACGAACACATCGGTGTAGCGCGTGAGCGAATTCTCAATTCCGCGCAGGCCCATAAACTCATTGCGAGCTTCAGTGATAATACCCTCGGACTCGCGCGGCACGATGAACGCAGTGATACCGCCCTTGTGTCCGTTTCCGCGCGGGACCTTCGCTAGGACGACCATGACCTCGGCCACGGTGCCGTTGCTGGTCCACAGTTTCCGGCCGGTGATCCGGTAACCGGAGCCGTCTTCCGTGGGTACCGCGGCGCACGTCATCTTCGCCGGGTCGGACCCGACGCCAGGCTCGGTCAGCGCGAACGCGGACAGGCGTGTGCATAGCCTGGGCAGCCAGTATTCCTTCTGTTCCTCCGAGCCGAAGTACAGCAGTGGCTGCGGTGCGCCGATCGACTGGTGCGCGGACAGCAGCACGGCCAAGCTGGTGTGCCAGGTGCCGACGAGCATCAGCGCCCGGTTGTAGTAGACCTGGGACAACCCCAGGCCACCGTAGCGCTGCGGTATTTTCATGCCTAGGGCGCCGATTTTCTTCAGGCCGTCGGTCACTGCTTCCGGTATCCGGCCCTCTTGCTCGATGGCCAGCGGATCGACATTCTCCTGCAGGAAATCGCGCAAGATGGCGATGAATTTATCACCATTGGCGACGTCGCTGTCAGGGAGCTTCGGCTGGGGATAGATTAGGTCGAGGCGGAGTTGGCCGAGGAACAAGTTCTTCCCGAAGCTCGGCAGTGTCCATTCCTTCTCGCGCGCAGCCTCAGCGACAGCACGTGCCTCCCGGGCATCGGCATTGGTTGACATTAGCAGCTCCACTCTTCCTCGCGGTCGACGTAATATCGGCCGTGCGCATTGGTCAAAACCCAGCACGGCAGTCTCTCGACGCGCTCGGCACCTATTGACGCACTCAGGGCAACGGGGAACCAGGGCCGAAGGTCCTCAGGGACCGCGACACTCGGCACCGGATCGTCCAGCTGTCGCCCGCGCCGGCCGACTTGCGCACCAACATGGCCCAACTCGGGCCTAACTCGCGATACTGACACCCTGCGCTGCCTCGGTTAGCTCATCGATGGCCTCCACCACGTAATCCATGAGGCTCCAGACATCGGGGACCAGGTCCGGGCAGGCCATCAGCCCGAAGTCGAGGCTGCCGGAGTAGCTGAGCACCACCATGTTCAGCCCCATCGTCATCGGCAGGAAAGCTGCGGGGTAGAAGGTGAGCATCTGCTTTCCGGCCAGGTAGAGCGGCCGGGATGGACCTGCCACGTTGGAGATGTAAAGATTTGCCGGGTAACGGGGCGGGTGGGGAACCGGCATCTCGGCAGCTAGCCGGAACATGGGAGCGGCCATCATGGGCAGGACGAACCGCAAGGCGTGGGCCATGAAGTCCCCACCCATCGCCGAATGCATGTCCTTGGCGGCGTCTGCGGCCGCGGAGGCGGCTTTCAACCGCTCCGCCGGGTCGGCCACTGTCGTCGGAAGCGCCGACCTCATCATGGAAACCCGGTTGCCGAATTTGCCGCTTTCCTCATCGGAACGCAACGAGACGGGGACCAGAGTCACGAGCGGGGCACTGGGCAGCGCCCTGCGGTCGAGCAGCCAGCGCCGCAGAGCGGCCGCGCACACGCACATCACGACGTCGTTGACGGTACCGCCGAAGGCGTTCTTGATGGCCTTCACCCGGTCGAGTGGCACCTGGCCGAAGGCCCAGCTGCGATTTTGCGTCACTCTTCCGTTGAAAGGCGTGGGCGGAGCCCCGAACATGGACGGTTGCCAGTCTCGCGGGCGAATGCTCCCCGGGAGGCCCGATGTGAGGTGCCGGGTTTCCTGGCCGGGAGCACGGGCCAGCCCCGTCATGTGGGGCAGGCGGCGCATCATCTGTTGCTGGGAGTGCATCATGTGCAGCGGGTAGCTGGCGGCGTCGGCGAGCCCTCGCAGCAGCATCTCGCCAGCTCTGGGCGCCGGGCCGGGCCTGGGGAGGTCGGGGATCGGCACCTGCGGTGAATCGGGAGCCGGGTCGAGGAGGGTGGTCATGACCTCCCCGGCCGCCCCGCCATCGACCATCGCATGATGGAACTTGGTGACCAATGCGGCCCGGTCGCCGTCCAGGCCGCTGATCAGGTGGATTTCCCACGGGGGCCGGCTGAGGTCGAGCGGGCGGGCGGCGATCAGGGCTACCTGCTCGGCCAGCTGCGCGCTGTCGCCGGGCGGTGGCAGCCTTACCTCATGCAGGTGATCATCGACGTTCAGGTCACGGTCGTGCGCCCAGTGGGGCCGTGGCAGTCCGAACGGAGAGCGGACGATTCGGTGGCGGAACGGCGGCAGCGCGAGCAGGCGCCGTGCCACGGCGGAGCGCACGTCATCGAGGGTGAGTCGCTGGCCGTCCGGTCCTGGGGCGAAGTGGGACACGCTGCAGATGTGCATCGGAGTAGTACGCGTCTCTTGGTAAAGGAACGCCGCGTCCCATGGGTCGAGTTGTCGCATGCTATATATGTCCTTAATTCGTGCTGGACGGCGCGACCCGTCCGGGCGTGGTGAGCTACACGGGCAGATTCATCTGGCCGCACGCGACCTCCTTGCCGTACAGCCAGTCGACGTGCTTGTAGTCAGCCGGGTTGCGATCCCGCAGCAGCTCATTCCGGATGGACCGGGTGAGGCCATCGCAGTGCCACAAGTCACCCCAGCTTCGGGCAGTCACCTGGACCTGGGAGGTCCGTTCGGTGCGGAGCTTCTGATAGGCGTCAAGGGCCACTCGCCACTCGTCCTGGCCGTCAGAACCCGGCGGCGGCGCTTGCGCCGCCAGCGTCCAGGCGTCCTCGATGGCCTGACAGGCACCCTGCGCCAGGTACTGCAGCATCGGGTGTGCCGCGTCCCCGGTGAGGGCCAGACGGCCCTGCACCCAGGTGCTGACCGGGAGGCGGTCGAACATGGGCCAGCGTCGCTCGCGCCCGAGCTTGGCAGCACCGTACTGAACCTGCCGGCAGCAAGCGGAGAACACGGTGTCCAGCTCGTCCGGGCCGCCCCAGTCGGCTTCACCCCGCTGATAGGCCGGTGAGGCGAAGACGGCTACCTGGTTCAGCATGTCACCCTGGCGCAGGGTGTATTGCACGAAGTGACGCCCGGGTCCGACGTAGACAACAACGTCCCCGAGCGACAGTCCCTCGAGCTCGACTGCCTCCGACAGCGGAATGGCGCCGCGGTAAGCGACGTAGCCAGAGCAGATCGGCTCATCGTCGCTGAGGCCCCTCCGCAGCGTGGACCACAGGCCATCGGCGGCGACCACCAGCGCGCCGCGGTGCGTCGCCTGGCGTGTGACCGCTGCCGCCATGTCGGGCCCGTTTTGTACCGCGAGGACCTGGGCGTCGGGTACGAGGTCGACGCCGGCGCGCTTGCAGGCACGGAGGAGGATATCGAGCAGGTCACCGCGGTGGATCACGACGTACGGAGCCCCGTACCTGTCCTGGAAACCCCGGCCGAGGTCGAGGTGGGTGAGCTCGCTGCCATCGAGGGCGTCCTTGAGCACCAGCCGGCGGGGTAGCACCCCGGCGGCGACAACCTCGTCGAGCAAGCCCCATTCCCGCAGGATCCGGGTGGCGTTGGGACCCAGCTGCAGCCCCGCACCGACCTCGCCGAAGGCGGGCGACTGCTCCAGCACGCGGACCCGGCGCCCGGCTACGGCGAGTGCATAGGCGCTGGATAGACCGCCAATGCCCCCGCCCGCGACGATGACGTCCGGATCGGCAGCCCGCCCGGCGGGTGCGGTGTTCATGTCATGTTCTCCCTTATGGATTCAGGCTTTATGGGTTCAGGTCACAGCCAGGGACTGAGTGCCGGCATGGTCTCGTGGTTCACGATGGTGATCCCTGCGGTTCCGCGGCCCGTCAGCCACCGGGCCAGGGCGGCAGGCGAGCCGCTGATCTGGGTCGGCGGGCCGGCTCCCGAGCCAGACCAGACGTGATCGCCAGATCGGAGCTCCAGGGCCGCGTCGCGGCCCCGGGCTGAGCGCAGGCGGACGATGTCTGTCACCAGGGCGGCGCACAGCTCCTCCGGCAGGTCCTCGAAGTCCGCGCCTGCGCCGAGGTCAACCGCATGCACGGCCACCTCGCGTGTCCGCATCCAGGGGATCTCCGTGGCGGCAACGGTACGGCCCTGGGCGGTGACAACCTCGGTGGTCCACCGGTCATCCGGCAGGTCGTCCAGGTCAGCGGCCAGCAGCGTCGCGGTGTCCGCAACGAACCTGCGCAGGCGATGCGCCGGCCAGGTCGCGGCGTCCTCGATCTCACGCGCGCGCTGCTCCGGCGATGCGTACATAGGAGTGGGCTCGCCGGTCCTGGCCCAACGGACGAGTCGGCGCAGCGCCTCTGCGTTGAGGCCCACGTGGGCGACCACGTGTCGCCGCGACCAGCCGGGCAGGCGGGTCATGGCGGCGAGGTCAGCGTCGGGCAGTCGTTCCACCGACGTGGTGAACAAGGCGGTGCCCGTATCCATCCAGGACCGGAACACGCCGGCCACGGCTGTGGTGCTCATCGCGGTGCCGCGTCCGCCTGTGCGAGATTGTCCAGCCGCCCGATCCCGCTGATCTCCGTCACCAGGCGCATCCCGTTCGCGAGGTAGCGGCTCGGCTTTCGGGCATGGCCAACTCCGCCCGGAGTTCCTGTCGCGATGATGTCACCGGGCCGCAAGGTAAGGATGGTGGAGATGTACTCCACCAGAGCGGCCGGCTTGAAGACAAGGTCATCGGTGGTCGCCTTCTGGACGATCTCGCCGTCTACCGATGCGGTCAGCATCAGGGCCGGTGCGGTGCCGCCGGGCAGCTCATCAGGCGTGACTACTACCGGGCCGACGGGGGTTGACGCTTCGAATGTCTTGCCCTGCAGCCATTGCGGGGTGCGGTACTGCCAGTCCCGCATGGTGACATCGTTGATCACCGTAAAGCCCGCGATCGCCAGTGCCGCCTCCTCGGCGTTCGCCCGCCGCACCATACGGCCGATGACCAGCGCAAGCTCAGCTTCCCAGTCGACGGCG
>Ga0335078_10006467_pt1 | contig 17335 bp, 18 predicted proteins | sample Lox_Sample_32_FD_206711 | JGI IMG/M metagenome (GOLD analysis project Ga0335078, IMG submission 206711) | Soil microbial communities from Loxahatchee National Wildlife Refuge, Florida, United States - Lox_Sample_3.2 | ecosystem: Environmental > Terrestrial > Soil > Wetlands | place: USA... | reverse complement strand
CATCGAGGGATCGTCCGCCGAGAAGGGCTACTGGGGCGCCATGCGCTCCTACATGGTCAGCCTGTTGAAGGCGTGGTGGGGCCCCGCGGCCACCCCCGAGAACGACTTCTGCTTCGACTACCTGCCGCGGATCAACGGGGACCACGGTACCTACCAGACCGTCATGGACATGGTGGACGGGAAGGTGTTCGGCTATTTTCTGCTGGGCGAAAATCCCGCTGTGGGCTCGGCGCACGGCCGCCTGCAGCGGCTGGGCCTGGCCAAACTGGACTGGCTGGTGGTCCGCGACATGACCATGATCGAAAGCGCCACCTTCTGGAAGGACGCCCCGGAGATCGAGACCGGGGAGATCGTCACCGAACGCTGCCGCACCGAGGTTTTCTTCATGCCGGCTGCCTCGCACGTGGAGAAGTCGGGGACCTTCACCAATACCCAACGACTGCTGCAATGGCGGGACCAGGCGGTGGAGCCGACCGGGGATCAGCGGTCCGAGCTGTGGTTCTTCTATCACCTCGGGTGGCGGCTGAAGGAGAAGCTGGCTGGCTCGGCCCACGAGCGGGACCGCCCGCTGCAGGACCTGGCCTGGGACTACGCCACCGAAGGGGACGAGCCGTCCGGCGCGGATGTGCTGCGGCACGTCAGCGGAATCGACCTGCGCACCGGACGGGCGGTCGACGGGTACCTGGACCTGCGCGCGGACGGCAGCACCTCGTGCGGCTGCTGGATCTACAGCGGGGTGTACGCCGACGAGGTGAACCAGGCCCGGCGCCGCAAGTCCTGGCTGGAGCAGGGACCGTACGGCGGGGAGTGGGGCTGGACCTGGCCGCTGAATCGGCGGGTGCTGTACAACCGCGCCTCGGCCGACCCACAGGGCCGCCCCTGGAGCGAGCGCAAGGCCCTCATCTGGTGGGACGCCGAACACGGCGAGTGGACCGGCCACGACGTCCCGGACTTCGAGAAGACCAAGCCGCCGGACTACCGGCCGCCCGAGGGTGCAGAAGGGCCGCAGGCACTGCATGGCGACGACCCGTTCATCATGATGTCCGACGGGAAGGGGTGGCTGTTCGCGCCCGCGGGCCTCGCGGACGGCCCACTGCCCACGCACTACGAGCCGCACGAGTCGCCCATGCGCAACCTGCTGTACAGCCAGCAGGCCAACCCGGTGCGCAAGGTCTACGGCCGCCCGGACAACCCCTCGAACCCGGCGCCGCCCGAGCCGCATAGTGAGGTGTTCCCCTACGTGTTCACCGCGGCCCGGCTCACGGAGCACCATACCGCAGGCGGCATGAGCCGGTCGCTCCCGTACCTGTCGGAACTCCAGCCGGAGCTGTTCGTGGAGGTGTCGCCGGAACTCGCGAGCGAGCGCGGCCTGCGCCATCTCGACTGGGGCCATGTCATCACCAGCCGCACCGCGGTGGAAGCCCGCGTTCTGGTCACCGACCGGATGGCGCCGCTGCGGGTAGACGGCCGGGTGGTGCACCAGGTCTGGATGCCGTACCACTGGGGTCAGATCGGGCTGACCACCGGTGACGTGGTCAACGACCTCATGGGCGCGTTCCTGGATCCGAACGTTTTCATCCAGGAAAGCAAGGTCTTGACCTGCGATATCCGTCCTGGGCGCCGGCCCAGGGGCCCGGCCCTGCTGGACTACGTCGGCGGCTACCGCCGCCGCGCCGGGATCACGCCGGAAACCGGCACCCGGATCCTGACTACCGGCGCCGGTCTGCGGCCTGCCCACATCGAACCGGTCGGCCCCGTAACGCCGGAGGGACAGTCATGACGCACGAGAACAGCTTCTACGGCCCGCTCGCGGACCCCGCCGCGGACGCGGGCTACCTCGAGCATCCGCCCCGGGTCGGGTTCTTTACCGACACCTCGGTCTGTATCGGCTGCAAGGCGTGCGAGGTGGCCTGCAAGGAATGGAACGCGGTGCCCGAGGATGGGCTCAACCTGCTGGGCATGTCGTTCGACAACACCGGCATGCTCGGCGCGGACTCCTGGCGGCACGTCGCCTTCATCGAGCAGGACCGGCCGCTCGGCGCGCACGATGCGGGCCTGGCGGGCCTGCCCACCGGCCCTGGCGTCAGCGAGGCGGCGGCCGAGGTGGTGGCCGAGGCCCTGCGCCAGGCCCCGCGAGGCGGTGGTGATCTCGGTACCACCCCGGTCGACCTGGGCTTTCCCTCCTTCCAGCTGCCCGGCTCGGCTCCCGGCGAGCACCACCGCACCGACTTCCGCTGGCTGATGTCGTCCGACGTGTGCAAGCACTGCACCCACGCCGGCTGCCTGGACGTCTGCCCGACCGGGGCGCTGTTCCGCACCGAGTTCGGCACGGTCGTCGTGCAGGAGGACATCTGCAACGGCTGCGGCTACTGCGTATCCGGCTGCCCCTACGGGGTGATCGACCGGCGGCACGGCGACGGGCGGGCCAGCAAATGCACGCTGTGTTACGACCGGCTGCGCGGCGGCCTCGAACCGGCCTGCGCCAAGGCCTGCCCGACCAAGTCCATCCAGTTCGGTCCGCTGGACGAACTGCGGGAACGCGCGGCCCAGCGACTGGACCAGTTGCACGACGCGGGCGTTACCGAGGCCAGGCTGTACGGCCACGATCCGGACGACGGTGTTGGCGGCAGCGGGGCGTTCTTCCTGCTGCTGGACGAACCCGAGGTGTACGGCCTGCCGCCAGATCCAATGGTGCCCACCCGTGACCTGGCGTCGACGTGGAAATACGCGGGTATGGCCGCCTCGGCCCTGGTGACCGCCGCAGTGTCGGTCTTCCTGGGCAGGCGCGGCCGATGACGGACAACGATGGCTCGCTCCGCGAGCCACACAGAGGCACCGGCGCAGCAGGCATCAGACCCACGACCTCCCGCCGGGGACGGGCGGACGACGGGAGCAGGGAGCAGCTCGCCGTGCCGCGCGCGAGGTTCCGGTCCTACTACGGTCGGCCGGTGCTGAAACCTCCGGTGTGGGAATGGAGGATCCCGGCCTACTTTTTCGCCGGCGGTCTGTCGGCCGGCGCGGCCCTGCTCGCGGCGGGCGCCGACCTAACCGGGCGCCCGGCGCTGCGGCGGGCGGGCCGTCTCGGCGGATTCGCGGGCCTGCTGGCCAGCCTGTACCTGCTGATCGCGGACCTCGGCCGGCCCGAGCGCTTCCACTACATGCTCCGGGTGGTCAAGCCGAGCTCGCCGATGAGCGTCGGGACCTGGATCCTGACGGCCTACGGGTCGGGCAGCGGCCTGGCGGCGGCGGCCGAACTGCTGCCGCCCTCGCTGCGCGCTAGCATGCCGGGGCGGCTGCTGCACGCGGCCGGGCGCCCGGCAGGGCTGTCCGCCGCCGTCTTCGCGCCGGGCGTCGCCTCGTACACCGCGGCGCTGCTGGCCCAGACGGCCGTGCCGGCCTGGCACGAGGCCCGCCGGGAACTGCCGTTCGTATTTACCGGGTCGGCGGCGGCCAGCGGTGGCGGTCTCGGCATGCTTCTCGCGCCGGTTGCCGAGGCGGGTCCCGCGCGCCGGCTGGCCGCGGCCGGGGCGGCGGCGGAACTGATCGCCTCCCGGCTGATCGACCGGCGGCCCGGCCTGGTAACCGAGGCGTACACGACCGGCCGCGCGCACCGTCTGCGCCGGTCGTCGGAGTACCTCACGCTAGGCGGGGCGGTCCTCGCCGTGTCCGGAGCCCGGCGCAGCCGTCTGGCCGCGGTCGCGGGCGGCCTGGCCCTGCTGGCCGGCAGCGCGTTGAAGCGCTTCGGCACCTTCGAGGCAGGCGTCGCGTCCACCAAAGACCCGAAATACGTGGTGGTGCCGCAGCGTGAAGGCCTCGAGGCGGCCGACGGCGAGCGGCATCCGCCGACGTGACCACCGGCCAGCACAAAACCCTGGCGCCGCCACCCCCGTACCGGAACGCGGTGGTCGTCATCGCGATCGCCATCGGGATGGCGGCGATCTTCGCCACCTCCTACAGCATCGTGCTTGGCCGGGCGACACCGCATCGCATCACCATCGGCCTCGTCGGCAGCCCGGCTGAGCAGCCCGCCCTGCTCGCGGCGCTCAAGCGGGCCACGCACGGCGGGCTCGCGTTCCACCCGTACGCCGCTGCTGCCGCCGCCGAAGAAGCTATCGACGATCAGGCCATCTACGCCGCGCTCGTCCTGGACCAGGGCATCCCGCGTGTGCTGGTCTCGAGCGCCTCCGGTTATTCCGTCGCGCGCGTGCTCGAGATGGCGGCCGAGCAGATCGAGCTGGAAACCGGCCTGCGCCTTTACATCGTCGACCTGCATCTGCTGCCGCCCACCGATCCGCAGGGGCTGGTCTCCTTCTACGTGACCCTGGCCTCCTCGATCCTGGGGTTCGTCACGATGTTCCAGCTGCGGGCGAATGCGCCGGGCCTGAAGTTCCGCGACTGGCTGGCCGCGATCGCCGTGCTAGCCATCGCCGGCGGCCTGATGCTGGCCGTCGTGGTGGATCCTTTGATCGGCGCGCTTCACGGACCGTTTCCCGAGCTGTGGCTGGCCCTCGCGGCCGAGGTCGCGGTGGCCGCGCTCTTCTGCTCGACCATGCTCGTGCTGGTCGGCCGCTGGGCCATCATCCCGACCTGGACACTGTTCGTCATCCTGGGGAACACGTCCTCGGGCGGTGCGGTGGCGCAACCGCTGCTGCCGCCGTTCTACGCCTTCGTCGGCCGCTTCCTGCCCCCCGGCGCCACCGTCAGCATCGTGCGCACCGCCGTGTACTTCCGCCACGACCAGCACCTTGAGCCGTTCATCGTCCAGGCGGTCTGGCTCGTCGGTACCCTCGCCGCGCTGCTCATCTCCGCCCGTCGGCTCGGCCGGGGACCGGCGCAATGAGGCCACCTCGGCGACCCTAGTTACTCAGGGCTTATTCGGGCCAAACGCGGCGAGAAGAGGCCGTGGTACTCCTCGGGCGGTTCGACGATCACGTCGAACCATTCCTTGATGCTGACCGCCTCGGCCAGCGTCGCGACGACCGCGCGAGCATGCTCAGCAATCTCCTCGTACAGATCCGCCTCGTCCGCGTCGGCGCCTTCGCGCGGCCACCCACCGCAAGAACTCCTCGAGCGGCATCCGCCGTCCGCCTGGCTTGGCCGACTCCGCTCCCCGCCGCAAGCGGCGGGTGCAGCAACGGATCGAGCTGGGCGATCAGGTCCTCGACCTTGTAGGGTTCTATAATCCCGCCGCAGCCTTTGAGCTGTGACTATGCGGCTAACTTCCGGTGATCATGCTGCCCGCTGGTACTCGTTGATCACGCGCGGGTCTTGGGAAATGCGCTCATCAGCCGGTCGGTTCTTTACCGGGGTCGCCGTGTCATCCAGCGCAAGAACGACAGTCAGGATCACGGCTGCTGGCGTGGCCGAGGGCATCCTGCTCGTGGACTGCACCGCCGTCGGCTGGGCCGCCGCGGTGGGAACTGGACGCCGGGCCCGGCAGGTGGGCGGCCTGTCGACAGGCCGCCCACCTGCCGTGATACCGCGGCCGGGGAGGCTAGGCGGTGACGGCCTGTTTGGTGTCGCTGCTGGTGACGTGGATGCTGCGGGGCTTGGCGGCCTCGTGGACCGGGATGGTCAGGGTGAGCACGCCGGCCGCGTAGTCGGCGGCGATGTTCTCGGCGTCGAGGGTCTCGCCGAGGAAGACCTGCCGGGTGAACGTGCCGTAGGGCCGTTCGGCGACGATCATCTGGGCGCCGTCGGCCTGGACCGGGCCGCGCTCGGCGCGGACGGTGAGCACGTTCTGCTCGACGGTCAGGTCGATGGAGTCCGGGTTGACGCCGGGCAGATCCAGGCAGATGTAGAAGCTGTCGCCCTGACGGTAGGCGTCCATGGGCATCGCGGCGGGCCGGGCGGTGGTGCCGAGCATCTGCTGGGTGAGCCGGTCGAGCTCGCGGAACGGGTCGGTGCGCATGAGCATGATCGGTGCCTCCTTACATGTCTGATGGTCATGTCACGCTCACGAGATTTACTTATCACGCCAAGGATTTACCTGACAAGTCTCGACTGAGATTTTCTCCTGTCGCATACTGGGAGCAGGACAGTCAGGCGCGTCTGGCAGGGAGGTGACGGTCATGGCCGCTGCGGATCACGGCGGTCCGGGCCCGGATCATTACCAGCTGCTCGGCGTGGCCCGGGGCGCCTCGCGGGAGGAGATCGCGCAGGCCTGGCGGCGCCGGGCCCGGGCCGAGCATCCCGATCGCCGGCCGGGCGAGGCTGGAGATGAGGCGGCGGGCCGGTTCCGTGCCCTGGCCGAGGCCTATCGCGTGCTGAGCGACCCGGGCCGCCGGGCCGCCTATGACCGCGCCCTCGCAGGCGGCCGGGCCGCCCCCGCGATGCCCGCGGCGGTCCCGGTGGCGGTGCGGGTGGCCAGGCCGGGCAGCGGGACGGGACCGCCCCCGGTGCCGGGGCCGCCGCTGCGGGTCGGCCCGGTCCGGGTGCAGGGCCCGTCCGGGGTGCCTGCTCGCGGCCGGGACCGGGATGAGGACGAGATCAGGCTCGCCGTCCTGGCCGCGCTGGCCCTGCACTGCCTGGCCCGGGACCGGCACTGGCCCTGGCAGGACCGGGACTGGCCATGGTGAGTCCGGGGTGGGCGGACCTGGACCGGGGCCTGTTCAGCATCTCGGTGGCGGCGGAGCTGGCCGGGCTGCACCCGCAGACGCTGCGGATCTATGAGCGGGAAGGGCTGCTGGATCCGGCCCGGAGCGCGGGCGGGACCCGGCGCTACTCCCGCCGGGACATCGACCGATTGCAGGAGATCTGCGCGCTGACCGCCGACGGGCTAAACCTGGCCGGCATCCGCCGGGTGCTGCAGTTGCAGGAGGAGACCCGCCAGCTGCAGGCCGAGGTGGCCCGGCTGAGAGAACTGAGCAGTGCCCGACCGGCGCCCGCGGTACCGGACCGGAAACAGCGTCCCGGCCAGGCCGGTGGCGGGTAGCCGGGGCCCGCTGGCCCGGTCAGCTCCCGGGCCGGTCCTGGCCGGCTAGCCGCTGGTGCAGGCGGGCGGTCAGGGCGCGTTCGGCGGTCAGGTCGTCTTCCAGGGCCAGGATGCGCTGTGCCGCGGCCAGGGTGTGGCCCTGGTCGACCAGTTCCCTGATCCGAGCGGCGAAGGCCAGCTGGCGGCGGCTGTAGCGCCGCCGCCCGCCCGCGGTCCGCTGCGGCGTCACCGCGCCGGCGGTATCCAGCGAGCGCAGGAAGGCCTGCCGGACCCCGAGGACGTCGGCGGCTCGCCCGGTGGTGTAGGCCGGGTAGGCCGGGTCGTCCAGGGCATCGAGCCGTCCGGTCATCGCCGACACCTCCAGGCCGGGGAGCGAACCAGGAAAACTTATAGATGCTCTTGACAGTTTCCTGTTGTCCGCGCTATATAAAAAAGCGTATCGGTCATTGACCTGGTAACGCTACCGCAGGTTCCTGGGAGGGTGATCGGCATGACCGTCAGCACCCGCGAGGCGGACGCGGCGTTCGCCGAGCTGATCTGCGCGGATCCGCAGTGGCTGGACGCGGAGTTCGACGCGCTGATCGCGGCGTCCTTCGGAGAGCCGCCCGCGCAACCGCCGCCCGCGCCGCCCCGGGTCCCGCCGAGCCCCGGCAGCACGCCGCCGCCCTCCCCGGATCCTGCATCCGGCCCGGCCGCTGCCGCGTCCCCGGCCGCCGCCGGGCCAGGACATGGCCGGCAGCGCTCGCCTCCGGCGCATCTCCCCGGCCAGCCCCCGGGCCGCCGCCCCCCGGCCCCCTGATCTCGGGGCAGCGGCCCGCATGACAGCTACCAGCACCGGGCACCGCCCGGCCGGACCAGGAAAGGAGAACGGGCAAGGAATCACCGAGCCGAACCTGATGGCCCCCGATACGCGGCGGGGCTCCCCGGCGGGGAGCCCCGCCGTGCGTTCGCCGGGGCTTCCCGCCGCCGGAGCCGGATCGCGGCCATCAAGACCGCCGGCCATGGACGGACTCTCGGTCGACGACGGCGCCGGCTGCCAGCTGGCTAGTCGCCGCCTGGGGCGGGCGCGGTGCCGTCGTCGCGAACCTGCTCCAGCCGGACGGCGACGTGTGGCACCAGGACCAGGTCGTGGTCGCGGAGGATGACTTCGACCTGGGCGCCGGGCAGGTCCAGGCGCAGCGCCCGGCGGGCCTCGGCGGGGATGGTGACGGTGCCGTTGCGGGGCTGCACCGCGACGAAACCCAGGCTTCGTTCCACCGGATGAGGATACATGAATCCTAAAATCCTGGGAATAAGGATTTCGGGAACCTTGCCCCTTTGAACTGTGCCCGGGACGGGCCGTCCGTCGGCGCCCGGGAACAGACAGACAGCCACAGCACATGCGAGAAGGGATGATGAGAGATGGCACTGCTTCCGGCCCGTCGTAGCGGCTCGTCGTTCCGGCCCGGGTCGCAGGCACCGGCCCGCTGGGATCCGTTCGCCGAGTTCGAGGACCTGTACCAGCGGATGGGGCAGCTGATGTCCGGGCGTTCGACGGCGGCTGGACAGCTGCTGGGCCAGTCCTGGGCGCCGCTGGCCGACCTGTCCGAGACCGACGAGGCCTACCTGGCCGAGGTCGAGCTACCCGGCGTGGCCAAGGACGACATCAGCGTCGAGCCGACCGGCCAGGAGCTGGTCATCAGCGGCGAGTTCAAGGACACCCAGCAGGCAGGCCGCGCACTGCGCCGCGAGCGCCGCTCCGGCCGGTTCGAGTGCCGGGTGCTGCTGCCTGGCCACGCCGAGGCGGGCAAGGTCACCGCGGCCCTGGCGGACGGCGTGCTGATGGTCACCGTGCCCAAGGCTGAAACCGAAAAGCCGCGCCGGATCCAGATCACCGGCGGCTGACCCTGCCGCCCGGCCGCCTCGGCCGGAACCGGCCCGTCAGCCGGACGGGCCCGCGGGCATCTGTCCCCGCAGGCCAGCCCTGGCACAGCGCAGCAGCCAGATCGCCCAGCCCCAGGCCTGCCGGGCAGTAGGTGAGGTGGGAACACACCGCGAGGAGGTGATACCGGGCCATCGCGCGGCCCGGGCAGATGATGCAGACCCTGTACTACGACCGGGACGCCCGCCCGGTCAGCTGGCAACGGTGGTGCCGGTACGGCCGGCAGATCACCGTGATCACCGGGCCCGCCAACCAGCTTCCGGCGCCGGACCCGGACCTACCCGTCCTGCCCCCATCCGGCGCGGGCCAGGGGCGGTGAGCGGCCATGGATCACGACATCCTGAGCATCCGCGTCCGGCACCAGCCCGGGTACACGATCATCGCCGCGGCCGGGGAGATCGACATTTTCACCGTGTCCCGGCTGCACGACCAGCTGTTCACCGTGGCCAGCGACGGCCTCCCGCTGATCGCCGCCCTGTACCGGGTCATCTTCATCGGCGCGACCGGGCTCGGCGCGCTAGCCGACGCGGCCCGGCGCGCCGCCGCCCGCGGGACCAGCCTGCACGTGGTCTGCGCCCGGCCGCAGACCCGCCAGCTGCTCCACCTGGCCGGCCTGGACCGAACCCTCCGGCTCGCCCGCATCCTAGCCGAAGCGCTCCAGGCCCTCCCAGCCGCCCCGGACCACCCAGCCGCCCAGGCCACCCGGCCGCCGGAGCCCGTCCCGGCCCCGCTCGCAGGTGACGACGATGACGCTGGCTGAGCCAAGATTCCCCGTTCAAGTCATCCGCGGCGTGCCCGTCGTGGTAGCGCCGCAAGAGGTCGACATCACCAACGCCGGCCTGCTGCGGGCAGCCTTGCTCCGCGCCGCCGCCCGCCCCGGCGCGACCCTCGTGGTCGACATGACCCGGACCCGGTTCTGCGACTGCGCCGGGCTGCACGCCCTGCACGGCGCGCACAAACGAGCCCAGGCCGAAGGCCGGCAGGTCAGGCTGGCGGTCACCGGCGCTCAGGTCCGCCGCATCCTCGCCCTGACCGCCCTGGACCGCCTGATCGCCGTCTACACCAGCCTGGACCAGGCCCTCGGCCGCACGCCCGCCACCGGGCCCACCGAACCCGGGGCGCATAATCGTGAGTCCGGTCAGACGTTGAGTGCGGGCGGCTCGGGGTGGCGCGGCGGATGGAGCGGCTGACCAGGTGCGTGCGCGAGAAGCTGGGCCTTCGTCGCCGGATAGTGGACGCCGTGCAGGTGCCGCTGGAGCAGGGCTGGGCTGGGTAGTGTGGTGTGCTGGGTCAACGGTGTTCCCCCTAGCTGGTGAAGCCCGTTGGCAGCCTTTCTGGCTACCTGCTCAGCATTCCGCCCCTGCTGGGCGCCGAGCCCGGGCTATTCGATGCAGCCTGTCACCCGGCCAGAACGCCGGGTATCCCCGTTTGAGTGGTTCCTGCCTCGTTGACCCGGTCACGCCGCAGGAGTTACGGACGGTGCGATTACCATCGAGCCGATGCAATGCAACTCCTGCAGCGTGGTGGTCCTGGCCGGTTGGGCGCCGGGCGAACGCTCGGGCCGCCGCGGCTAGGGAAGGGCAGGACCTCAGATCGCGCGGTTACTACACCGCGACGAGTTCGACGACCACCGCGTCGGGATTGTCATACTCCTCGTCCGGAATCTCGAGGAGCGCCGCGATGACCACCGTATCGGCGTCCTGCTCCCGCGCATACTGCACGAGGTCGTCACGGCTGGCCGGATAATCGGCACCTCTGAGGGTCTCCCGCGCGATCTCCCCGAAGGCCTTGCTGACGTCGGTTGGCCGCGAATACTGCTGATTCGGGAGACGAGTGAGGGTGCCGATAACCCGCTCGCACTCGCTCTGCGCGTCACCGGTAGCCTGCTCGCACTGGCTTCGGACGTGCGCGACAAGCTGGTCTTTCGTGGCCGGGTAGTCGACGCCGTGCAGGTAACGCTGGAGCACGGCTGGACTGGGTAGTGAGTTCTCAGTCAATGGTGATTCCCCTTAGTTGTTAGAGCCCCGATTGGCGGCTGCTCTGACCTGGCCCCGCGCGCAGCGCCCCCCCGCCCGCGCCGGCTAATCGCGCCGGGCTTCCTGAACTCAGCCTTCCACCGCGCCGAAACGGCCGTATCCCCTATCCGGGGGGTTCCGCAGCAGGCGCTCCCGACCCGGTCGGCGCCGCAAACGGCTGCGCCCAGTGGTCGGGCAGTGTCTACGGGCAGTGGCGCAATCGCGCACGGGCAGCCGCTCGAGCTCAACGCCAGCCAGGCAGAACCGGCCCGTTCGCAGCCCGAGCCGCGGCAGCCGGCTTCCGACCGGGTGAGAGATATTAGCCGGCCCGGGCTACGCGCAGGGCTGCCTGATTGTGACGGGCCTGGACCGCCGCCGGGTCCCACCTCTGATGGTCCTGGCCCATCAGCGGCGAGGAGATCATGAAATCCGCGGTGGACCGGTTGCAGGCAACCGGAATATTGCAGACGACCGCGACCCGGAGCAGGGCCTTGACGTCCGGGTCATGCGGATGCGGCTCCAGCGGATCCCACAAGAACATCAGCAGGTCGATCTCGCCCTCGGCGATTCGGGCACCGATCTGCTGGTCACCGCCGTACGGGCCGCTCCGGAAGCAGGTGACCGGCAGCCCCAGCTGCTGCTGCGGGAGGTGACCCGTCGTGGCCGTCGCGAACAGCTGGTGGCCGGCCAGCAGATCCAGGTTGTACTCGGCCCACTCCAGCATGTCCCGCTTCTTGTTGTCGTGCGCGATCAGGGCAATCCGCCGCCCTGCAGGCGCTGGCGCGTGGTCGGGCATTCAGATCCTCTCGGACGTTCGTTACCAGGCCCGGTGCCCAGCTGGTTCCGGGCTCCGCTGACCAGACGTCATCCCGGCTGGGATGGCCGTCTACTGGTTAGTCTCGTCCTACTGGTTAGTCTCGTCGCCAATGAACCATGCGTCCAATGAGTAAGACTGAGTTAAAGCATGACGTAAAGTCATGAATGCAGATTGCAGGACTGATATCCGCCGTCGTCGGCCTCCGCTACGAATCACCGAATTCTGCGCAAGCAGGTGAAACGGGTCACAGGTTAAGCACAGAACAATCTTTCTGGGGCAGCTCTAACTCGTCGAACGATCTGAGAGAGAAACCGCCCCGAACGGCGGGTCCGCGCGGTTATCCACGCGGCGTTAGTCGCCTGGCAGCCTCAGTTGGGGACTCACCGCACAGTCAGCCGACCTGATATCTATATGTCGCCGTCATGAGGTGGCCGTGTGAGTGTTGTCGTCCGCTTCTGGTTGATATGCCGCATATCGAGCGCGTTCGACCAGACATGCGGGCGCTCAGGCTGTGGATGTCCCTTCGGGTACCCGGAAGGTGAGCCAGGTCCGGGTGTCGTCTGATTCTGGCTTGCCGAGCAGCTTGGCGCCGCCGCGGGCAAACTCGGCGCTCGCCTGATCCAGGTCGTCCATCTCGAGCAGGGGACGGTGCTGTCGCCGTGGCTGCGGTAGAACTCGAAGGAGCGGCGGCCGGGGCCGAATGGCTGGATCCTGTCGCCGTTCCCGGTCGCCAGTTCCACGGTGTTCCCAGCATCGAAGGCCACCTCAAGACCCAGGGTCTCGCAGAAGAACCGGACCGCGGCCGCGTAGGCCCCGGCGGGGATGCCCAGCCAGACCTGACCTTTACCCTTATGGGATCCAGGTTCACCCAAAACGCGCATCTGGCTGACCGCCAGGCCCAGATTCCTGATCTTCCCGGCGCGGTCACAATCGCACCCGGAGAGACGGCGGGCGGTCGCTGCTTACCGGTAAGCCGTGACCGGGGTGCCCGGCGGGTCTGGGAGCGGCGATGCCTGCCGTGCATCGGCGATCCTGGCTCGCGCCCAGCGGCGGGATGTGCGCCCGAACATCTGGGCGAGCCGGCGTTCCGACAGCGGATTGCCGGCCTGCACGCTGAGCCGGTACGCGGCCACCGCCGCGTCATCGCCAGCGCTGGCCCCAAGCGCCTCATCGTCACGCTGTCCGCTGGCGGGGACAGGCGACTGCCCGGCGGCCTGACCCGCGGGCCGCCACACCGGGTCTGACGTGTCGCGCTGGTTCCCTGCGGGGCGCTCGCTGGCAATGGCTGGGGCCGGGACAGGACGTACCGCAGCACGGCAGGCCGCACCCGTGCACAGTGCCCGGCTGGCAGTACGCGGTCTGCCGCCCCGCAGGCGCGGATGAGCCAGACCAGGAGTTCGTACGAGCCCACGAGGCTGACCGCCGGCCAGGCCGCGACGACCGCCCCGAGGGGACCGTGGGACCAGCCCTGGGCCATGTTCGCGGTGAGGGTCGCGGCGATGCCCAGCGCGAGCAGCCAGCGGGCCAGGGACGGTACCGGCACCCGGTGCCGTGCCGCGTACAGCACCACCAGCATCGAGCTGGCGTAGACCAGGCCGTCGATCGTGGCCGGCTCTAGCCGGGCGGTGATCCCGGTCTCGCCGTGGGCCCGGACGACCGCGTAGGCGTGCCCGTAGGAGACATACGCCGCGATGCCCGCCACGGCGAGCACGGCCGCCGCGGTGGACAGGCGGATGGCGCGGTCGATGCCGCGGGGGCGGGTCATCGCCGGTCGGCCGGTGGCTGTTGTGAGCTGAGCCCGTCGCAGACTGCTCCGGCAGGCTCCGCCTCCGCGTCGGCAGCGGGTATCGAACACAGGTCGGGCCGGGTGAAACCGGGGTCGTGCATCGGCTCCTCCTCCGTGACCGGTTGGGAGGAATTTGGGAGGCCGCATCCGGCGCGAACCGCCCTGAACCTGGCCCAACCGAGCTGAAGCAGAGCCTCTGAACTGGCCTTCTGGCGAAATGCCTGGCTGGCGCCTTGAGCGGATCCCTATGGTAAGGAGAATGTATACGGTTCGATCCATAACGAAACTTCAGCTCAGAGGAATAAATCGAACTCCTCATCTGCTCACCGCTCACCGCACCGAGCGTAGGCCCGTAGACCTGACGCAGGCGGGATCTGCCCAGACCGGCCCGGCCGACTTCCCAACCGTGACTTGCCGGTTCCCCTGCTACTTCAGCACTGACACCTCGCCATCAACCTCGACGGCCGCTACCGCACTACTACTACTGGGAGGTTGACGGTCTGGGTCAGCGAGCCGGTGCTGGCGGTGAAGGCGGTGTCGCCGGAGTAGGCGGCGGTGATGGGGTGCGTGCCCGCGGTTTTGTAGGAGATCTGGCAGGTGGCCGTGCCGGTGCTGGTGGCCACCTGCAGGGAGCTGCACCCGGTGACCGGGGCGCCGTTGTCACTGAACGCGACGGTGCCGCCGTCCGGCACGGGGCTGACCGTGGCCGTGTAGGTCACTGTCTGCCCGGTCACCGCCGGGTTGGCCGAGGAGCTGACCGCGGTGGTCGTGGTCGTGGCGGCCTGGTTGACGGTCTGGGTCAGCGAGCCGGTGCTGGCGGTGAAGGCGGTGTCGCCGGAGTAGGCGGCGGTGATGGCATGGATGCCAACGGCCAGCGGCGAGGCGGTGGCGATGGTCGCGGTCCCGCCGCTGGCAAGCGTCGCGGTGCCGATCTGCGCGCCGCCGTCGGAGAACGTCACCATCCCGGTCGGCGTCCCGGTCCCCGAGGCCGGGCTGACCGTGGCGGTGAACGTCACCGACTGCCCGGCCACCGACGGGTTCGCTGACGACAAGAGGGCTGTGGTGGTCGTGGTCGTGGCGGTATGGGTGTAGCGGTACTGGTCGGCGGCGGAGGCTGCTGAGGTGCCGGCCGGGGTGGTGACGGTGATGTGCACGGTGCCGGTGCCGGGCGGGCTGGTGGCGGTGATCTGCGTGCCGGAGTCGACGGTGAACTGCGCGGCCGCGCCGCCGAAGCTGACGCCGGTGCCCGCCCGAGGGGCGGTGAAGCCGGTGCCCGTGATGGTCACGCTGGTGCCACCTTTGGTAGTCCCGCTGGCGGGGGAGACGCCGGTTACGGAGACCGAAGACGACGATGGTGTCCGCGGGGTGATGGTGCCCGTGCCGCTCAGGGCGATGTCCTGCGGCTGCAGGGAAGAGCCGAGGTCGATGCGCAAATCAGCGGTGCGGGACCCGGGCGCCAGTGGGGTGAATGCCACCGTGATCGTGCAGGTCTGCGCGTGCGGGACGCGTCGGTGGCAGGCCGGCGGTTGCGCGGCTGGCTGGACGGCCTGGCTGCCGCGGCGGGCACCGGTGAGGGTGGGCGTGAGGATAGAGAAATCATGTCGGCTTGGCCCGCTGATGCTTACCCGGGTGATTGTCGCTGGTGAATTGCCGTTATTGGTCATGGTGAAGGACCTGGTGATGCTCGCACTGACCAGGGCGGCGGGAAAGACCAGGGCAGACGGCTGGAAGGACACATTAGCCGTGGGGTTGCCATTCGGCCCGCTATGCCCGCGGCTGAGCACCGCGCCGGCCACGCTCGCGCCCGCCAGCACGACGGCGGCTGCCACGCCGATGGCTGCTGCTCTCCGGAGAAACCGCGATTCCTTCCTGGGAGTCGGTTGTTCCTGCTGTTCCTGCTGTTCCTGCTGTTCCTGCTGTTCCTGCCTGTTTCGTTTGCCGGGGCGGACCAGTGCCTGTTTCGCCCCTTGTCCCCCTGACTCCCGGCGGCCGGTCTGGGGGTCGCGCTCGGGAGCGAGCAGCCCGGCGGGAGCGGCCATCTGGTCGTAAAGGCCCGGGCGTATCGTCTGCCGGGACGCTGCCAGCACCCGGCGGCGGGAGGGAAGAGCTAGGTAGGCCGCGATGGCATCGTCCAGCGCGCCGTCCTCGAGGGCGACTGCGAAGCCCGGCAGGCTGTCCCGGGGGATGCACGCGTATGCGCTGCGCGCCGGACCAGTCGCTTCGAACACGGTGAAGTCCCACGTCGCTGCGACCGGGCGGAGGGTGAAACCCGGCCGTGTATGCGCACAGAGGCGGGGCGTGTCCGGAACGACAGTGCCATCGAGAAACCGGGCATCATCGTCACGCTGGCCGCCGGGAGCGTCGTCCGGCTGGCCCTGCTCGGCGGGCAGCGGGAGGGAACCGGTGACCATGGCCTCGGCTGCGTGCAGGTCCGCGGCTGCGGCATCTTCTGCCAGCGCCTGCCGTGCCGCGGACCAGGCCAGCTCCAGATGGGACTGCGCGCAGATCGTCCCTCCCGCCGCCCGCGGAAGCAACGCCCGCCGGCCCGCCGCGTGCAGATCCGTGCCGAACGCCCTGCGGTCCACATACCAGCCATAGCGGTGCACCGCCCGGGCCAGCCGCACATCTAGCCTGGGCGGCAGCGCGGTCCGCCCGCGCGGCCTGCGGACGGCCGCGGCGCACGCCCTCGTGGACCCTGCCACGAAGGCCGCAGCCGCCGCCAGCGGCTCACTTTCGAGGAACTCGCCGCATAGTTCAGTGCGGCCCGGGCGGGGACGCACCAGCAGGCCGGGCGAGTCGATACGGTCCATCAGCAGCATCAGGTCCGCCGCGAACGTCGCGGCGTAAAGCCGGCACACCTGGTCGTTGAGCTTGGCCGGCATCGCCGCACTGAAGTGGGCTGAGTACCCGTCCAACCCAATTCCGCGCGGCATGGTCCGGCGCAGTTCGCCCTCCCCTGTTCGCGCCCAGCCCCGAAGCCGATCCGTAAACCCCGGCCGCGTCGGTACAGGCGGGGTGGCGATCTCCGCCTCGGCGCCATCGGAAGTGATGACTCCGCCCCAAGAACACCGGTAGGCGTTCGGATCACCAGGATCAAGCGCGGTCCCGTCCAGCCCGAGGCCGTGAATCAGCGAACCGAAGTGGACCTGATGGCCCCGTTCGGACCGGACGGAGAATTCCAGCTCCAGCCCGAGCAGATCACCTGGACCCGGCGCCACCTCGCTAGGGACGCGCAGGCGCACCGCCTCGCTCAGACGGCGATCGCTGCGACCGAGCATGGCCAGCACCGGGCGGCCTTCGCCGGCCACCGGCCCCGCCCGCTACTCGGTGGCCCGGGGGGACGGCCAGCTGAACTTAGCCGGCCCCTCTTGCGTGGCCGCATCGCGTTCGGCAACCGCGGCCCCCTGCTGCTCCGCCGCCACGGGCGCCTGAGCACTTTGGGCCCGAGATAGCTGGTACTGCTTGAAGTCCAGCCAGAATTGCGGTCCCTGCTCTGCTAGGTTCGCGAAGATCTCCTCGCCCATATCGAGCAGATTGCCTTTCTCGCCCATCTCTCCCACTCTCTAGCATCACTCATCCCGGATCGTGCCCGATCTGATCCTGGAGCGGATACTCCTTACCTTTACAGTGCACAAAGCCCGCAGCGCTGATACTTAATGCATAGATTCCCGTGGATATTTACGCACCCGGACGGCCTAGCCGCGACACCAGGGATTTAAGGGGTTGGTTCGCGGATCCGTGACCTGTGGCTTTGCGGGAGTTGGTGGGTTCGATGCGCGGTTACATCATGGGTGAGGCTCCTGGCGATTGATAAGGACTCGGGCTCTTTAGCCCTGATCATTCACGCGGGTGGCTGGCTGCC